>ENA-UOOH01000477-UOOH01000477.1-fermentation-metagenome-genome-assembly--contig:-NODE-477-length-45137-cov-5.198461_pt1 | contig 45137 bp, 41 predicted proteins | sample MGYA00245778_ERZ724025 | MGnify/ENA primary metagenome ERZ724025 (study PRJEB28704, sample SAMN03018313) | fermentation metagenome | biome: anthropogenic terrestrial biome; feature: soil; material...
CATTTTAATCCTTAGAACATCTTTGCAAACGGAAAAGTGAATGGAATATATTTTTTTATCTCAGCGGTGGATTAAATCTAAATTATGAATTACAGATAATGCATTAAATCTAAATTATGAATTACAGATAATGCATTAAAATAATTATGTTTTTGCAAAATGTGTTATAATTAATATGTTTAATGTTATATTTTATGAAATCAAAGAAATAATAAATTTATAGAGAATTGAAGGGAGGTTAATTAATGCAACAAATTTTTCAAACTACTTTTGCAAACCGAGTCATTAAAGCAGATATAGGTAAATATGCAATGCTTTCTAATGGAGCAGTTTTATTAAGTTATGGAGAAACAAGCGTTTTAGTAAATGCTAATGCATCAGCAGAGCCTAAGGAGGGTGTTGACTTTTTCCCTCTTAGCGTAGATTATGAAGAAAGGCTTTATGCCGTAGGTAAAATACCCGGAGGATTTATTAAGAGGGAGGGTAAACCAACCGAAAAAGCAATATTATCAGCGAGAGCCATAGACAGGCCAATAAGACCGCTGTTTCCTAAGGGATATAGGAATGATGTGCAGGTAATTTGCACAGTTATGTCTGTTGATCCTGATAATTTACCAGATATATTGGCAATCAATGGAGCATCCTTAGCTCTATCTATTTCAAGCATACCTTTTGAAGGACCAGTTGCAGCTGTACTTATTGGCAGGGTGGATAATGAATTTATCGTTAATCCTACTGCAGAGCAAAGAGAAAAAAGTGATCTTCAGCTTACTGTTTGTGCTACTAAAGAAAGAGTAATGATGATTGAAGCAGGTGGCAAGGAAATTCCTGAAGACGTTATGATTGATGGAATTATGTTTGGATTTAAAGCTTGCCAGGACCTAATAAAATTCCAAGAGGATATTATAAAGGCAGTAGGTAAGGAAAAAGCAATTCCAACTCTTTATCATGTGGACGATGAGTTAGAAGCTGCTGTTCGTGAATGTGCAACACAAAAACTGTGGGATGCTGTTCAATATACTGATAGGCAGGAAAGACAACAGCATGTTGATGAAGTAAAGGAAGAGGTCTTTGCCCATTTTGAAGAGGAATATCCTGAATCACAGGCAGACATTGATGATGTAATGAATAGAATAATGAAAGAACACGTTAGAAAAATGATACTTGAAGAAAAAAGAAGGCCTGATGGAAGAGGTTTTAAAGAGATAAGACCACTTTCTTGTGATGTTTCAGTACTTCCAAGAGCTCATGGTTCTGCAGTTTTCCAGCGAGGTCAAACTCAAGTTTTAACTGCAGCAACATTAGGACCATTAGGTGATGTTCAGGTACTTGATGGAATTGGGGACGAAGAGTTCAAAAGATATATGCATCATTACAATTTTCCACCATACAGTACTGGAGAAGTTAAATTTTTAAGAGGGCCAGGAAGAAGAGAAATTGGTCATGGAGCTTTAGCGGAAAGAGCATTGGAACCTGTAATTCCATCAGTAGAAGAGTTTCCTTATGCAATAAGACTTGTATCAGAAGTTTTGAGCTCTAATGGTTCTACATCTCAGGCAAGTGTTTGTGCAAGCACACTATCACTTATGGATGCTGGTGTCCCAATAAAGAGACCTGTTGCAGGAATTGCTATGGGGCTTGTTACCAGTGAAGATATGAGTCAGATGGAAGTTTTAACTGATATTCAGGGAATTGAGGATTTCTTTGGAGATATGGACTTTAAGGTTGCAGGTACTGAAAAGGGTATAACTGCAATTCAGGTTGATACAAAACTTAAAGGACTTCCTGAAGAAGCTATAAGGAAGGCAATACATCAAGCGAGAGAAGCCAGAATGTTTATTATTGATAAGATGCTTCAAGTTATACCAAAGCCAAGAAAAGAACTTTCAAAGTATGCACCAAGGATAATAACTATGAACATTGATCCAGATAAAGTAAGGGATGTAATAGGACCTGGAGGGAAGACAATTAAGAAAATTATTGCAGATACTGGAGTTAAAATTGATACTGAAGATGATGGAAGAATATTTATTTATGCATCTAATGTGGAAAGCGGCAAAGCTGCACAACAAATTATAGAAGGAATTACAAAGGAAGTGCAGGTTGGTGAGATTTATCTTGGAAAGGTAAATAGAATTGCACCATTTGGAGCCTTTGTTGAAGTCTTACCTGGGAAGGAAGGACTTGTTCATATTTCTAAATTGGCTAATGAGCATGTAAATAAGGTTGAGGATGTAGTAAGTATTGGGGATGAAATTCTTGTTAAAGTAACAGAAATTGATAGCCAAGGAAGGATTAATCTTTCACATAAGGATGCAATAAAACAGGAAAATGAGGAAGAAAAATAAAAGGGCTTTTAAAGCCTTTTTAATTTTTTAGGGATACATATTGATTATACTTTTCATATTAAATATAATTATATCAATTTGATTATTAAACATTCTGGAGGGTCTTATGTATAATAAATACACGTTAGATAATGGTATAAGAGTTGTTACAGAAGAAATACCTTATGTTAATTCAATAAGTATAGGGGTTTGGGTTAAAAGCGGCTCAAGATATGAAAATAAAAAAAATAACGGAGTTTCCCACTTTATTGAGCATATGCTTTTTAAAGGTACTAAAAAACGTTCTGCAAGACAAATTGCAGAAGAAATTGAGGATCTTGGCGGACAGATAAATGCTTTTACTGGGAAAGAAGCTACGTGCTTTTATGTAAAGTTATTAGACGAGCATTTTAATGTAGGAATAGATGTGCTAAGTGATATGATATTGAATTCTAAATTTAATGAAGAGGATATCGAAAAAGAAAAAAGTGTTATTTTAGAAGAAATAAATATGTATGAAGACTCTCCTGAAGATTTAGTAATTGATTTACTTTCTGAGGCTACTTGGGGCGACGATTCTTTGTCCTTTCCCATTCTTGGAGTAAAAGATACGATTGCTTCATTAAAAAGGGAGGATATCATAGATTATTTTTATAAGCATTACGTCACACAAAATATGGTTATAGCTGTAGCAGGTAATTTTAATGAAAAAGCTTTATTTAAAGTTTTAAATGATAAATTTGGACAATGGGAGGGAGATAAAAGCAGTGAACAGAATTTATCTACTCCAGAAATTAATAAAAACATATTAGTAAAAAATAAAGATATTGAGCAAATACATGTAGCATTAACTTTAGATGGAATAGAACTTGGCAGCGATAAACTTTATCCCTTATTAGCAATTAATAATTATTTTGGGGGAGGAACAAGCTCTAAGCTTTTTCAAACATTTAGGGAGGAAAAAGGATACGTTTATACAATTTACTCATTCCCATCACCCTATAAAAATAAAGGATCATTTAACGTATATTTTGCATTAAATGATCAATATATGGATGAGGCTCTTAATTTATTTTATATAGAAATTAAAAAAATATTAGAGTATAAAATGAATAGCCGGGAAATCATGAAGGCTAAGGAGCAGCTTAAGGGGAATTATATTTTAGGACTTGAAAGCGTATCGAGCAGGATGTTTAGTTTGGGGAAATCAGAAATAATGCTTAATAAAGTATATGAGCCAAAAGATATTTTAGATAAAATAGATAACATAAGTGATGATGATGTAAATAACTTAATTGATAATATTTTTAAAAAGGGAGTTCTTACTGTTTCAGCAGTTGGCAAAAATATAAATGAGAAAAAGTTAGGATGTATTTTGGGAGGTAGTAATGAAAATTTTCATTAAAAAATTAAATCACGGTAAAGATTTGCCCCTTCCCTGTTATATGACTAATGGGGCCGCAGGTATGGATTTATATGCATGCATTGACGAAGAGGCAGTTATAGAGCCTATGAAAATAAAGCTAATACCAACGGGAATATCCATATCAATGCCAAAAGGTTATGAAGCACAAATCCGTCCTAGAAGCGGCTTGGCGGCAAAGCATGGTATATCCATTGTTAACACTCCTGGCACAATAGACAGTGATTATCGCGGAGAAATAAAAATTATAATGATAAATTTTGGAGATAAACCTTTTTTGATCAAAAGGGGAGATAGGATTGCACAAATGGTAATAAATAAAATAGAAATTCCTGAAATAATAGAAACTGATAATTTGAATGAAACTGAAAGAGGAGAGGGCGGTTTTGGATCTACTGGTCTATAAACCATTTTTTAAAAATATAATAGTATAGATTTATATATTATTATTATTTAAGAGGTGGTACAATGGGAAGAAAAAAATTGTCTGAACTTGTTAATCTTGAAATAATAAATATTCAAAATGGAGAAAAATATGGCTATTTAGGTGACTCAGAGATGATATTTAATAATAAAACCGGTGAAATAATGGGCATAATAGTATCTGAAACTAAAGGCTCATTTTTTTCATTTAAAGAGGATGAAACATACGAAATTCCATGGGCAAGCAAAATAAAGCAAAGCGACAAGACACTTATTTTTGATTATAAACTTTAATTATCCATTGAATTAGTATAGTAATTAATATAAAATAATCACAAGATAAAAAAATATTTGTATAATATAGTGTTAATATATTTGCAATTAGGGAGGGTAGATTATGAATATTATTATACAAAAATTTGGGGGGACATCAGTTTCGACACAGGATAGGCGGGAAATGGTTGCAGATAAAATTGTTGATGCGATTGAGAAGGGTTTTTCACCAGTTATTGTTGTTTCTGCTATAGGGAGAAAGGGTGATCCTTATGCAACAGATACATTGCTTTCATTGGTGAATGGTAATAAGTGCCACATTGACAATCGTGAACTTGATATTTTAATGTCTTGTGGAGAAATAATTTCTGCTGTAGTAATGGCAGAAACATTAGAAAAAAGAGGGTTTAAAGCAAGGGTATTAAGTGGTGGTCAAGCAGGGATAATTACAGATAGCAATTTTAATAACGCTAATATAATTAAGTTTGATAATTCAACTATAATGAGTACATTAACCTCAAATATCATTCCTATTGTAGCAGGTTTTCAAGGCGTGACAGAAAATGGTGATGTAACAACTTTAGGAAGAGGAGCAAGTGATATAACAGCAACTTTTTTAGGAGAAGGACTTAGAGCAAAGTTAATTGAAATTTATACAGATGTTGATGGAATTATGACAGCTGACCCTTTTATTGTTAAGGATGCAAAAGTAATTAACAAGATAAGCTATAACGAAGTATTTCAATTTGCTGATCAGGGAGCTAAGGTAATTAATTCAAAAGCTTTGGAATATGCAATGAGAAGTAATATACCTGTAGTAATAAAAAATACTATGTCTGACGCTAAAGGAACAACAATATGCTCAGCAAAGGATGTTAAACCTAAAATTATTACTGGAATAACACATATGTCAAATCGCACACAAGTAACTGTTGATTTTGAAAAAGAAGATATGAATAATGATAATTTATTTGATTTGCTTGCAGAAAATAATATAAGCATAGATTTAATAAACGTATTTCCTAATTATAAAGTTTTTACCATTGATGATGATGATGGAGATAAAGTTGAAAAGCTTCTTAATGACTTAAATATGAATTTTACAATTATTAAAAACTGCAGCAAGGTAGCTGTAATTGGAAATGGCATGAGAGGCACTCCAGGGATTATGGCAAAAATTTTAAAGGTATTAAGACAAAACGATATTAAAGTTTTGCAGACCGCAGATTCTCATACAACAATTTGGTGTCTTGTAAATGGGAAGGATACAGTTAAAGCTATAAATGCACTGCATGATTCATTTAACTATTAAAATTCTGGTATTTGCCAGAATTTTTTTTGCCCAAAATTTTTAATTTTAAATTAATTATAGTAAATTAGTTATTTGGATAAAATAATATCAAGTTCTTTTTTGAGCAAACTTCGCATGAACTTAAAAATCACCTGATGAAAGGATGGATTAAATGAATAACGAAGGGTATGAAAATAACGAAAAAAATGAAAACATTGAAGAAATTAAAGAACTTGGAAGCGCAAATATTATTGAGCAAGATTCAGATATATTTACAATTAATATAATAGGTCAAATTGAAGGGCATATAGCTCAATCTCCTCAAACTAAAACTACTAAGTATGAGCATATTATTCCGCAGCTGGTTGCAGTAGAACAAAGTGAAAAAGTAAAGGGTGTATTAGTTATATTGAATACCATTGGAGGCGATGTTGAAGCTGGCCTTGCCATTGCCGAAATGATACATAGCTTATCTAAGCCAACTGTATCCCTTGTGGTGGGTGGAGGCCATAGTATTGGGGTACCACTTGCTGTATCAACTAATTATTCTTATATATCACCAACTGCAACTATGATAATTCATCCTATAAGAATGAATGGATTAATTATCGGTGTCCCTCAAACATTTGAATACTTTAAAAAAATGCAGGAACGGATAACTAACTTTATTGTTGCAAATTCAGAAATTTCAAGAGAAGATCTCACAAAAATGATGGCAAAAACTGATGATTTATTAAATGATATGGGGACAATTCTTATTGGACAGCAGGCTGTGGATATTGGTATAATTGATTCTATAGGCGGCATAAAAGATGCTATAAATAAGCTGAGGGAGCTTATAAAAGAATATGAGGATAAAAATAATCTGGTACACCTGTAATGCCCCAAACGACTGCTGCGCCCCTTAATTTGGTTCTTTTCAGACTATTTACAGGAGACTATAGAAATCACTTAATTACAGTGTCTATGATATAGTATAATATATAATAAATGCTGTAATTAAATTATTTTTTGACATGCAGGGAAAATATTTTATGTATAGAATATTAATAAATGGTGGTGATAAGAATGGCAAAAACTAAAAAACTAAGAAAAACTAATATATATAATGAAAATGTAAAAGGCGAAATATATGGAATTATAATTACAACTATATCCTTATTAATAGGTCTAAGTATTTTTATAAAACCAACTGGTGCAGCTGGAGAGTTTTTTAGGAATATCTTCTTAGGATTGCTTGGAATAGGGGCATATATTTTACCTATATTAACTTTATTTATTGGATTAGCTCTGATTATAAATAATGGTAAAATTAAATTACAGAAAAAGTTTTTATATATTTGCTTATCCTGTTATGTTTTGATATCGATTATTCATGTGAGTTATTCCTTTAAAAATTTTAATTTAAAATACAGTGAAAAAATAATTAAAGCATATACTATGGGATTGGGGTCTAAAGGAGGAGGAGCCTTAAGTGAAGTAATAACTTCTCCGCTAATTTATGCCTTTGGCAGAATAGGTACATACATTGTTTTATTTTCATTATTGAGTATTTTTATCATTTTTATTACGGATGTTTCTTTGGGAGACCTATTTAAAAATGTTATTAGTAAATTTAAAAATAATAAGAAAGAAAAATCCAACGAAGTTCAGCTTCAAGAAGCCTCCTGTGATAATTTAAAGGGAACTGATGAAAAAAAGCAATATGAAGAAAATATAGATAAAATAGATAAGAAAATAAAAATATTGGATTTTGTTAAGACGGATAAAGATGAAACAGGTAAAAATGAGGATAAAGATAATTTGTGCGAAGAAATAAATAAGGAAAAAGAAAAAAATAAAAATATAGATTATATATATCCACCTATTAATATCCTAAATGAAAATGAAGTAAAGGCAAATGTTCAGGATAAAAAAGAGTTATTGAATAATGCTAAGGTGCTTGAAGATACGCTGCTTAGCTTTGGAGTTGAGGCAAAAGTTGTACAAGTTAGCAGGGGCCCATCAGTAACAAGATATGAGCTGCATCCTAATCCGGGGATAAAAGTAAGCAGAATTGTAAATCTTGCTGATGATTTAGCTTTAAACCTTGCAGCTCCAACAGTAAGAATAGAAGCGCCTATTCCTGGCAAAGCAGCTGTTGGAATAGAAGTCCCAAACAAGGAGATAATAACTGTTACTTTAAGGGAGGTAATAGATTCTAATGAGTTTAGGGAGTCTAATTCAAAACTTGCTTTTGCCCTTGGTAAAGATATAACCGGAAACTGTATTATTGCAGATTTATCAAAAATGCCTCATATTCTTATTGCTGGTGCAACAGGTTCTGGTAAAAGTGTATGCATAAACAGCCTTATTGCAAGTTTAATATATAAATCTTCACCTGAGGATGTAAAAATGCTTATGATAGACCCTAAGGTTGTTGAATTATCAGTTTACAATGGGATTCCACACCTACTCATTCCTGTTGTAACTGATCCTAAAAAGGCATCTGCTGCTTTATATTGGGCAGTTAACGAGATGACTCAAAGATATAAACTTTTTGCGGAAAATAACGTAAGAAATATTGAAACCTATAATAAGCTAATGGAAAAAAAGTCGCCTAAAAATAAGCTGCCAAGAATTGTTATTATTATTGATGAACTTGCCGATCTGATGATGGTTTCTCCAGGTGATGTAGAGGATGCTATATGCAGATTATCTCAAATGGCAAGAGCTGCAGGTATGCACCTTGTAATTGCAACACAAAGACCATCTGTTGATGTTATAACTGGCGTTATAAAAGCTAATATACCATCAAGAATATCCTTTGCAGTATCAAGTCAAATAGATTCAAGAACTATACTTGATATGTCAGGAGCTGAAAAGCTGCTGGGGAGAGGCGATATGCTATTTTTACCAATAGGTGCAACAAAGCCAATTAGAATACAGGGGGCTTTTATTTCTGAAAAAGAGGTAGAAAGGTTAGTAGAGTTTTTAAAGAAGAATTGTGATGCAGATTATAAGGATGATATAATAGATGAAATTGAAAAATCTGCTTCAAAAGATAGCGATAATAAGGAAGAGGTTGATGAGCTATTTGATGAAGCAATGAAAATATGTATTGATTGTGGCCAAGCATCTGCATCAATGCTGCAAAGAAGACTTAGAATAGGATTCAATAGAGCGTCGAGATTAATAGAAGAAATGGAATCAAGAGGAATTGTAGGGCCGCAGGAAGGCAGCAAACCAAGGCAGGTTCTTGTGGGTAAACAAGATATTGATAATTAGTGAAAAGTAAATTTTTTTAAACATATACTATTATGTTGTGGAGTTAATTTAATTTTGATATTATATAATTATAATAGGCAATATAATATTTTGATAAGGATGAAGAACCAATAAATAAGATATATTTTGGAGGTAATGTATGTGCTATAATGTTGGAATAGTATCTCTTGGCTGTGATAAAAATAGAGTTGATACTGAAGTGATATTATCACTTTTAGTAAAGTATGGATATAATGTAGTTAATAATGAAAAGGATGCTGATGCTATAATAATTAATACCTGTGCTTTTATAGAATCAGCAAAAATGGAATCAATTGAAACTATACTTGAAATGGCAAGGCATAAGCAGTATGATTCATGCAAATGCTTAATAGTTGTTGGATGCCTTTCCCAAAGATATAAAGAGGAATTAATTAAGAATATGCCGGAAATAGATGCAGTAGTAGGGCCTCAATATTATAGCGAGCTACCCCAAATAATAGAAGATATAATAAAAAATAAAGAAAGCCACATTTTAAAGGTAAGCAATAAGGATTACGATATTGAATATGGTGATAGGGTTTTAACTACACCAAATCATTATGCCTATGTTAAAATTGCTGAAGGCTGCAACAATAATTGCAGTTATTGTGCAATTCCTAAGATAAAAGGAAAATATAGAAGTAGGACAATAGAAAATATAAAAAAAGAGATAATTGGATTAACTAAAAAGGGCATAAAAGAAATAATTATTGTTGCTCAGGATACAACAATGTATGGAATTGATATTTATGGGAAAAAGGCACTAGTTGATTTGTTAGACCAAATTCAAAATATTCCAGCCTTAAAATGGATTAGAGTATTGTATATGTACCCAGAGCAAATTACGGATGAATTAATTGAGCTGATTAAGAATAGTAATAAGATATGTCATTATTTTGATATTCCTCTTCAGCATGTAAGTAATGAAGTTTTAAAAAGAATGAGGCGAAGAAATACTAAGGAATATACTATTGAATTAATAAATAAAATAAGAAAAGAAATACCAGATGCAATAATTAGAACTACTTTTATAGTTGGATTTCCAGGGGAAACTGATAGGGAATTCAATGAGCTTAAAGAATTTGTTGAGGATATGAAATTAGATAGGGTTGGTGTATTTGCATATTCGCAGGAAGAAGGAACAGAAGCTTCACTGATGGAGGATCAAATTGAGGAAAAAGTAAAAGAGAATAGAAAAGAAATAATAATGAAGGCTATGCAAAAAATATCTGCAGAAAAAAATAATAAATTAATTGGGGAGGTTATGGATGTTATAGTTGATAAAAAAGTTCATAATGGCATATATATTGGAAGGACCTATGGTGATGCTCCTGATATTGACCAAAATGTTACTATTAAAACAAATAATCATAAAATAAATACTGGTGATATTGTTAAGGTGAAAATTACTAAAACATTTATTTATGATTTAATGGGAGATGTTATTTATGAATACGGCCAATAAACTTACTATTTTAAGAATGATCCTTGTTCCTGTCTTTTTAGTTTTAATTTCTATAAGCTCTGAGGGCTATAACTATACATATGCTGCTACTGCTGTTTTTGCTGTTGCAGCATTCACAGATTTTTTAGATGGCTATATTGCAAGGAAAAAAAATCAGGTAACAAAGTTTGGCAAGTTTATGGATCCCCTTGCTGATAAGTTAATTGTAATATCTGCAATGGTTGCTCTTGTTGAAATGGATAAACTTCAAGCATGGGTTGTTATGATTGTAATTGCAAGAGAGTTAGCAGTTACAGGGCTTAGAACTTTGGCAGCATCTGATGGAATTGTAATTGCTGCAAGCTATTTTGGAAAAGCTAAAACTGTTACCCAAATAATAGCAATTATTGCTATGCTGCTTGATATGCCTTATGGTATTGTTATTATGGGCATAGCAGTAGTGATTACTGTTTTATCCGGTATTGATTATTTTTATAAAAATAGAAATGTATTAAAGATTCAAGATTAGGCCCCTATTTAAATAGGGGATATTTTTTATCCGACACTAATGATTTTATTATACAAACGTAGGGAACGGTCTTGACCGTTCCGTTGATGAATGGGCGGAATCGGGAGGGCGAAACGGTTTTCTCCTAAATTATGAATTATAGTAAGACAATATATTAATGTTGACTTGATTAAAAAAGGTTATAGTGGTTATAATCTTAAAAGAAATAATAATTTGTATAATTTAATAGTTTTGTTTGACCTTTAGGTAATTATATATTATAATTACATTAGAACGTATGTTCGGACGCACAAGTTAAAATAGAAGGGATGATTGATTTGGGTACTGATAAAAACATTGATAAAAACAGTGAAAAGCAAAAGGCTCTTGAAAATGCTATAAATCAAATAGAAAAACAATATGGTAAAGGAGCTGTAATGAGGCTTGGGGAGGACTCAAAGCTTAATGTTGAAGTTATTTCAACAGGTTCACTTGATCTTGATATAGCACTTGGAGTAGGAGGAGTACCAAAAGGAAGAATAATTGAGATTTTTGGGCCTGAATCTTCTGGTAAAACTACTGTAGCTCTTCATATAATAGCAGAATCTCAAAAAATTGGCGGGACTGCAGCTTTTATTGATGCAGAGCATGCCCTTGATCCTATTTATGCTAAGAATTTAGGAGTTGATATAGAAAATTTAATTGTCTCACAGCCAGATACTGGTGAACAAGGGCTTGAAATAGCAGAGGCACTTGTCAGATCAGGTGCTGTAGATGTTATTGTAATAGATTCAGTTGCAGCTTTAGTTCCAAAGGCTGAAATTGAAGGTGAAATGGGGGACGCTCACGTTGGACTTCAGGCAAGGCTTATGTCCCAAGCACTAAGAAAACTTGCAGGTGCCATAAGCAAATCAAAATGTGTCGCAATTTTCATAAACCAGTTAAGAGAAAAAGTCGGTGTTATGTTTGGAAATCCGGAAACTACTCCGGGGGGCAGGGCTTTAAAATTCTATTCTTCTGTAAGGCTTGATGTTAGAAGAATTGATTCTATTAAGCAGGGTGATGAGATAATAGGTAATAGAACAAAAGTAAAAGTGGTAAAAAATAAGGTTGCACCTCCGTTTAAACAAGCTGAATTTGATATTATGTATGGAACTGGAATTTCAAAAGAAGGAAACATATTGGATGTGGGTGTAAATAACGATATTGTTGTAAAAAGTGGTTCTTGGTTTTCTTATAACGACCAAAAACTTGGACAAGGTCGTGAAAATGCAAAAGCTTTCTTAAAGGACAATGTCAAAATAAGAGATGAAATAGAAAATAAAATAAGAACAAAATATAATTTGCCTTTAATAGATGCAAGTAAATCTAATGATAATGAGAAAAAAGATAAAGAGCCAAATAAAATTGCATCTAATGATAATGAGAAAAAGGATGGAGAGTCAAATAAAATCGCGTAATAATAATGCCATGTATTTTGCATGGCATCATTATTATGCAGCTCACAATTTGAGGTGATATATTGAAAATAACTGATATTTGCAAGCAGAAAAGGAGCACAGAAAGATATAACATCTATATAGATGATTCCTTTTCTTTTTCAGCTTTAGCTGAAGATATTATAAAATATAATATTAAAATATCCAATGAGTATAGTAAGGATGAGCTAAATGATTTAATTAAAAAGTGTGAATATGATAAAGCTTATGAATATGCATTAAAAATATTGAGCATTAGGGATTTTTCAGTAAATGATTTAAAAAATAAGCTTAAAACTAAAAACTATTCTGAATATACAATAAAGGGTGTTACTCAAAAGCTTAAAAGTTATGATTTATTAAATGATGAAAAATATGCAAATAAGTTAATCAATGATTCATTAGAATTAAAAAAAGACGGAATTAATAAAATCAAATATCAACTTAAATCTCATGGTATTGAAAATAATATAATTGATAATATCAAAATTGATAATAAAAAAGAATGTGAAAATGCACATGATATTGCATTAAAAAAATACAAATTAATAAAAGGAAAAGGTAATGAAAAGGGGAAGCTATATAGATATTTAAGCTCAAAGGGTTATGAATATGATACTATTAAAAAAGTTATAAATGAAATAATAAAGGATGCTGACGACGAAGAACTTAAGTAGTGACAAATATACCAGCAGTTTTAGTTGAATGGTCAACTTGACATAAAATTAAAACTATAATAAAATAAAGACAAATAATGGTTAGGTATAGTCACTCCATTATTTAATGCTTCAAAAATTTAGGTATTTCTCTTTATCAGGTTTTAATAAAAAATAAACTACAAAGGAGGTGACAAACATTACACCGACCGAAATAATAATAACTATTGTAATAGGAATCATAGCCTTTATTTTAGGCTATTTAATTAGAAAAAATATTGCTGAAGGCAAATTAAAATGTGCCGAAGATCAAGCAGAAAAGATAATATCAGATGCTGAAAGAGAATCTGAATCAAAAAAGAAAGAATCAGTATTAGAAGCTAAAGAAGAAATTCATAAGTTAAGAACTGAGTATGATAAAGAAGTAAAAGACAGAAGAAATGAACTGCAGAGAATGGAAAGAAGGCTTCTTCAGAGGGAAGAATCTATTGATAAAAAAGTTGAGACCCTTGAAAATAGAGAAGATAATTTAAATAAGAAACAGCAAGAAATTCAAAATTTACAGGACCAAACAACTGATTTATATAATAAACAAGTTGAAGAGCTTGAAAGAGTTGCAGGGCTTACTACTGAAGAAGCAAAAGAGTTGCTTTTAAATAATGTAAAAAAAGAAATTAAGCATGAATCAGCAATGCTTATAAAAGATGCTGAAACAAGAGCAAAAGAAGAAGCTGATAAGAAGGCAAGGGAAATAACTGCCTGTGCTATACAAAGGTGTGCAGCTGATCATGTAGCTGAAACAACTGTTTCAGTTGTTACTTTACCTAATGATGAAATGAAGGGAAGAATCATAGGCAGAGAAGGCAGAAATATTCGTGCTCTTGAAACATTAACAGGAGTTGATTTAATAATAGATGATACCCCTGAAGCTGTAATTTTATCGGCTTTTGATCCAATAAGAAGAGAAGTTGCAAGAATTGCACTTGAAAAGCTTATAGCTGATGGCAGGATTCATCCTGCGAGAATTGAGGAAATGGTTGAAAAAGCCAAAAAAGAAGTTGAAAATGATATCAGAGAAGAAGGTGAAGAGGCAACTTTTGAAACAGGTGTTCATGGGCTGCATTCTGAGCTTATAAGGTTACTAGGAAGATTAAAATATAGAACAAGTTATGGACAAAATGTTTTAAAACATTCAATAGAAGTATCACATTTAGCAGGCCTTATGGCCTCTGAACTTGGGGCTGACGTTGCATTAGCTAAGCGGGCAGGATTATTGCATGATATAGGTAAAGCTGTAGATCATGAAGTGGAAGGTCCTCATGCAATAATAGGCAGTGACGTAGTTAAAAAATATAATGAAGCTCCTGCTGTTGTTCATGCTGTTGCAGCACATCATGGAGATGTTGAACCTCAAACTGTTGAAGCAGTTTTGGTTCAAGCTGCTGATGCTATTTCTGCCGCAAGACCTGGTGCAAGAAGAGAAACCCTTGAAGCATATATAAAAAGACTTGATAAACTTGAAGAAATTGCTAATTCATTTGATGGTGTTGAAAAATCTTATGCAATACAAGCAGGAAGAGAAATAAGAATAATGGTTAAACCAGAGCAAATATCGGATATTGAATCAGCACAATTGGCCCGAGATATAGTAAAAAAGATCGAATCTGAACTTGAGTATCCAGGGCAGATAAAAGTCAATGTAATAAGAGAAACTAGAGCAATTGAGTATGCAAAATAGTTCAAATAAAAAAACTTCGGTTATCTGAAGTTTTTTTATTTATAAAAAGAAGGAAATATTTAGTTCATGTAGAATTAAGTAGTTATAAAGACTAAATAATAAACTCTTAGGAGGTAGTAAAATGGAAGTATTAAAAGTTTCAGCAAAATCAAATCCAAATTCTGTAGCAGGTGCTCTGGCAGGAGTTATAAGGGAAAATGGTACTGCAGAAATTCAAGCAATAGGTGCAGGCGCAATTAACCAGGCAGTTAAAGCCGTGGCAATAGCAAGAGGCTTTGTTGCCCCAAGCGGAGTTGACTTAATTTGTATCCCTGCATTTACTGATATTACTATAGAAGGTGAAGAGAGAACTGCTATTAAGTTTATAGTCCAACCAAGATAGTATTTTAAAGACCTGCAGAATATGTAGGTCTTTTGTTTTTAACGCTATTAATATAGGGCTTATCCATAATTATAGACATAGTTGTTATATAGTGTTATATTATAAATTATAAGAGCTATAATATAAGATTTGGGAGTGCTTTTATGATTAAAGGAGAAAATAGAAACAGACAGTTTCCAAATAAGATAAATACAACTACAGTAGTAAAATTATTGATATTACATTTACTTATTAAAAGAAGTTATTATGGTAATGAGCTTATAGATGAAATAGAAAAAATAATGTGTTATAAATGGAGGCCAAGCCCTGGCATGATTTATCCACTGCTTAGAAATATGGAGGATAACCTTATAGTTGAAGGATGGTGGGATGAACCAGATAAGAAGACAAAAAGGCATTATAAAATAACTGATGTTGGCATGAAATATTATGAAAGAATTAAAGCTATTAATAAGCCACTCTTTGAAGAATCACTTTCTATTATAGATAGCACTATTAATGCCATATACAAATAAAGTGAACTACCGCCAACAAGAGGTTGATGGCTTCTTGTTTCAATGTATATATTATTTTAAAGTAAATATAGGGGTGATTTTATGGAATTGTCAAGAAAATGTCAGCAAATTTCTGCATCAGTTACATTAGCAATAACTGCTAAAGCAAAAAAATTAAAGTCCGAGGGGGTAGATGTTATAAGTTTTGGAGCAGGTGAACCTGACTTTAATACACCTTTGAATATTCAAAATGCGGGAATTGAAGCGATAAAAAAAGGATTTACCAAATATACTCCTGCCTCTGGAACAAGCGAATTAAAAGAGTCAATATGTTATAAGTTAAAAAGAGATAATGGATTGAGCTATAAACCTTCTCAAATAGTTGTCTCAAATGGTGCTAAGCACTCACTTTATAATACACTGATGGCCATATGTAATCCTGGAGATGAAGTAATTATTGCAAATCCTTATTGGGTTAGTTATCCTGAGCTTGTTAAACTTGTTGATGCTGTTCCTGTTTTTGTTCAAACCAAAGAAGAAAATAATTTTAAATATACTGAAGATGATTTAGTTAAGGCAATTACAAATAAAACTAAAGCAATAATATTAAATAGTCCGAATAATCCAACAGGAGTTGCTTATTCCAAAAAAGAACTTGCAATGATAGCTAATTTAGCTGTAAAATATGATTTATTTGTTATATCAGATGAAATATATGAAAAACTTGTATATGATGATGTAAAGCATATAAGCATAGCTAGTTTATCTGAAGAAATGAAAAATAGAACTATCGTTGTAAATGGTGTTTCAAAAGCTTATGCTATGACAGGATGGAGAATTGGATATGCTGCTGCACCTGAAAATGTTTCTAAAATCATGTCAAATGTTCAAAGCCACTGTACATCAAACCCTAATTCTATAGCTCAGTATGCCAGCGTAGAAGCTCTTAGAGGGCCACAGGATACTGTTGAATTAATGAGAAGAGAGTTTGAAAAAAGAAGAAACTATATGGTTAAAAAGATAAATACTATTCCGGGATTATCGTGTAAAATGCCTAGCGGTGCTTTTTATGTGATGGTAAACATTTCAAGAATAAAAGGGATGGTTGTAAAGGGATATACTATTAATTCATCCTTAGATTTTTGCAATGCTTTGCTAAATTCTGAAAAGGTAGCTGCAATTCCGGGATCTGCATTTGGTGCAGATGATTTTATTAGATTATCCTATGCTACATCCTTAGAAGCTATTACTAAAGGACTTAACAGAATAGAGAATTTTATATTGTAATTAAAGGGGATTTTGATACCCCTTTTTTTATTTACAAATAATATGATATAATAATTACGAAAGATTTTTTTAAATTAGAGATCAAGTGATTCTTAGACTCAGGTGGAGTTTGCTTATGAGAAATACCTCTCTCCATCTGAGTCTTAGAAGAACTTATCCAGGGGCGTAGCATCCGTTATTCCCCGCCTTAAGCGGGGTATTACGGATGGTAGCCATCGGACAAATATTCGTAAGGAGTAGGATAATATGCACGAACACGAACTATATGAAAGCCCACTAATAAAAAGATATGCAAGTAAAGAGATGTCACAGATTTTTTCTGACAAAAACAAATTTGTAACTTGGAGAAAACTTTGGGTTGCATTAGCGGAATCTGAAAAGGAATTAGGCCTTAATATCACTGATGAGCAAATTGAAGAATTAAAAAGTCATATTTATGACATAAACTATGATGTTGCAGAAGAAAGAGAAAAAATCACAAGGCATGATGTTATGTCTCATGTTTATGCTTATGGAAAGCAATGCCCTAAAGCTAAAGGTATTATTCATTTAGGGGCAACAAGCTGCTATGTGGGCGATAATGCTGATGTGATTATCATGAGAGATGCAATGCTAATTTTGAAAAATAAACTTATCCAGTGTATTAGAAATCTTAGAGATTTTGCCTATAAATATAGAAGTATGCCTACACTTGCTTTTACACATCTACAACCTGCACAGCTTACTACAGTAGGGAAAAGGGCATGCTTATGGATTCAAGATTTAATGATGGATTATGATAATTTAATTTATTGCATGGATAATTTAAAATTACTTGGAGTTAAAGGTACAACTGGAACTCAAGCAAGCTTTTTGGATCTTTTTGATGGCGATGATGAAAAAGTAAAGAAATTAGATGAAATTGTATGTGAAAAAATGGGATTTAAAGATAAGTATTTTAAAATTTCAGGACAGACCTATACAAGAAAGCAGGATACCCTTGTACTTAATTGCCTTGCAGAAATTGCTCAAAGCGCTTATAAGTTCAGTAATGATTTGAGAATACTGCAGGGTATGAAGGAAATGGAGGAACCATTTGAAAAGAATCAAATTGGCTCATCGGCTATGGCTTATAAAAGGAATCCAATGAGATCTGAAAGAATATCTTCTCTTTCGAGATTTGCTATTATAAACCTTTTAAACAGCTATATTACTGCTTCAACACAATGGTTTGAAAGAACTCTTGATGATTCAGCAAATAGAAGAATTGTTATACCTGAAACCTTTTTAGCTGTAGATGGCATATTGAATTTATATATAAATATTACTTCTAAAATGGTTGTATATCCTAAAATAATAGAAAAGCATATCAATGAAGAGCTTCCTTTTATAGCTACTGAAAATATATTAATGGAGGCCGTAAAAAAAGGAGGAGACAGGCAGGTACTACATGAAAAAATAAGAGTTCATTCAATGGAGGCGGGTAGGGCAGTAAAAGAGTTTGGAAAACCAAATGATTTGATAGATAGAATATGTAATGATCCCGCATTTAGTTTAAATGCAGATGATGTTTATGCTGTGCTTAAGCCAGAAAATTACACGGGCAGATCCAGCAGACAAGTTGAAGAGTATATTTCAGAATGTGTAGATCCTATGCTTGATAAAAATAGCAATATAAATATAAATGTGGATATAAATGTATAAAGATTGTTAATTAATAATTTTAGATCAGCATAAGTATTAATTTAAGATTGATAAAAAACCAGCAATTTTGATTTGCTGGTTTTTTTGTTGAAAATTGTATAAATGATTCAAGCATGAATTTACTTAATTTGACATGAAATTAATTTTATACATATATTGATACTTAAATTATAATTGTAGAAAAATAGTATTCAAAATGAAATCCATTAATTCAATTCCTTCATAGTTTTAAACAAAAGAATTCACATCTGTGAATAAGCTATATTTAACTAATAAATTATGGTAAAATATTAATAAATAAAAAAATATGGGTGATTTATATGATGAATGTGATTAGAATAATTATATCTATTATACCGGTATTTATTTTTTTCCTTATGACTGTCTTTATGATTAAAAGTTTAGGTAAAGATATTAAAAAAAATGAAAACAAAAATAAAAACAATAGAAAGATTTAAATTTATATAAAAGTAGAGAGAATTAACATTTCGCTAAATGTTAATTTAGCGAAATGTGTGCTATAATGAAGGAAGGGGGAGTGATAAAATGAATAATATCTATGATGAGAACCTTCCAGACATTTTAAATGAGTATTTAGGTTATTTATTTACTGTTAGAGGCAAATCTATAAATACAATTAAAGGTTACAAATATGATCTTTGTATGCTGTTAAAATATTTAAAAAAAAAGAAATTCAATTTAAAAGATTCTTTAGATGATATTACTATAAAAGATATTGATGAAAACTTTATGAATGAAATTAAACTAATGGATCTCTACTCCTTTATAACATTCATTACTGTTGAAAAGGAAAATAGCAGCTATGCCAGAGCTCGTAAAACTGCTGCTATAAAATCGTTTTTTAATTTTCTTTATTCTAAAGCTAAAGTAATTGAAAGCAACCCTGCTAGTGAATTGGAGTCACCCAAAATAAGTACAAGGCATCCTGTTTATTTAACGTTAAATCAAAGCAAAAAGCTTTTAAATACTGTAAATGCTGTAGATGGCAGAAACAAAGAAAGGGACTATGCAATAATCACCCTATTTTTAAATTGCGGATTAAGATTATCAGAACTTGTTGGAATAAATATTAGTAAAATAAAGGCCGATATTTTGACCGTTATAGGAAAAGGCAATAAGGAAAGGACTATATATTTAAATAATGCTTGTTTAAAGGCCATAGAGAGTTATATGAATGTAAGGCCTAAGGATGCAGAATCTGATGCATTGTTTTTAAGCGAGCGTAAAAGCAGAATAAATAAAAGAACGGTTGAAGTTATAGTAAAAAAATATACAAAGGCTGCTGGATTATATGATGATAAATATACACCACATAAATTAAGACATACTGCTGCTACTCTTATGTACAAGTATGGCAATGTTGATATCAGAGCGCTGCAGCAAATACTTGGGCATGAAAGTGTTTCAACTACCCAAATATATACTCATGTAGACGATGAGCAGCTCAGGGAAGCTGTAAAATCTAATCCCTTATCCATGGAAGATGAAGATGATAAAGATTAAATTATAAGTTAACATAATTCAATTTATGTTAACTTATAAATATTAAGCACAAAATTATTGGAATATCCTGAGTCAGCTTATTTTATAATATAATTCGAACATAAGTTTGCATATATATTTTTTTTGTGGTATAATTTAAAAAATAAAAATATAATAATGAGGTGTTTTTTATGGCAAGTTCTTCTACTATAACTGATAAACAGTTAATGATTTTAAACTTTATAAAAAAAGAAATTGCTGAAAAAGGGTATCCACCTTCAGTTAGAGAGATATGCCAAGGTGTAGGGTTAAGTTCCACTTCTACCGTTCATGGACATTTAGAAAGGCTTGAGAAAAAAGGATATATTAGAAGAGATCCTACTAAGCCAAGAGCTATCGAGATTTTGCATAGGGATGATAATCCTGTACATGAGAGTGAAGTTATAAGTGTTCCTATTTTAGGTAAAGTAGCTGCTGGTATGCCAATACTTGCTTTTGAAAATAAAGAAAATAGGTTCCCAATACCAGCTGAATACTTTAAAAATAAAAATGATATGTTTATGCTTCAAATTCAAGGAGACAGCATGGTAGAATGTGGTATATTGGATGGCGACTACGTTATTGTTGAGAAAAGAAATACTGCTGAAAATGGTGAAATTGTAGCAGCTTTATTAGAGGATAGCGCTACTGTAAAAAGGTTTTTCAAAGAAAAAAATCATATACGGCTCCAACCAGAAAACTCATCCATGGAACCAATAATAACAAAAGAATGTACAATACTCGGAATTGTAATTGGACTTTTTAGGGTTATGAAATAAATTTTTCTTATCGCAGCGGTGGATTAAATCTAAATTACGAATTGAGGGGCTTAAAATCAGCCCCTCTTCCTTGCAAACAACATTCACCCTACCCTATTTTTTATTTTTTAAAACATTAGATAATCCAACTAATACACCTATTTTACCATGTTCAAAAGTTAAGCCTCCTTGAAGATATGCAATATATGGAGGTCTAATTGGAGCATCTGCACTTAATTCAATTGATGAGCCTTGAATAAAAGCACCAGCAGCCATTATTATTTTATCTGTATAGCCTGGCATATCCCATGGCTCACATTCTACAAAGGAATCTACTGGGGAACCCTTTTGTATTCCCTTGCAAAATGAAATTAAGTCATTAGGATTATTAAATTTAATTGCCTGTATTATATCACTTCTCTTATCATCATATTTTGGTGAAACTTCATAGCCTGCAAGCTCCATTAATCTTGAACAAAATATAGATGTTTTTAAAGCTTCTATAGCTACATGGGGAGCAATAAATAATCCTTGAAACATTAATCTTACAACTCCAAAGGTTGCTCCGCACTCTTTTCCAAGACCTGGAGCTGTTAGCCTGTAAGAGGCTTGTTCAACATATTTTTTCTTTCCTACTATATATCCGCCAGCAGGTGCAATTCCACCGCCGATATTTTTAATCAATGATCCTGCAATTAAATCAGCTCCAACATCTGTAGGTTCATAAATATCTAAAAATTCACCATAACAGTTATCAACGAAGCATATGACATCAGATCTAACTGCTTTTATAGCATCAATGGCTTTTTTAATATTATCAATAGTTAAAGCAGGTCTCCACCCATATCCAGTTGATCTTTGTATTTCAACCATTTTTATTGATTTATCTTCTTTAATAGTATGGCATACCTCGTCTATATTAATTTCACCATTATCTTTTAGTGATATTTCTTTATAATTAACACCATATTCTTTAAGTGAACCATTATTCTCCCCTTCAATTCCTATAATCTGAAGAAGAGTATCATAAGGCCTGCCCGTTATAGCAAGAAGCGTATCATTAGGCCTTAAATTGCCAAATAGCGCAATTGCAATTGCATGGGTACCTGAAACTATATGAGGCCTTACTATGGCATCTTCCGCATTGAATATTCTAGCATAAACCCTTTCTAATGTATCCCTTCCTATATCTCCATACCCATAACCTGTACTATTTGTGAAATGGGAATCACTTAATCTTTCTTCCTGCATAGCTTTAAGCACTTTCATTTGATTGTATTCCTTAATTTTATCTACTTCATCTAATTCAGGCTTTATATCATTAAGTGCTTCTTGTGATAATTCAAGAATTTTATCATCTATATTAAAATAATTTTTTAGTTCCATCTCTGTTTGTTTTAACATTTTTTCCTCCTAATTTGCAAAATAAATACCCTCTTATTATTGGAGGGTATTTACTCATCTTTAGTATTATCAGTATTCTCATCCATTACTTCATTTGGCTGATATGGCTGTGATGTGTACAAAACTGGCTTTGCTGGTGAAACTGTTGATACAGCATGCTTATAAACCATAGTTTGCTTTCCATCGCAATCCAATATTATTGTAAAATTATCAAAGCCCTTTACATATCCTTTTAGTTGAAATCCATTTATAAGATGGATGGTGACTGGGATTTTTCCTTTTCTTGTTTGATTTAAAAATATATCCTGAAGATTGTTGGTAGTTTTATTCATGGACATCATCCTCCAAGGTTTTAATATAATATATAATTCTATAAAGATTCTAAACTTCCTTCAATGTATTGTAATATATTTTCAGCTATTTCACTAATGCTGTTAAAATCATCTACGTTTATCCAATGAATATTGCCTTGATGCTTAAACCAAGTTATTTGTCTTTTAGCATATCTTCTCGTGTTTCTTTTAATAATCTCCTTTACCTCTTCTAATGTATATATTCCCTCTAAATAATCAAATACTTCTTTATATCCAATAGCTGACATTGATTTTAAATTTTTATTATACCCCATTTGTACTAAATTTTTAACTTCATCAACCAAACCAATATTAAACATATTGTCTACTCTTTTATTTATTATATCATAAAGTTTTTTTCTGTCCATATTCAGTCCAATATATATACAGTTATAATCAGAGGATTGATTTTGGGATTCAGCTTGATATTTGGTGATTGTTTTTCCTGAATTTTTATGTACCTCAAGAGCTCTTATAATCCTTTTAGTATCATTTGCGTGTAATCTTTCATAGGATTCCCTATCAACGTCCTTTAATAAGCTGTGAAGTGCTTCATTGCCATAAATTACGGCATAATTTTTAAGATAATTCCTATACTCAGTATCTTCAGGGGTTTCTGTAAAATCCATGTTGTATAAAAAAGAATTTATATATAACCCTGTTCCACCTACAACAATAGGTATTTTGTTTTTGCTTATTATGCTGTTAACACACTTCCCTGCCATTTCTCTATAAACTGCCACACTAAAATCTTCATCTGGATATATTACATCAATCATATGATGTGGTATGCCCTCCATTTCGGATATTTTAGGCTTTGCAGTGCCAATATCCATATACTTATAAATTTGCATAGAATCAGCAGATACAATTTCAGTGTTTAATTTCTTTGCAACTTCAATGCTTGTTTTAGTTTTACCGGAAGCTGTAGGTCCAGCAATTATTACAATAGTCTTTTTCATAATTTCACCTACTGTACCCTTTTAAATTTTTTTTCTAATTCATAAAACGTCGTTTTTATTATAGTTGGGCGTCCATGAGGACAAGTATAAGGATTTTCACAATGCCTTAATTCCTCCACTAATTTAATCATTTCCATGTTATTTAATTTGTCTCCAGCCTTAATGGAGCTTTTACATGCCATTGTATAGATTACTTTATTTATAGTATTTAAAACATCACTTTCATTTATATTTATTTCACTTAAAATTTCAAAAAATACATCTTTAATATTTGGATTTCCATAAATTATAGGTATAGCTCTTATTGAAATTGAATTGCTTCCAAAATCATCTATTTCAAACCCAATATTCTTAAATAAATCTATATTCTTGTTTACAGTTTCTTTTTCATCAAAGGATAAATCAATAATAATTGGAGTTAAAAGCTTTTGGCTTTTTATTGAAGATGCTTTATATTCATTTAATAACTTTTCATAATTGATTCTTTCATGGGCTGCATGCTGATCAATCATATATAATTCATCTTTTCCCTCTGCAATGATGTATGTAAAATGTAATTGACCAACTATAGATAAAGGCTCAATCTTTGAAGGGGATACTTTGATTTCTGGTGAATCAATTTCAGCTCCATTTGAATTTATATTTGAATTTACATCATTATTTTCTTTTATTCTATCCCCTTCATTTTGCTCGTTTTTATTGCTGGAATATAAATTTTCATCTTTATCATTAAAGACATCCATTTTCCCTTGCTTGAAATACATTGGCGGAACGTTTGAAGTAAATTTGATAGGAGGCTCTAATATATCGCTTTTTGATAAAAGAACATCTTTTACGCTTTTATATACTGCTTTAAATACCATTTGTTCATCCTGAAATTTAATTTCGAGCTTCGATGGATGAACGTTTACATCAATAAATTCAGGATTAACATATATGTTTAATATAAAAAAAGGAAATTTATTAATTGTAAGCATAGATTTAAATGCAGTTTCAACTGCAGCTGTAATTGTTTTATTTTTAATATATCTTCCATTAATAAAAATAGATTGATGTGTTCTGCTTGCACGAGCTATGGTACTGTTGCCTACATATCCTTCAATCCTTATAAAATCCACACTGCTGTTTAAATAAATAATATTATTATAAATTTCCTTACCATATATAGATAGTATTGCAGATTTTAAGTCTCCATCCCCCTTAGTTATAAAATAGGATTTTTCATTAGCTTTATATCTAAAGGATACATTAGGGTGGGATAATGCTAAATTTTGAACTACTTCTGTTATATATATTCCCTCTCTGGATTCGCTTTTTAAAAATTTCAATCTTGCTGGAGTATTAAAAAAAAGCTCCTTTACTGTAATTGTTGTTCCGTCAGGGCATCCACAATCCTCAGATTTTATTATTTTTCCACCATCAATATATACTTTCCTTCCAGTCAAACTATCCTTTGTTTTTGAAATCACTTCAACCTTTGATACACAGGCTATACTTGCAAGGGCTTCGCCCCTAAAACCTAATGTATTTATTGTATTTAAGTCCTTATCATCTTTTATTTTGCTTGTAGCATGTCTTAAAAATGCTGTTTCAATATCTTCCTTATTAATGCCTATTCCATCATCTGATATTCTAATTGATGATATACCCCCATGCATTACTTCAACTGTAATATTGTTGGCTTTAGCATCAATAGAGTTTTCAACCAATTCCTTAACAACGGAAGCAGGTTTTTCAATTACCTCCCCTGCTGCTATTTTATTTATTGTTTTGCTGTCAAGAACATGTATTGTTTTCATTTTACCATCCCCTAAAGTTTTTGTACTTTCTGAGAAATATCATATAATAAGTTCAATGCCTCCATTGGTGTTAAATTTAATACATCAATGTTTTTTAAGCTTTCTAATATCTCATTTCCTTTAAAATCAAAGAAGCTCATTTGAGCATTCTTTTTCTCTTTTGTTGAACTTATAGCAGTTTCCTTTAAAGCATCATCTTCTTTTAAGTTCTTAGTTATATCAAGCTCCTCAAGTTTTAATAATATTTCCTTTGACTTATCTATTACCTCATCTGGAAGTCCTGCTAATTTTGCTACCTGAATTCCATAGCTCTTATCTGCCCCTCCTCTTACTATCTTTCTTAAAAAGATAATATCATCACCATGCTCTTTAACTGATATACAGTAATTTTTTATTTGAGGGTATTTACCTTCTAATTCAGTTAATTCATGATAATGAGTTGCAAATAAAGTTTTTGCTTTGATTTTGCTGCTTATATAATCAACAACGGCCCATGCTATACTTAAACCATCAAAAGTACTAGTTCCTCTTCCAACTTCATCAAGTAAAATTAAACTGTTTTTTGTAGCATTTTTCAATATATACGAAACTTCCATCATTTCAACCATAAATGTACTTTGACCTAAAGAAAGATCATCAGAGGCACCTATTCTTGTAAAAATCCTGTCAGTTATACAAATCTCTGCTTCTTTAGCAGGCACAAAACATCCAATATGAGCCATTAAAGTAATAAGAGCAACCTGCCTCATATAGGTAGATTTTCCTGCCATATTAGGGCCCGTAATGATAAGAATCATATTGTCCTTTAAATCAAGGCAGGTATCATTAGGAACAAAAATACCTTGAATTACCTTTTCAACAACAGGGTGTCTTCCATCCTTTATACTTATACAGCCATTATCAATGATCTTAGGTTTGACGTAGTTGTTTTCATAAGATACCTTTGCAAAGGACAAAAGAACATCAATTACTGATATGTAATATGCAGTTTTTTGTATTCTTACTACTTCCTTAGAAATTTGCTCCCTTATTTGAATAAAAATATTATATTCAAGTTCAACAACTTTGCTTTCTGAATTAAGAATCAAATCCTCCATATCTTTTAATTCTGATGTAATATATCTTTCTGAATTTGATAGTGTTTGTTTTCTAATGTATCTGTCCTCAGGAACATTTGATAAATTACTTTTTGTTATATCAATATAATATCCAAAAACTTTGTTGTAGCCAATTTTTAATGACTTAATTCCTGTTAGATCCCTTTCCTTTTGTTCTAATTCAGCTATCCATTGCTTACCGTTATGCATTGCATCCCTTAATCTATCAACTTCACTATTATAGCCTTCCTTAATTATTCCTCCCTCTTTAAGCTGCATAGAAGGATCTTCCTTAATGGATTTATCAATAAGCTCATATACATCATCTAGCACATCAAAATCTTCATATATATCCCTTAAAAGTTTACTCTTACATTTTGACAGGGAGGCTTTAACATCTGGAAGATGTTTTAATGATTCTTTTAAGGAAATTAAATCCCTTGCATTTGCTGCTCCATAACTTATTTTACTTATAATTCTTTCTATATCATATATGCTCTTTAAAAATTCTCGCAAATCAGAAGAAATATATAAATTATTAAGCAGCTCATCTACAGCATCTAGTCTTTTATTTATTTCATCTTTATTTACTAATGGTTCCTCAATCCATTTTCTTAAAAGCCTTCCACCCATAGAAGTTTCAGTATAATCAAGAACCCATAATAATGAGCCTTTTTTACTTTTTGTTCTAATAGTTTCAGTAAGCTCTAAATTTCTTCTTGTAGAGGAATCTATAACCATAAAATCTTTAATGTTGTATTTACTGATTTTGGTTATATGTGCAAGGCTTCCCTTTTGAGTGTCGTTAAGATAATTATAAAGACAGCTTGCTACCATCATTTCATATTCATTGTACTCACTGATGTCTTCACCAAATTTATCATTTAATAATTCTTTATATTGCTTATCATACTTTACAACTGTAAGAAGCAGATGAAATTTAGAATTTATTGATTTTATAAATTTGCTTGTGTTAACATAATTATTTTCTATAACCAAAAGCTCTGAAGGATTATATTTTGAAAGTTCATCAATAGCTTTAAAAGAGCTGTCGGATGATGAAGTAACTAAAAATTCTCCAGTAGAAATATCACATATGGATATAGCAAATTTAAGCTCATCAACATACAAACATCCTATATAATTATTTTGCTTATCATTTAGCAAATTAGTTTCAATTACAGTACCTGGAGTTATTGTTCTAATTACTTCTCTTTTGACAATCCCCTTAGCTAATGCAGGATCTTCTACCTGCTCGCATATAGCAACTTTATGTCCATTTTCAATTAGCTTTGCAATATAGCTTTCAGCAGCATGATAAGGTATGCCGCACATTGGGGCTCTTTCATTTAATCCGCAGTCCTTCCCAGTAAGAACTAATTCAAGCTCCTTTGAGGCTATTTCAGCATCTTCAAAAAACATTTCATAAAAATCACCAATTCTAAAAAATAATATACAATCCTTGTACTGCTCCTTGGTTTCTAAATACTGCTGCATCATCGGTGTTAATGCCAAGGCTAATTCCCCCTTTTAAAGTCTATTATCGTATAATATTTACTAATTCACCTATGAGAATATACATCTCAGCTTGTGTAATTTTCACATTAACAAGCTTCCCTATTAATGATGTATCTCCGCCTGTAAAGTGTACAAGTTTTCCTGTCCTTGTTCGTCCAGACATTTTAGATTCATCAGTTTTACTTATTTCTTCAACTAATACTTCAACGGTTTTCCCTTTATATTCTTTATATAATTCATCGCCTATTTTATTTACAACTTCAAGAAGCCTGTTAAATCTATCATGCTTTATTTTTTCTGGAACCTGATCTTTGAATTCTGCAGCTGGTGTACCTTTTCTAACAGAGTATATAAAAGTAAAAGCAGAATCAAATCTAACTTTTTTAACCAAATCTAAAGTTTCTTCAAAGTCCTCCTCTGTTTCTCCTGGAAAGCCAACAATTATATCTGTAGTCAATGCAACACCTGGAATTTCTTTTTTTATTTTTTCAGATAGTTTAATGTATTGCTCTTTTGTATATTTCCTGTTCATTGCTTCTAATATTTTCGTACTTCCTGATTGAACAGGCAAATGAATGTGCTCACAAGCTTTAGGACATTCTTTAATAGCCATAATTAAATCATCTGTTAAATCTTTAGGATGTGAAGTCATAAATCTAATTCTTTCTATGCCATCAATATCATTTATCATCCTTATTAAATCTGCAAAACTTGTATTTCCTAAATCCTTGCCATAGGAATTAACATTTTGACCCAAAAGTGTAACTTCCTTATATCCTTGTTTTGCAAGACCTGTTATCTCTTTTACAATTTCTTCAGGCTTTCTGCTCCTCTCCCTGCCTCTTGTATAAGGTACAATACAATATGAGCAAAAATTGTTGCAGCCATGCATAATAGTTACAAAGGCTTTGATGTCACTTTTATGATGCACAGGTATGCCTTCCACAATTTCTCCTTCTTTTTCCCATACCTCAATAAAAGTTTTTTTTGAATTACTTGCGTTTTCAATTAGTTCAGGCAGTCTATGAAGATTATAAGTTCCAAATATCAAATCTACAAATGGGAATTTAGTTTTTATAGTTTCAGCCATTCCTTTTTCCTGCATCATGCAGCCACAAACAGCTATTAATACTTCAGGTCTTTTTTTCTTTATGGATTTTAACGCACCAAGATTTCCAAATACCTTATTTTCAGGATTTTCTCTAACACAGCAGGTATTTAGTATAATTAAATCTGAATTTAATTTATCATCTGTTTTAATATAGCCCATATTTTCAAGGATTCCTGCCATTGTTTCGGAATCTTCCTCATTCATTTGACAGCCCCAGGTTTCAATATAATAAGTTTTGTTTTTAATTTTTTCTGACATGCTCTATCAACCCCTCTTACAATATATTAAATTTTAACAACTATCCGATGGCTACCATCCGTAATTATTCAAACGGCTGCTACGCCCCTGGATCGACTCTTCTAAGACTCAGTTGGAAAAGGTATTCCTTATAAGAAGACTCCACCTGAGTCTAAGAATCATCTTATCCGATGGCTACCATCCGTAATATCTAAACGGCTGCTACGCCCCTAGATTGACTCTTTTAAGGCATAGCTGGATAAAGAAGTATTCATTATAGGAAAGCGCTACCTGAGCCTTAAAAGAGCCCTACGAATGACTTCTTCTCGAATCATCTGCATATTTGTTTAATTTTTTTAAATTAATTTTCCATAAAGCTATTACAAAAATAATAAATAAAGGCATATATCCATATATTTTAGAAATAAGTATATAATCATATATTCCATGAAGAATAATAGGTACAAATAAGGATTCAATGCTATAAAACATAGATGATATTCTATTACGTGAAAACTTAGCTAAAGATAAATAATATCCCATACTAATAGCAAAAAGCATATGAGCTGGTACTGCTGAAATTGCCCTTGCTATTCCAGTATATAAAAAATTAGATGACGAGCTTAAAACATATAGTAAGTTTTCTGCAGATGCAAAACCAAGGGATACAAAAACACTATATACAATCCCATCCAATTTTTCATCATAATATGAACTTTTATAAGATACATTTCTTACAATTATATATTTAAATAGCTCTTCTGTAAATCCTGCTACCACAAATGCCTGATATAGTGGATTAGATGAATGCTCCCTGCTCATTAAAAATTTTTCGACAAAATATACAGGTACTGTTGAAAATACACCAAGATAAAAGTTTTTAAAAAGAAGTTGTGGCGGTTCCCTATCGTATCTATCTTTTTGGTATATAAAAATTAATAAAGCAATAGCAGGAGCTAAGGCAACTGTTATAATTGTCATCATTTTACCACTTCCTTATTATTATGTAATATATTAACTTTTAATTATTGTTATATAATAGTCCATCTGTTATAATATAGCTGTAGCAAAAGCTTTTGTTAATGATTAATTCTTATGTGCTTTAAAAAGACATTATAAGTATATTATAGTGTCCACAAACCTTATTTTAAACCATTTTATCCATTAATACATTACTTTAATCATTTATTATTTATTATTATGGGGGGGCGTATTTTAAATGGAATTTAGGCTCGCAGAGAGAATGGGTAGCATCAAAGCATCTGAGATTCGAGAACTGCTTAAATTAACTGAACAGCCTGACATTATATCATTTGCAGGAGGTCTTCCGGCTCCTGAACTTTTTCCTGTAGAGGAATTTAAAATTATCTCATCAGAAGTAATTGAAAAAGAGGGCAGAGAAGCACTTCAGTACACTACAACAGAAGGCTTTAAACCATTAAGGAAAATTATTGCTGAGCAGAGAATGAAAGCATCAGGTGTAAATGTTTCAGAAGATAATATTTTCATTACTAGCGGTTCACAACAAGGCCTTGACTTTTCAGGCAGAATATTCTTAGACAAAAATGATGTGGTCATCTGTGAGAGTCCAAGCTATTTAGGGGCATTAAATGCTTTTAAAGCTTATATGCCTAAATTTATTGAAATTCCTATGGATAATGATGGAATGATTATAGAGGATTTAGAATTAGCACTAAAGAATAATCCTAACGTTAAATTTATTTATACAATTCCAGATTTTCAAAATCCTTCTGGCAAGACATTAAGTTTAGAAAGAAGAAAAAGGATGGTTGAACTATCAGAAAAATATAATGTTCCAATAATTGAGGATAACCCATATGGCGAATTAAGATTTGAAGGAGAAAGACTTCCATCAGTAAAAAGTTTTGATAGAGCTGGCAGCGTAATTTACTTAGGAACTTTCTCAAAGACTTTTTGCCCTGGATTAAGGCTTGGATGGGTATGCGCTGAAAATAACATATTATCTAAATATATACTGGTAAAACAAGGAGCTGATTTACAATCAAGTACAATTTCCCAAAGAGAAACTGCGCTTTTCATGGAGAGATATAATCTTGATGAACATATTGAAAAAATAAAATCTGTTTATAGAAAAAGAAGAGATTTAATGATTAAAATGATGGAGAAAGAATTTCCAGATAACTGTACATTTACCTATCCTCAAGGAGGACTTTTCACTTGGGTAACACTTGAGGAAGGGCAAAATGCTGCTGAAATACTTGAAATTGCTTTAAAAGATAAGGTTGCATTTGTACCAGGTGGTTCTTTCTTCCCAAACGGCGGCCACAAAAATCACTTCAGGTTAAATTATTCAAGTTCATCCGAAGAACAAATAATTGAAGGCATTAAAAGATTAGGAAAAGTTTTAAAATCTATATAAAAAAATGGGGGGCTGTTACAAATAGCTCCCCTTCGGTTTCCCGTTCACAGTATATTTCGTTTGTTTGGTAGGGCGGAACGGTCAAGACCGTTCCCTACAGGTACGCAATGTGTCTGAAGAATATCAAGAGGCTGGCACTGAAGACATAATTTAGTTATATTTTACTGTTACTGTATTATATCTTTCTTTAAATCCAGCAGTTGTATATAGCTTAATTGCTGATTTATTACTGTTATCAACTGTAAGATAAAGATCCTCAATTTTGTTTTGAAAGCATATATTTATTATCTCATTTAAAAAGCTATTTCCAAGCCCTCTTCCCCTCTCTTCGGGCACTATACCAAAATTAACTAGAAAGAAATTATTTTCAATTAATATAATTTGCGCATATCCACAGGAATTATTGTTTTTTTCTAAAAGAAAGCAATAGTCCTTTAAAAAATATGGGCTGCTTTCTTCTGAAAGAATATCATTTATGGTAAGATTGATACGCCCTTTTATGTTCTTATATTCAAAAATTTTATTTTGTAAACACACCCTAATTTCTTCATTACCAAAAATATTAATTTTCCTAATTTGTTCATTTTCCTTTAATGAATATTTTTTATCTTTGTAAGTTTTTATATGCATAAATTTAATATTTTCTTTTATTTCTGCTGGCATAATAATATTTTTATTTATGTACTGTTTTTTAATATAATTTATATGCATTGTATAGCCTGAAATATTAAAATTACTGTATAAAAAGTTAGTTATCGTTTCCAGCGGCATTACTCTATACATAACTTTAGGAATATAGTATATATTTTTTACTTTAGAATCAATAAAAACAATTCCTAATATACGGTTTCCCCTTAGTATATAGTAACATTTTTTTAGAAATAAATAGCTTAATATTGGGATATTTACGTTATAGAATGAGTCTAAATTACTGTTATTATATAAATCAACTATGTTTTTAATTTTAAAACAATCTAAAATAGAAGCAGTTTTTTTATTCAGCATATAAAACCCCTGTTCCATAATAAAGTTAAATTTATCAACTTATCAGATGGCTACCATCCGTAATGCCCCGCTTAGGCGGGGTATTACAGATATTACACCTATTTATGAAAAAGTTTTGGAAAAAAACTTTTTTTCTTTTCTTTTTCATATCTTAAATTTTCTTTTAATTCTATAATTTCATAGGTCTTTTGCTTTATCTCCATTTTCAATTTTAAATTCTCACTAATTAAAATGTCTCTTTCTTTTGTATTTACATTTTGATTTATTTCTTGAATATTATTTTTTATTTCATCTAATTTGCTATCTAAAGTCTTTAATATTTCCTCGTTAAAATCTTGTTTTTCGTTAGCTTCAGTATATCCTGCAGTTACCGCTGTTTCATCTGTTTGGTCTTTATCATTATTATATAATAACTTTTTAATTTGTTTGTTCGTATATCCATCTGTTTGAAGCTTTTTTATAAGACTTAGTATTTCATAAACTTGCTGTGTAAATATTCTTCTTCCATTTGCATCGCGCGGAATATTAATTTCAAATTCCTTCTCATAATATCTTATTACAGAAGATTTATATCCTGTTTTTTCACAGATTTCTTTAAATGTATAATTGTTATTTTCCATTTTACCACCCCAAGTATATATTCTCTATATGTTAAAATATTCCTTTTATAATACAGGAAATGTATACAGTAATATTTTACATATTGTTACAATATACATTCTTCATATATAAGGCGGTAAAGCATCAAATCAATATCACTTACTTTAAGCTTAGTATATAATAATTTTTAGGTCAAGAAAAATGAGTAGTAAATGCTACTCATTCACATATTTAGCTCATAAAAATCACAGTATATTTTTATAAATTCATTTTTTTTATCAATATATTTAATGTATTTATAAAGTTTCTTTAAATATTTATCTTCACTCCACTTTTTTTTCTTAACATATCTTTTTTTACCTAACTTCCAAAACTTATGCGGTACAATTAAAAAAGCAAGCAATACTTCTAAATCCTCTTTTGTTAGTTTACTTATTTTATCATATTCATATATAAGTTCTTTTACATAATTAAAATTCCATGCATAGCTTTTTTTATACATAATTCTTCTAATAAACTTTGCAATATCATAAACATGAACATCATATAAAATACTTTCAAGATCAATAATATATAATTTACCATTGCTGTCAACCAAAATATTTTGATAATAATAGCTGTCATGGCAAATAGTATGCTTTGTCATAACAGAATCACGCATGGAAAGATAATTTGACTTCATTAACAATTCTATGGATAAATTAAGATGATGATTAAAATCATCTATATATCTTAAATAAAGCTTGTCAAATGAAGTTAATATCTTTTTATTGCTAATTATTCTTTTATAGTTTTCAATATCATTTTGCTGTTTTTTTAATTCCTCGATCCAATTTTTAGGCCCTTCTAACTTAAGTTCTTTAGTATTAATCATAGAAGATTTGATATGAAAAGTCGCTAATAATGAAATTGCTTTTTTTAATTCTTCAAAATCATCTATTTTGCATTCCCTGCCGTCAATCCAGTTTGTAATATAATAAGCTTTGTTTTTATGTCTAACACAGTTTCTTCCGTCATTTGTAGGTATATAAATAGCTGTGTTATAAAATCCCCGAGAATTTAAAATATCAACAAGTTTCTTGCCATTGGATACCTTATTGTTAGGATGATTTAGCTTTTTAAGACAATAATACTTGTTCCTATATTTTATTTTGTATACACTTCTAATCTTAACAACTTCATCAGGAATTATAGAGTAATAACTTAATATTTTTTGTATATTTTGATTATCGCTATAATTAACTATAGAGTTAATAGATACTGGTTTATATTCCTCCTGCATCATATACTCCATTTAAGTACTTTCATTAATATTATATTTAAGTAAGTTCTATTATATTAATTTAATTAAATGCATTTTTAATTAAATTAATTGATTGAATGTTATTATCCTTATCCATAATAATTTCAATAACATCGAATCTAATTTTATAATCATATCTATTATTTTCATATAAATATACTTCTGCAATTTTTTTAATTTTATTTTGCTTGTATAGATTAACGGCTTCCCCTGGATATCCATACTTAACGCTTCTTCTCAGCTTTACCTCAATGAATACAGTATAGCCCTTATCCTTTGCAATTATATCAATTTCACCGTACCTTTTTCTAAAGTTTCTTTCGATGATTTGATATCCATTCTTATTAAGATATTTAGCAGCAATATTTTCACCTATGGTACCTAGCTCTCTGTTATTTAACATATTTATTCCTTTACAAAATTTTTTACAAAAGTTTTTCTGTGGATAGGACATAAACCGAACTTTTTAATTGCATTTATATGATCTTTTGTGCCATATCCTTTATTTTTATCAAACATATATTCAGGATAGAGGCTTGCTATATTCCTCATATATTCATCACGCGTAACTTTTGCAATTATAGATGCAGCACCAATGGAAGCAGACAAATCATCACCTTTAATAATTGATATCTGTGGAATACATATTTTTTTAAGTTTTAGTGCATCTATTAATATATACTCTGGTTTAATATTTAAGCCGTTTATTGCTCTTTCCATGGCTAGTTTTGTTGCATTTAAAATATTTAAGTTATCTATTTCATCTACTGTTGCAAAGCCAATAGAATAAGATAAAGCTTTTGCTTTTATTTCATCAGAAAGAATTTCTCGTTTTTTAGGGGATAATTTTTTCGAGTCTTTGACACCTAATATGTATATGTCAGGATTTAAAATGACTGCTGCTGCATAAACTGAGCCTGCTAGTGGCCCTCTGCCTACTTCATCCACTCCTGCTATGTACTTTATTCCCATATTATATAATTTTTTTTCATACTTTAATCTGCTTTCATATTCTAATTTTTCATTAATTAAGTTATTATAATATCTTTCATACTTATCTAAAAGATTAATTACAGATTTTCTATCATCATTTATTAACCCCTCTTTTATTTTAACAAATTCCTCATAATTTGAATTTTGAAGTTTTTCTTTTAATTGCTTTAAATTCATTTTATCACCCTACTCTTCAGGTAATTCAAGAGTAAGCCGCCCAAGTTTACCACTTCTAAAATCATCTAAAATCATATACGCAGTTCGTTCAGTATCTATTTCTCCACCCTTAACAATGCATCCACGTTTTCTGCCAATTTCCGATAAATTTTCATAAGGGCTTTCTTTTAATTCAATGCCATATCTGCCTGTTAAAGAGCTAGGGCTTATTTGTGATATTTCAGATATGAATTTAAGAGCAATTTCAACATTGTCAAGTATTTCATCCTTAATTGCTCTTGTATATGTTAAATGAAGTGCTACTTTATCATCATCAAATTTTGGCCAAAGAACTCCTGGAGTATCTAAAAGTTCAAATTCACCGTTAACTTTTATCCATTGTTTGCTTCTTGTAACACCAGGTTTATCACCAGTTTTAGCATTTGACTTCTTTGAAATTTTATTTATAAATGAAGATTTGCCAACATTAGGTATGCCCACTACCATTGCTCTTATAGTATAATTTTTTATCCCTCTTTCAATCTTTTTATCAATTTTTTCTTTTAATATTAGCTTTATAGTACTATAAATATTTCTAAAATTTTTTCCTGATGTAGAATCCACATCTAAGCATTGAATATTTCTACCTTTGAAATAATTAATCCACTGTTTTGTTGATCTTTCATCTGCCAAATCTGATTTATTTAATATAACAAGTCTTGGCTTATCATTTAGCAAAGCATCTAAATCAGGATTTTTACTGCTTATTGGAATTCTTGCATCCAATATTTCTATCACCAAATCTACAAGCTTTAAATTGCTTACTATTTCCTTTTTTGTTTTTACCATATGTCCAGGATACCATTGTATATCCATATAAATCATCCTAACTTTTAAAATATTATTATCATTATAATATATATCCTTAAAATAATAAAATGGGACTTAAAGTCCCATTTTATTGTATTAATTCTTTAACTTTTGTAGCTTGTTTACCAATCTTACCTCTTAAGTAGTAAAGTTTAGCACGTCTTACCTTACCTTTTCTTACTACTTCAATTTTTGCAATCATAGGTGAATGAACAGGAAATGTCCTTTCAACTCCTACACCATAAGCAATTCTTCTTACTGTAAAAGTTTCTCTAAGTCCACCATTTTGTCTTTTAATAACAATGCCCTCAAAGATTTGAATTCTTTCTCTTTGACCTTCTTTAATTTTAACATGTACTTTTACAGTATCCCCAGGTCTAAATTCTGGGATATCACTTTTTAATTGTTCTGACTCAATTGACTTTATTATATCCATGTACTTTTCCTCCCCTTTCATAGACGTTCATGCATACTTTACATACTTTACAGAGGAACGCCCGTATAATATAAATTAAATTATACCATGATATTAACAATTTATGCAACATTTATTTTTTCCCATTGCTTATTTTTTTAATAAAAATTTTATCTTCTTTATTTAAAGAATTAAAATCTATCAAATCAGGTCTGTTTTCATAAGTCGTTTTTAGGGAATGATATCGTCTCCATTTTCTTATGTTTTCATGATGACCTGAAAGCAATATCTCGGGAACTTTTTGATCATTAAAAACTTCCGGCCTTGTATATTGAGGATATTCTAATAATCCATCATAAAAGGATTCATTTTCATAGCTTTCATTGCTTGAAAGAACTCCATCCACTATCCTTGAAGTTGAATCAATTATAGCCATGGCAGGAATTTCACCGCCAGTTAAAACAAAGTCCCCTATAGATATTTTACTATCCACAAGGCTCATAACTCTTTCATCTATGCCTTCATAATGACCACAAATTAACATAATGTGATTTTTAGCTGCAAGTTCCTTTGCTGATTGTTGATTAAATCTTTTCCCAGAAGGTGATGTCAGTATAGTATAAGGTTTATAGCCATAAATCTCCTTTATGTGCTGAACAGCATCATAAATAGGCTGAACCTGCATTATCATTCCTGCACCACCGCCATAGGGATAATCATCTACTTTTTTATGTTTATCCTTTGAAAAGTCTCTAATATTGTATAAATTAATTGAAATAAGGTGATTTTCTTTGGCTCTTGATATTATACTATAATTAAATAAATCAAACATTTCTGGAAATAAAGTTAATACGTCAAATATCATATAATCCCTCTAAAATGTTTATTATCATTTTTCTATTGTCTATATCCACCATTTTAATAACATCTTCAATTGCAGGTATTAGATGACTTTTCTCTTCATTTTCATTTTTAATTTCGTAGATATCATTGCTTCCCGTTGGAAAAACTGATACTATTTTACCTAAATAATTATCATCTGTTGAAAACACATCCATACCAATCAAGTCTGCAATAAAGTATGTACCTTCATGAAGTTTTACTGCATTTTCACGATTTACATAAATATATGAATCAATAAGGTTATTAGCATCTTCTTTGTTGTCAATATCCTTTATTTTTATAATAACCATATTTTTAATATATTTAATACCCTCAATATCTTTTTTTTCATAACAAGAGCCATTTTTTAAAAAAATATACTTTAATTTATCAAAGCGTTTTATATCATCTGTTAGCGGGTATATTTTTAATTCACCCTTTATCCCATGCGTACTTATTATTTGACCTACTTTTAAATATTCTAACATTTTAATCACCTTATTATTAAAAAGAGCTAGGTTAACCTAACTCTTATATAATTTCAACTACAGCTCTCTTATTTTCTTTTGTAGCTGCAGCCTTGACAACGGTTCTAATTGCTTTTGCAATTCTTCCTTGTTTTCCTATAACTTTTCCCATATCCTCAGATGCAACTTTAAGTTCAATTATTACTGATTGCTCACCAGCAATTTCATTGACTACTACCGCATCTGGATTATCAACAAGGGCTTTAGCAATAATTTCTACAAGTTCCTTCATTATTACTGTACCTCCTGTTTTCCCTGTTTATTCCATGATACCTGCCTTCTTCAAAAGAACTTTAACAGTATCTGATGGCTGTACACCATTTGCTATCCACGCTTTAACCTTTTCAGCATCAACCTTTATTTCAGATGGTTCAGTATTTGGATTGTAATATCCTAATTCTTCAATGAACTTACCATCTCTTGGTGATCTTGAATCAGCTACAACAAATCTATAAAATGGAGCTTTTTTTGCGCCCATTCTTCTTAATCTTATTTTTACTGACATACCCTTCACCTCCTTTAAAACTATTAATAGTTTTATTTAGATTTATTTAAAAAAAGGAATTTTCATTTTACCTTTTTTAAAACCTTTTTGCTGCATATCTCCAAACTGTTTCATCATTTTTCTTGCCTGTTCAAAACTTGATAAAAGTTTATTTACATCTTGAATTGATGAGCCAGATCCTTTAGCAATCCTCTTTTTTCTGCTTGAATTTATAATTGAAGGATTTTTTCTTTCTCCGAGTGTCATGGATTGTATAATGGCTTCAGTATGAGCCACTTCACTTTCATCAATTTCTACATCATCAAGCTTATTGGAATCCACCCCAGGCACCATCTTTAATATATCTTTGATTGGTCCCATCTTTTTAACCTGCTGCATTTGATTTAAAAAATCATCAAGAGTAAATTGCTGGCTTATAATCTTCTTTTGCATTTCAAGAGCTTGCTTTTCATCAACTGTCTCTTGAGCTTTTTCAATTAAGCTAAGCACATCACCCATGCCAAGGATTCTTGAAGCCATCCTATCTGGATGAAATATTTCAATATCAGAAAGCTTTTCGCCCGTACCTACAAATTTAATTGGCTTCCCTGTAACAGCCTTAACTGATATTGCTGCACCGCCTCTTGTATCCCCATCAAGCTTTGTCAGTATAACCCCTGTAATGTCAAGGAGTTCATTAAATTTTTCAGCTACATTTACAGCATCCTGACCTGTCATAGAATCTACAACTAATAAAATTTCATTTGGATTTATACTTTCTTTTATATTTTTAAGCTCATTCATTAATTCTTCATCTATATGAAGTCTTCCAGCAGTATCAATAATTATATAGTCATTTCCTTTTTTAGCTGCATTTTCAATTCCCGCTTTTGCTATATCAACTGGATTTATTTTATTTCCCATAGAAAACACAGGAATATCAATTTGTGAGCCTAAAACTTGAAGCTGCTTAATTGCAGCTGGTCTATATACATCACAGGCTACAAGTAAAGGTGATTTATTTTTCTTTTTTAAATATAGCGCAATTTTAGATGCCATTGTAGTTTTACCAGCACCTTGCAATCCTACCAGCATGATAACTGTTGGAGGAGTAGACGATATATTTAACTTGCTTTCGCTTCCACCCATTAATTTTATTAATTCTTCATTAACAATTTTAATGACTTCCTGTCCTGGGGTAAGGCTTTCCATTACCTCCTGACCTACTGCTCTTTCACTAACAGAGTTAATAAAGTCTTTTACAACCTTGTAGTTTACATCAGCTTCAAGAAGAGCAAGTTTAACTTCTCTCATTGAATCCTTTATATCCTTTTCAGTTAATTTTCCTTTTCCTTTTAACTTTTTAAAAGTTTCTAAGAATTTGGAGGTTAAATTTTCAAATGCCATAATTATTCCTCCTAATATATTTCTAAAAGATCGTTAATTATTTTAAGTGCTTTTGACTTATCTTCCATATTACTATTTATAATAATGTTTTTTAATTCATTTAATTTAGCTTTTTGAGCTTCAAATTTTTCTACTAAGCCAAGCTTTGATTCATAATTATCAAGTAATTTTTCACTTCTTTTTAATGTATCATAAACTGCTTGCCTCGATATATTTAAATTCTCGGAAATCTCTCCAAAAGACATATCCTGCTCATGATGCAATATCATAGCTGACTTTTGTTTATCTGTAAGAAGATCACCATAAAAATCAATTAATAATGAAGTTTTACTTAGTTTATCCATCACAATTAACATCCTTTACGATAATATCAAAATTTTCATATCCTGTCAAGTATATTTACTTAACAGGTGTATTCATAATTTAGATTTAATCCACCGCTGCGATTTGTTTATTTTACAGGTTTAGTAGGGTTTTAATTGATAATTGCCTTAACAAAAGCTTCAGGGTTAAATTCCTGAAGGTCATCAATGCCTTCTCCAATACCTATCATTTTAACTGGAACGTTAAGCTCATTTGCTATGGCAACTACTACTCCGCCCTTTGCAGTTCCATCAAGTTTAGTTAATATTAGCCCATTTACATCGGAAACTTCTATAAATTCCTTTGCTTGTGAAAGTGCATTTTGCCCTGTAGTAGCATCCATAACAAGCAGTGTTTGTTTATAGGCATCACTGTATTCTCTTTCTATTACTTTGTTTATCTTTTTTAGCTCTTCCATAAGATTTTTTTTGTTGTGAAGCCTTCCAGCAGTATCACAGATGAGTACATCTATATTTTTTGCTTTTGCAGATTGTATTGCATCATATATAACTGCAGCAGGATCAGAACCCTCAGTATGTTTTACAACATCAACGTGGCACCTGTTGCCCCATACTTCAAGCTGATCTATGGCTGCTGCTCTAAAGGTATCCCCTGCAGCAAGCATTACACTGTAGCCATTATTTTTTAAATAATATGCCATCTTGCCAATAGAAGTAGTTTTGCCAACCCCGTTTACTCCAACTACTAAATAAACTGCAGGGAGCTTTTCAGGTTTAATATTTTGTGTACCCTTTCCCATCATTTCAACAATAATATCTTGAAGAGCTTTTTTAGCCTCCTCGGAGCTTGTAAGCTTTTCTGCTTTGATTTTCTCCTTTAGCCTGTCAATTATAGTTTCCGTAGTGATTGCACCAATATCTGACAGTATCATAACCTCTTCTAATTCATCAAATAGCTCATCATTTATTTCCTTGTTAAAAGTAAAAACCTGTTCTATTTTCCCTGATATATCATCTTTTGTTTTAGATAATCCTTTTTTTAATTTATCAAACCATTCCATTTTACTTATTTCCTCCTAAAGTTTTAAAGATAGTACTTTTGAAACTCCTTTTTCCTCCATTGTTACTCCATATAGTGCTTCAGCAGCAGCCATAGATCCTTTCCTATGAGTAATAACTATAAATTGAGTTTCTTTTGAATATCTTTTTAAAAAATTACTAAATCTATTAACATTTGCATCATCTAAAGCAGCTTCTATTTCATCTAAGACGCAAAAGGGAGTGGGCTTCATTTTTAAAATTGCAAATACTAAAGCTATAGCTGAAAGGCCTTTCTCTCCGCCGGATAATAATGACAAACTTTGTAACTTCTTTCCCGGCGGCTGTACAATAATATCTATTCCATCATTTAATACATCATTTCCTTCAAGCTTTAAATCCGCATATCCTCCCCCAAATAACTCCTTAAAAACTTCGTTAAAATTCTTTCTTATTATATTGAATTTTTCATTAAACTGATTTCGCATTGTTAAGTTTATAGTTTCAATGACCTTTAATAAATCTGATTCTGCTTTTTTTAAATCTTCCCTTTGCTTTGTTAAAAAATTATATCGCTCTGTCACTTCTTTATATTCTTCAATAGCATTAACATTAACATTTCCAAGTCCTTTAATTTTTGATTTTAAATCATTTGCTTTTTTACTTAGTTCGCTATAGCTTTTTATATCCTTTTTATATTTTGAGGCTTGCGGAATTGTAATCTCATAGTCTTCCCAAAGCTTATTTATATTAAAATCAATTTCGGATTCTATCTTAGATTTTGTAATTTCTAATTTATGAATGGAGTTAATCATTAAATTTAAGCTTTCATCCACATCTTTCATCTTATTCTCATTTTGTTCTAAATCTTTTCTAATATTTTCTTTTTTTAGCTCCGATTCTTTAATAGTATTTAAAGCGCTTTCAATATCTTTTTCTATTTTTTCATTGCTGCCACTTGTATACTCTATTTCTTTTTTAATTTCTAAAATTAAGTTTTCTTTTTCTTTTATTTCATCATTAAATAAGTTAATCTTTTCGCTGCAAGTTTCCTTGTTCTTCTTATAGTTCATTAAATTTTCATTTAAATTTTCAATAATTTTATTTTGTTCTGCAATTTCAACTTTTTTATTTGTTATCTTGTTAATCAATGTTTCCTTTTCATTTTTAAAGTGCAATAATTTTTCACTTAATTCTTGAATTTCTTCTTCATAGTTTTTATTTAATTCCGTTAGATCTTTTAGCTTAAGTTTATTGCTGTCAATCGAATTGTTATATGAATCAATATCACTATATATCTTGTCCATCTCTATTTTTAAATATTTTATATCATCAACTATGTTTTTCATGTTTGAAGCAAACATATCCTTTTTATTATTTTCATTTTTTATTTTAAACTCTATTTCTTTTATTTTTGTAGAAGAGCTGCTAACAATTTCATTTTGATTTTTAATTTCATTTTCAATATTATCTAATTCTGTTGATATAGAATTATAATTGGATTTATCAATTTTAACCTTCTCACTTAAATCTGCAAGTTCATTTTTTCTCGAAATTATCCCGTTATTTAATACATTCCTGCTTCCACCTGTATATGAACCCCCAGCATTAATTACATCCCCATCTAAAGTCACTAGTTTAAAAGTATAACCAGTTTTTTTAGCTATTTCCGTTCCTACTTTTAGATTCGTACATATAATTATACGTCCAAGCAAAAAAGAAATTACATTATTAAACATTTCATCATATTTAATAAGTTTAGAGGCAAAACCTACAAATCCATTAATTTGAGATAATTCACTGCTAAAATTTACTTTTCTGCCTTTAATTGTTGATAAGGGTAAAAAAGTAGCTCTGCCTATATTTTCATTTTTTAGGTAGTTAATCATTTCCTGAGCAGTTTTTTCATTGTCAACTATTATATTTTGTATGGAAGATGACAAAGCTACCTCTATAGCTGTTTCAAGACCTGTTGGGACAGTAATTACATTGCTTACTGTTCCAAATACTTTAACCTTATCGCATTTATTTTTAAGAATTGCTTTAACACCTTTATTATAGCCTTCTAATGAGTTCTCCATATGAATTAAGGTATTTAATCGAGCTTCCTTTGTTTTTAAATTTTCATATTGACTATTTTTTTTATTGCTTAAATTATCTCGCTTTCCACTTAGGGAATTTAAATTAATTAAAGCCTCATTATATGTTTTTTTATATTCTTCATTATCAGATGTTAGTACTTTTACATTTGATTCTAAACTATTTATTTCTGAATTAATGCCTTCAATTTTGCTTTCTCTTAACCCTATTTCTTTTTTCAGCCCATTAATTCTTGATTTTAAACTTTCTATCATGCTTGTATGGGAATTAATTTGATTATTTATATCAGAAGTATTTTTCATATTTTGAATTGCATCTGATTTCTTATCATTAATTGATTTATCGAATTCCTCGGTATTATTATTTACTTTTAAACATTCTTCATTAACTATAGACAAAGCCTTATTTAGTTCTTCAAGTTTAGCCTCACAGCTTTTTTTATTTTTAATATATATGGTCTCTTCATCTTCGATTTTATTTAAATTAGATTGCTCATCATCTATTTGTTTTCTTATTCTCTTTATTTCATCTAAAGAATTGCAACGCCTCTCACTAAGTAAGTTTATTCTGCCTTCATTAATACTTTTATTTTTTTCTAAATCAAATTTTAAATTATTGTTTTTTTCATAAAGTTCCTCACAGCTGCGTAAGTTATCCTTTAATTTTAGAACAATATTTTTTAATTTCTCTTTATCAGCATCATAATTTAATTTGCTATCATTTAATTCATTTAAATCGTGAGTGATTTTGTCAAGCTTTATTTTAGAATTTTCATAATTATTTAAAGCTAAATTAATCTCATCACTTTTAAGCTCTTCAATCATTGAAAGATAAATTTTTGCATTTTTTGATTGTTTCTCTAAAGGCCCAATTTGATTTTCAAGTTCGCTTATTATATCTGATATTCTTAAAAGATTTTGCTTTGTATTTTCAAGCTTTTTTTGTGATTCAGAAAGTCTCATTTTATACTTAACAATTCCTGCTGCTTCCTCAAAAATATTTCTTCTGTCTTCTGGTCTGCTGCTTAAAATTTCATCAATTTTGCCTTGCCCAATTAAAGAATAACCATCCTTGCCAATTCCAGTATCTAAAAAAAGCTCTTGTACATCCTTTAATCTGCAAGATGTATTGTTTATATAATATTCACTTTCTCCAGA
>ENA-UOOH01000478-UOOH01000478.1-fermentation-metagenome-genome-assembly--contig:-NODE-478-length-45093-cov-252.023736_pt1 | contig 45093 bp, 29 predicted proteins | sample MGYA00245778_ERZ724025 | MGnify/ENA primary metagenome ERZ724025 (study PRJEB28704, sample SAMN03018313) | fermentation metagenome | biome: anthropogenic terrestrial biome; feature: soil...
CTAACCTTAGAAAAGAGTTCTGAAATTTTACTTATGAGTTCTGAGGTTTTACTGTACTATGTTTTACTGTTCTGAGACTAAAATGGTTTTGGATTAGTTTTGGAATGGGCTCAATATAATAACTTTAAGGCTTTATGATTTAGGGGACAAGATGAGTATCTTCGATCTGTATATCTCATTTTATCTCATTTGGCAAGTATTATATATCTCTTAATGTTGATACACATTTTTCAGTATCCTTATTACCGTTGAGTTTAATTAATCTTTGAAATTACAGATATGACTTTGTTACTACTGATGAATGTCTGTTACTATTAATAAAGCATAAAGATACCAATAAGTGACCTTTGTAGCTTGTTGAAAAATCTGTTAATATTAAGAGCAGCTCGATAAGAGTAGCTCTGATAATATTTATAAAAAATTGATTCGAAATTTTGCATGCTAGAAGTGCAAAGTTAACATTCTTTAACACTGCTGGAAAACCCTCCGGGTTTAGCTTTTCAGCAACCTCTTAAACCTGTTTAAACTATTGATATAAGTGAGAAACTGATGAAAATAGCCATATTTCATGATTATTTCGGGGCCATTGGTGGTGGAGAAAAGCTTGTGCTTATGCTCGCAAATTACTTCAATGCCGATGTTATCACTACTGATTTAAACATGGAATCTGTAAAAAAGATGGGTTACTCCAATATTCGCATAATCAGTCTAGGAAATACTCCAAAAGTTCCCCCTCTAAAACAGATTTTTGCATCTTTTAAATTTGCAGCCTGTGACTTTTCAAAGGAATATGATTTCTTCATTTTTTCCGGTAACTGGGCGCATTTTGCGGCAAAAAAACATAAACCTAACCTTTACTACTGCCATACTCCCACACGAGCTTTCTATGACCTTTATGATACCTTTATCAAGAGGCAGCCTCTCTTGGTTTCGATCTTTTTTAGGATCTGGGTCAAGCTTCACAGACCAGTTTCCGAGTATTACCTTTCCCATGTCTGTAAAATTGCAACAAACTCAAAGAATACATTAAAAAGAATAAAAAAATATTTCAACAGGGACGCTCAGGTTATCTATCCTCCTGTGGACACTTCAAAGTTTACATGCAGAGAATATGGAGATTTCTGGCTTTCGGTAAATCGGCTTTACCCTGAAAAACGAGTAGAAATCCAGATTGAGGCATTCAAGAAAATGCCAGAGGAAAAACTTGTCATTATAGGGGGGTATTCAAAAGGAGATCACGCAAAAAGTTACGCAAAAAATATAATTGACAACTTACCGGAAAACGTAAAGGTTCTTGGGGAAGTTTCTGAGGCGGAATTACTTGACCTTTATTCCCGCTGTAGGGGTTTTATCTGCACTGCCATGGATGAAGACTTCGGCATGACACCTGTGGAAGCTATGGCAAGTGGAAAACCTGTAGTAGCTGTAAACGAAGGTGGATTTAAAGAAACAATAGTTGATGGGAAAACAGGTTTGCTCGTTAATGCCGAGTGCCAGAGTATAATTGAAGCTGTAAAATTTATATCAAAAAGTCCGTCAGGTTATGGAGACGAATGCTTCAAGCGAGCAGCTAGGTTTGACATCTCTATTTTTGAAAGGTCCATGAAGGAAAGTATTATCTACGAAAATTAGTTTTATGAAAGGCGATCTTCATGCCTTTTGGCTCTTATTTAATAAATCATGATTTTCTTCATCTTGGTGAGTAATAACAGGAGATGCAACAGGAGATACTAATTTGAATCTTAACTTAATTCTCGAATTAGCAAAAAGAGATATTACTGAAAAATATTCTGGATCTACTCTGGGAGTTTTGTGGAACTTCATCTATCCACTTGTGGATATTTTCATCTTTACGGTTATATTTTCCAACCTTATGGGATCCCGTTTGCCCGGGTCATCGTCAGTTTATAGTTATGGGTTTTATCTCACTTCTGGTGTAATTACATGGAATGCTTTTTCTAATACGGTTTCAAGAACAGCTACTGCTTTTCTGGATAAAAAACATATAATCTCTAAAGTAAAGGTCGATCTTTCTTCATTTTCCCTCTATATTGCGATCTCCGAGAGCATTACCTTTGTAGTTACAATGTTGGTGTTCTTATTTTTACTCTCAATTAGCGGGTACGGAGTGGAACCTTTAATCTTATTTGTTCCATTAGTATATCTGGTACAGCAGATGTTTGCCTATTCTCTTGGATTCTTCATCGGAATATTTGTTGTTTTCATAAGGGACTTAAAGGAAATTGTAAGAATCACACTCCAGTTCTGGTTCTGGTTTACCCCAATTGTGTATGTCTATGATATCCTTCCGGACTTTGTGAAGGAGCTTATGATTTACAACCCGGCATTCACATTTATCGATGCTTATCATAATATCTTTATATATAAACAGACTCCGAATTTAGAGTCTATTTTCTGTCTGTCTTTATTGAGCCTTGTAATCCTACTATTCACAGGAATAGTTTTCAAAAAACTTGAAAAGGATGTTCGGGACTTTATTTAAAAAGTAGTGAGTTGTGAACTAAAAATGATGCGAGTTACAGGTGTTTCGAAAAGGTTTAAGTCATATCATTCCCCGGCTGACAGGCTGAAGGAAATTATTTTCCGGAAGAAATACCATCGTGAAATCATTGCACTAGATAACATCTCTTTTGAAGTAGGTGAAGGTGAAACTCTTGGAATTGTCGGACAAAATGGTGCAGGTAAATCTACAATATTAAAAATCCTTTCCGGCATTCTGCTTCCAGATACAGGCTCAATAGAAATTGATGGAAAGATTACCGGAATACTGGAACTCGGGACAGGTTTCAATCCTGAACTTACAGGCCTCGAGAATATTTATATGAATGGTACTTTCCTCGGGATGACCAGAGCAGAGATAGATCAAAGAAAAACTGAGATAATGGATTTTGCTGAACTGGGTGATTTTATTTACGAGCCCATTAAAACTTACTCCTCGGGTATGCTGATGAGACTTGCCTTTTCAATTGCAATACACGCAGAGCCCAAATGTTTCCTTGTCGATGAAGCTCTTTCTGTAGGTGACGCTTATTTTCAGCAGAAGTGTATGAGGAAAATTATTGAGTTTAAAAACAGTGGTGGAGCAATTATCTTTATTTCCCATGATTTGAATGCGGTAAAGACATTATGTGATTCAGCAATACTGCTGGATAAAGGTAAAATTCTTGATTATGGTGATCCGAGGACTATTGTTGATTTTTATTATGGGATGATATTACAGAAATCGCATATGGGAGATGCCGAAGTAGAGGTCAAGAAAGTTTGTCTTAAAGATAAAGGTGAAGCATCAAACACCTCAACAGGTGAGGTTAAACTGGTATCTTTCAATATTTTAAATGAAGAAAATGAGCAGATATCTTATATTGAGAGTGAACAGACTGTTAGATTTGTTTATGAGATCGAAAGCTTAAAAGATTTAACTGAACCTCACTTTGGGTTCCATGTGAGAAACAGTCTGGGAGTATCGGTATTTGAGACAAATACCTACTGTATGGGAATACAGAATCCTCCTTTAAAGAAAGGACAGACTGTTAAAGTCACTTATGAAATGAAAATGCCCTTATCTGCTGGAAATTATTCCCTGTCGGTAGGAGTAGCAAACAGAGGTTATGATAGAGGATCTTTTGAAGAATACTTATTAATGGCTCATGATGTTGATATCCTCAGTGTTGTCTCCAATGATGATGCAATTACTTATTCGGGAGTTTTTAATATGGATCCTCAGGTATCAGTGGAATAAATTATCAGTTCTTATTTTAAAAAATCTCATTGGTTTCTATTTATAAACACATGTGCCAAGCTCATTATCCCGTTTTAGTTGTTTCATTGCTCCTGGAGAAGATTATAAAACATCAGCTACAACTTTATCTGGTGCAGGAAGGGTGTTTTTGGTTTAAGGAAATTACTAATAAAGTACCTTTTAATATTAGCACAGAAGTATAAGTGAACCCGGATAAGAGCAGATTAGAGGTATCAAAAGTGGATACATTCGAGATTAAAGATGAGGAAATCAATGTTGAAGAGATTATGGAAAAAATCCGTGAGAATATAAAGAAGAGAAAAGAAAATGACGATTATAATGATGGAAGTTTTGAAGAAATAGAACAGGTTTTTTCAGAGATTTCTAGTTCAAGGAAACGAAGTTCTCAAGAACTTGAAGGTATCAATTCTAATTGTAATATCCGCAACAATAGCTACTCTATTAGTTCTCATCGCCCAATCCTAGGCAATTTTTTAGTAAAAGGCCGAGAGTTGGTTCATGGAGAGGTCAGACGTTATGTTGATCCCGTATTTCAGAAGCAAAGTGAGCTTAATTATAACTTCGTAGATCTTCTCGGTGGTACAAAGGAAGTAGCAGATGATGCAAAGGAAATAGCAGAAACCTGTTCTAATAGTATAGAGCAATTAAAAACAGAGGTCGAAGTACTAGAGGATGAAAATAAAGCTCTAAACCATAAAATTAAGCAGTTAAATGACGAAGTTAAAAGGCTAAAAGTTGAATCAAAGCAGTTAAAATCTGAAATTATCAGCGACATAATAAAAGAAGTTGAACCTCTAATCTCTGCTATTAATTTGGATCTCGACAACAAAGACAGGCTTGGCGAAATACTTAAATCGAGAATACAGAAAGAATCTGAAAGTCAAGTAATGTGCTCCTCTGAAATGGCTAATTCGGATATTAATTATTATGAATTTGAAGAACGATTTCGTGGTCCGAGAGAAAGTATTCTACAGCATCAGACAGGCTTTATAAACTATTTTGCAAATTGCACCAATGTCCTTGATATTGGCTGTGGACGGGGAGAGTTTCTGGAATTAGCAAAGGATAAAGGCATTATTGCTCGGGGAATTGATGTTGATAAGGATATGATAGACTTCTGTAAATCTAAGGGTCTGAATGTTGAGCTAAAAGATGCTATAAAAGCTCTTGAAGAAATTGAAGATAAAAGCCTTGATGGGATTTTTATAAGTCAGGTGGTTGAGCACCTCAGTCCTAATTATCTTATTAATATGTTGAATCTGTGCAATATGAAAATGAAGTATGGTTCTTACATTATTGTTGAAACGGTTAATCCTCTTTCTTTGTTTTCCTTTGCAAACTTTTACATAGACCTTTCTCACGTAAAACCTGTGCATCCAGAAACTCTTAAGTTTTTGGTTGATATGGCGGGTTTCCGTGATGTTGAAACTAAATTCTCGTCCCCTGTGCCCCCTGAAATGAGATTGCAAAAACTTCCAAATCTTGATAATCAGGATGAGGAGACCCCGATGATTGAGATCTGCAATCAAAACATAGACATGATAAATAATGCTTTATACGGTGCCCAGGATTATGCAATAATTGGGAAAAAATAAGGAAATTAATAACAAAAAACAATGAACAAAGATTAATTTGTTTCCTTCTTTCTTAAAATCGGTGAGATAACTTTGGAGCAGTTTTAATGAAAATTGCATTTGTTGTTCCCTGGTATGGAGATATTCCCGGTGGTGCAGAGAGTGAATGCAAAAACACAGCTGAAAATCTTTCCAGAAATGGGATTGAAGTTGAAATAATTACTACATGTGTTAAAGAGTTCAATTCGGATTGGAGCACTAATTATTACGAAGAAGGCGTATCTAAATTAAATAACGTCACTATTCGAAGATTTAAAGTCCGACAAAGGAACACCAAACTTTTTGATCGTATAAACTTCAAACTAATGCGTAACCAGAAAATCTCGCCAAAGGAAGAGCGGATATACATAGAAGAAATGATTAATAGCGATGATCTTTATCGGTATATTGAGACTCATGGTTCAGACTATGACTACTTTATATTCATACCTTATATGTTCGGAACTACCTACTATGGATCTCAAATCCATCCAAAGAAATCTTTTTTGATACCCTGTCTTCACGATGAGAGCTACGCATATATGGATATTTATAAAGATATGTTTCAGAATGTTGCAGGGCTAATATTCCATGCTGAACCTGAAGCAAAATTGGCAAACGAAATTTTCAACATTAGGGGCAAACAAATAATCTTAGGAGAAGGGATTGATACCAATATTTCGTTTGAGCCAAAAAGGTTCCGGGAGAAATATGGCATAGATAGTGACTTTATTCTTTATGCTGGAAGGCGTGAGCCAGGTAAAAACACTCCTCTTCTAATTGACTTTTTTTGTAAGTATAAGAAAAGAAATCAGAATGAGCTTAAACTTGTCTTGATAGGAAGTGGGGAAGTCAGTATCCCTGAGAAATTTAAAAAAGATATTATTGACCTGGGCTTTGTTCACAAACAGGATAAATATGATTCATTTGCTGCTGCAAGCCTTGTCTGTCAGCCCTCAGTTAACGAGAGTTTTTCAATAGTGATTATGGAAGCTTGGTTATGTTTTACTCCTGTTCTGGTTCATTCCAGATGCGCTGTAACAAAGAATCATTGTATTAAAGGTAATTCTGGATTGTATTTTGATAATTTCGAGGAGTTTGAAGGGTGTATTAATTTCTACTTAGATAATCCTCAGTTAAGAAATAAAATGGCTATAAACGGGAAAAAGTATGTAGATGAGAATTTTAACTGGAATAGAATTGTCGAAAAGTATGTACGGTTTCTTGAAGAGGCTTGAATATGGAAATTCATCAAATATTGCCAACTTTTAGTCCTGGTGATGCAATTGGCAATGAGGTTATTGAGATTAACAAAACGCTTAGAAAATGGGGTTATAAGTCACAAATATACGCTGAAAATATCCACCCTGAAATGAGCGCTAAAAATTATCTTGAATATCGTAAAGTCTCTTCAAAAGACAATATATTGATATTTCATTTTTCCATAGGCTCTGACATATCTTATTATGTAAGGGAATTACCTGATAAGAAAATAATAAGGTTCCATGGAATTACGCCTGAAAAGTATCTTTATGGAATCAATGATTATATTCAGCATTTGCTGGTACGGGGAAGAGAGGAACTTAATCTGTACCCAGAGCTAACTGACCTGGCACTGGCAAATTCCCGTTATACCCAGTTAGAGTTGAGTAAGCTGGGATTTAAACATATTGAGGTTTTTCCACTTTTAATGGATCTCAACATTTATGATAAAAATCCAAATCAAAGCCTCTTATCCAGGTTTGATGATGATGATTATGTGAATCTTCTCTTTGTTGGAAGGATAATTCCTCAAAAGAATCAGCATGTCATCCTTAAAATTTTCTCTTATTATAAGCTTATAAATCCTCGATCGCGTTTATTTTTAATAGGCAGTTTTGAAGGCTGTGAAAACTATTATGATCAATTACAGGAGATCATCAGGAAGCTAAACTTAAAAGATGTCTATATTCCTGGAAAAGTCTCAATGGAAGATCTAATTTCTTATTATAAACTGGTGGATGTTTTCCTTTGTATGAGCGAGTGGGAAACGTTTTGTGTTCCGCTTGTTGAGAGCATGTATTTTGACACTCCCATTCTTGCTTATAATTATACTGCAATACCGGATACTCTCGGAAACTCGGGAATTCTAATTAACAAACTTAAATGCAATGAAATTGCGGAAATGATTGATCTTGTAGTAAATGATGAGGCTTTCAGAAATAAAATAATCCGGAAGCAGAGAGAAAGACTCAAAAATTTCGAGAGACCAAATATGGAAAATTTACTGAAAAAATATATTCAACAGGTGATTGATTGAGAATCGCCTTCGTTATCCAGCGTTACGGTCTCGAAGTTAATGGAGGAGCTGAGTTCCACTGCAGGCTCGTAGCTGAGCATTTATCAAAATATTTTGATGTAGAAGTTCTAACTACTTGCGCGATAGACTACAAAACATGGAAAAATGACTATCCTGAGGGAATTGAAACCTTAAATGGGGTATTGGTCAGGAGATTTCCTGTTGATTATGAAAGAGATTTGTTGAAATTTAATAAGTTCTCTGAGAAAATTTTCGGTAATATTCACACCTACGAAGACGAAGTTGAATGGATGAAACTGCAGGGTCCTTATTCAACAAAACTTTTAAACTATATCAAAAGTAATGAAAAAGATTATACTTGTTTTATCTTTTTTACCTATCTTTACTGTACTACCTTTTTTGGTCTTCCGCTGGTAAAAGAAAAGGCTTTGCTTGTCCCAACAGCCCATGATGAACCTCCTATCTATTTGTCGATATTTAATTCTCTATTCAAATTCCCCAGGAGGTTTATCTATAATACAGAGGAAGAAAAAAGTTTTGTCATCTCAAAATTCCGGGTTTCAAATATACCGTCTGATATCGTGGGTGTAGGTATAGATATTCCAGATAATATTGATGCAACCTCATTTAGCAAGAAGTATAACCTGGATGATTTCGTTATTTTTGTTGGAAGGGTAGATGAGTCTAAAGGTTGTCAAGAGCTATTTGATTATTTCCTACGGTACAAAAAGGAAAAGAAATCTTCTATTAAACTTGTTTTACTTGGAAAACAGACTATGCAAGTTCCTAAAAACCCTGACATTCTTTCCTTAGGCTTTGTCCCGGAGCAGGATAAATTTGATGGGATCAAGTCGGCTAAATTATTAATAATGCCCTCAAAGTACGAAAGTTTGTCCATGGTCCTGCTAGAATCCTGGCTCTGTAATACTCCCGTACTTGTAAATGGAAAGTGTGACGTGTTAAGAGGTCAGTGTATCAGAGGCAATGCAGGGTTGTACTATGAAAACTATGATGAATTTGAGGCATGCCTTGAGATTCTTCTGGCAAATGATGGAATGAGGAATGCTATGGGGAAAAATGGGATGAAATTTGTTTTGCAAAATTACTCATGGGAAAATATAGAAAAAAAGTATATTTCAATATTGAAGGAGATTGATAGTCGCAACTAATAGATTTGGTATTATGGGAAATATATTGGTATTGTGGGAAATATATTGGTATCATGGAGAATAAATTGGTTTGCGAGGAAATAGATTGGTATTGTGGGGGAATAAATTGGTATTTCGAAGAAATCTGAAAAGAACATCTTCATTTTTATCTCTCATCCGTTAATAAAAAATTAACTGAACCCCTTGAATCGCTATGCTCAATTCTCTACTGTCAATACTTATTAGCTCTGGCAAGTCACATGGTCTTTCAGAACCTTCTGGTACATGTAGAAAAATGAGATTTTCTCCTTTCTCCAGGCTAATTGGAATATAGTTTGAGGTAATATTTGTAGTGATGATTTGTCTATTTTTGAGAGTTTTGCCATTATAAATTTCCAGTGTTCTTGGACGGTAGAAACTGCATACATCAAATTTTAATGCAGCGTTTCTGGTACTGTCTGAATGGATTATAATTGTGGCGTTGTTTGACATCCATCTTGTAGGATTTCCATTCATCTCTTCCAGTTGATTCCATCCATCTTTTAAAATCATAAATGGCTCCACAGGCTCTTTTTTAACATGGTACACAATTAGGGAATCTTTTTCATACGCTTTTCTTTCCGTCTTAAGAGTTTCCTGTATAAATGTCTCGGTTAAGTTAATTTCTCTGTCATCCATATAATTTGTATGCAAAACAATGTACGATATATTGTAATAGTTTAAAATAGATGTTCCAACCTGATTTATATCCTGCTTCAGGATGTCAGTAGCAAAAGGTTGCAAGTAGGTTAATTCTCTTATCACCGGCGTGTTTAATTCAAAATTCCTTGCATTAGACGGAAATCTGGCAGCCCAGTTACCTACGACAGGTTTTCCGTGTATTGTTTGATAATAAATGGTACTTACACCTGCTTTATAGTTGAGGGTTGCAGGTATTTCGAGTAATGCGTAATTATCTTCATCTTGTGAGATCTCTTTGTAAAACGAGGGTTTGGTGACAGCTGATATCGGTAAAGGAATCGCTAAATATTCAAAAATTATCAAACTGCTTATCATGATTGCAATTATCTTTTTATTTCTGTTAGATTTCAATAATTCTGAAACTCCATAACCCGTCAAAACGGCAAATGAGAGTGAAGCTATTACAAAAAACCTTCCAGTTGTTCTGCAATTATCCAAAAATGGAACCAGATAATACAGAACTAAATGTGGAAGAGGGACAGTAGTATTGAATACTGTAAATGATGTATTACCATTTATGTGAAGAAGTGGACCAAGGCTGATTAACGAAAAAAACAATGCAGCTATCGACCAGAATTTTACATATCTATTTCCCCTAAGTCTACAAGTAGCGAATAAAGAAAGTAAGATGACAGTGTATCCAATAAATGTTGTACTCTCACTGGTATTTCCTAAGAAATTACTGTAAATATCCGCTGTAATATCTCCAAACACTGGATGTAAAACAGATGGAAGAAAAAAGCTAAGTAAATCAGTTGAGCCCATAACAGCTTCATATGGATCTAGTTTTAAAAAATTTTCATTAGATGTCGCTATCAAAATATTTTCTATTGTGATAGGTATTAAACCTATGAATGAGACAACTCCAAATAAGGAATACTTGTAAAAAATTATTCCTAACCCTTTTTTAAAATCTATTTTTTCTTTTCTTAATAAAGTGTAGGTTTCATAAACAAATAATAACATCACAAAGATTCCCATGAATACCATGTATTGAAGGTCGCTCATGGCTACAAGAATAAAGAATATTCCTGCAAAAAAACAGTTTCGAGCTCCCCCTTCTTTAAGCATTTTCATTAAGTATAGAGCGCAGAAAGGTATCCACTCAATACTGGTTGCTCCAAAATGGCCAAGTGAATGTGCAAAATGATATGGTGAAAAAGCAAACACAAGTCCGGCTATGAAAGAAGAGGTTCTGTCATCAGTTAGATATTTAACAAGTAAATATGTGCCAAATGCACCAAAAATAAATGAGAATAAAAACAGTATATTGTATACTACATGAATGTCTATTACACTGGATAACAGGTACGCAAGGATTTGATTAAAAGCAGATTGAAAAGGTGATGCTGGTATTCCATATGGATGAAACATTAAGTAGTCATGTGATAATTTTGTGAGATCTGGGTTGAATATAGCTACTGGAGTATACCAGAGTGTTCTTATCCAGTGGAATGCATCTCCTCCTCCTGGAATATACGTGCGTATTTTAAAAACTACAGGATAAGTGAGTATAAAGGTTAGTAAGGTGTATAGAATTAAGATTCCGGCATGTTCTTTAAAACTTTCTTCTTGGAAATAAGATATTTTATCATTAATTTTATCATTAATTTTATCACTAATTTTGTCTTTTTTACCTTTTTTTGTATTTTCTACACCAGTTTTCATTATACCCCTTATAGAACTTTTCATTATACCCCTTGTAGAATGATTGATTACTGATTATATTACTCATTTATGAGAGTAAATTTGTCACCAGTTTTCAGTTAGAAAATTTAGGAATTAGCTTATAAATAACTTTTGTAACTTTCTATTCTTTTTTAGAACTAATTTTAACATGTATACATTTCACAGAAGATATTTTTACACAAAGCTTCCCAACTGGAAAGCTTCTTATAATTTAATGAAGTTGTTAAAACAGGTTTATGAGAAAACAAAATCTTTCTACTCTTCTTGCATTTTTTGTCACAATAATCTTAGTTTCTTTTTTTCTTTTTCAAATAAATATTAATGATTTAACTGATGGACTTAAACAAATAAATCCTGTTTATTTTATTCTTGGATTTGCTCTTTATTTATGCAGTTATATTTTCAGGACATGCAGGTTTTACGTACTTCTAAATAAAGAAATAAGTTTTAAAGACTTATTTTATGTTGTTTGTATCCATAATCTGGTAAATAATATTCTTCCTGCGAGAACTGGTGAATTATCTTATGTATATATCCTTAATAAGTTACATAATAGAAACATGAGTGAAGGCATTGCTTCACTAACAGTGGTTAGGTTTTTTGACTTCATCACTATTTTTTTACTTTTCTTCTTATCGGTTTCCCGGATACAAATTGAATCTCAGTTTATTGCGAATAGTTTAGGTATTATCACATTATTTATGATGCTTGTGATTTTTCTGTTTTTAACTTTCTTTTTTTATGGGAATCATTTTATTTCAAATACAAGAAAGATTCTCGAAACATTTAGTCCTGGAAATAAGAAATCATTTATTTACTTATTCGGTAAGTTAGAAGATGTCATTAAGAGTTTTGAAAAAATAAAATCTTTTGAAAAAATTATCTTTCTCGAATTAATAGCACTTTCATTTGGAGCTTGGCTATCTCTATATCTATTTAATTACATCTTGATAAAAACATTAAACATAGATCTTGACTTCCTGACTGTGATATTTTCAACTTCTTTTGCCGTATTCACGACTATACTGCCGATTCAGGGCATAGGTGGCTTTGGAACTCTAGAGGGCGGATGGTCTGCTGGACTCATTGCTGTAGGTTTAAAAAGTGACGTAGCGATTTGTTCAGCTTTCCTCTTCCATATAATTATGATAATATATTTTTTAATCCTAGGGTTTTTAGGGTTTTTGGGAATGAAAAGCAAAAGATAATTTAAAAAGAAGTTTTAAATATGGTCTAAAATAGCAGTTTTAAATATGGTCTTAAATAGTAGTTTTAAAGAATTTCTAATTCCCAATTGAGACTAAACTATATTTGAAATCAACCTGAAAATATGTCTTTATTTTTTCTTGCATACAGCAATCAAGGAAAGACCTATTGGAAATCTTAAATTGTTTTCAACAATAGAAAACCACCAGTCCAATAAACTATTTAAATATATGTGATGAGATTTTTTTGAATATCTTATCTCTTCAGAGATTTTTTTGTGAAAAAGCTTTTCAGACAGCAATACTGGGAAAAAACCTAAAAAATTCCAGTATCTGATTTCTTCTATTTCCAGGCCTGCTCTGTTTATCAAATTAATCAAGGTTTTCTTATTATATCTGCGGTAGTGCCCTATATCTTCATCTCTTGTTCCATACAAGAAACTGCATGCAGGGACAGAAATTATAAGATTCCCTCCTTCTTTTAAAGTAGAGGTTAATTTCTGTAATGCAAGTTCATCATTATCTATATGTTCAAGAACATCCAGGCATACAGCATTTTCATATTTATTTCTACCCAGTTGATTTACATTCAACAAATCTAAAGTATAAACTTCAGCTCTAAAACTATCCTTTCTGATAAGCTCTTGAGTGAATTTTGTGAGTTCTTCAGAGCAATCTATAGCTGTAACAGTACGCCCTTCTCTCAGTAGCTTTAATGTCATATGGCCTGTTCCACATCCAGCATCAAGGACTGAATTTCCTTCTAGATATCTTGAAACCAGTTCTCTTAAATTGTTCCACCTAAAATCTTTTTTACCAGAATTGTGTATTTTTTCAATGTGGTACTCGATGCCGGATCTCATTTTTATTCTCCAACAAAAATGATCTATTGTAAGTTAGTCAGGGTATGGCCATCTGCGCTCCTTGAGCATCGCGAGAATAGCACCAGTAAATTGGAAATTTGAACATTTATACAATTGAGCAGGGCCTGTTGTTGGCCTGTCATTTTTTACTTATATAGGTATATCAGAGCAATAAAGGGTAATAGGTAAAAATGAAATCCATTTAAGTAAAGGTTTCGTAGATTGTCTTCAGGACAAGTTTGCTTATAAAATAAAGCATTAAACCCGGAGTATTGAAATTTCACCTGGCGTTTTCCATTTCATAGCTATCGTATTTTATAATATAGTCATCGTTGTTTCTTGAGTTTGTAATCAATTCTCCTATTAGGCCAAGAGAAATAAACTGAGCCCCAATTACCGTAAGTAAGATCCCGAGCATGAGAAGAGGCCTATCGCCGATTTTTACTCCCATTATCCATAAAACCATTAAATATAAAGATATAATCACTCCGGAAAGCCCTAAAAGAAATCCTATGCCTCCAAAAATATGCAGGGGTCTCTTTTTATACATCATCAGAAATGTAACTGTTATGAGGTCCAGAAATCCTTTCAATAACCTTCCAGCCCCATATTTTGACTCTCCGTGTATTCTTGGGTGATGCTCGACTTCTATCTCCCCAACAGTATAACCTTTCCAGTAAGCAAGAGCTGGTATGTAACGATGAAGCTCCCCATACAAGTTTATGTTTTTTATAACATATTTATTATATGCTTTATACCCGCAGTTAAAGTCGTTAATTTTGACTCCTGTAATAAACCGTGTTAATTTATTAAAGCATTTTGAGGGGAAAGTTTTCGAAATAGGATCTTTCCTTTTGACTTTCCAGCCGGAAACCATATCAAATTCTTTTAATTTTTCAAGGAATTTTGGAATTTCTTTGGGGTCATCCTGCAGGTCTCCATCCAGAGTAATAACAAAGTCTCCCTTAGATTTCTTAAACCCGCAGGAAAGGGCTGCAGCTTTTCCGTAATTCCTTTGAAATTTTATAATTCTTATGTTGCTGTCCGGAATTGCTGTTATTTCCTGGAATGTGTTGTCAGTTGACCCATCATCAACGAAAATTATCTCATAAGTTTTGTCCATTACCGAAAGAATACTACATAATCTCTCGTAGAGCTCAGCTATGTTTTTCTCCTCGTTATAAACCGGAATTATAATTGAAAGATCAATTTTACTGAAGATATACTCATTTTGGATGGGGCAAGTTGTTGGAAAATAGGTTGGAGATCCTGTCGTATTGATCTCTAAATTTTTAAACTGATCCCTCGTACTGTACATGGCATTCTCCAAACGCTTGAAAGTATCAATGATGTAAATGCTTCCATCGAGTACATCTGAAATAGCATGGATTATCAATAGCCTAAGCTGCTTGAAATAACCCAAAAAAGTATATTCATATTAATGCCATATAGGCTATATACTTAACTTATTTTTAATTATTCTCGTTGAATTATGTAAATAGGAATTTGATTTCTTTCTTACAAAAGTTGAGATTTAAAGAATTTGTTATTAAAGTAATACCGTTCAATTATTTTATAAAGGTATCGATTAATTGACTTTATAATAATAACTGAGATTAATTGATTTTTATATAGTAAATTAATTTATTTCATCAAAAAAATTGAAGTCTGTTATTTTTGCAAAGATGCACATTCATAATATTTCTCTTTTTTAGAAAAGAGAGCTAATTTGACTTAGAGCTAATTTGACTTTAAGATTTTCTCGTATAACATTTGTAGACTGAGGTGATATTCTCAACTATTTCTTCCCAGTTATAGTCTTTAGCTCTCCTAAATGCTGCTTCTGAAATCTTTCTATAATCTGAACTTCTCCTAATTATCTTTTTTATTGCCTTTGCAATTTCTCTATCTTCAGGTTCCACAACAAACCCATCAACTCCGTTTTCAACCAGTCCCTGCGCAGCATTGTATTTCGCTCTTACAGTCACTACTGGTACCCCACAGGCAAAGGCCTCGATAACAACCATCCCAAATCCTTCTCTACTTGAAGGCAGCACAAGTACTTTTGAAGCCTTAATTTTCTCGATTAGGATCCAGTATTCCTGAAAGCCTGCAAACTCGATATTTCCATAAACTTCGGTATTCTCTGCAAGTTCCACCAGCCCTGCCTTTTCAGGTCCGTCTCCAACAATGCAGCACCTGATCTTTGGAAAATCGGCTTTAAGAAGGGCTACAGCTTTAATAAGAAGGTCAACATTTTTCTCCTTTATCAGCCGGCCTGCAAAAATGATGTCATATTTTTTACTTTCAAGATCTTCAGGATGTTTTTCTTCAGGGCGTCTTATGCCTTTGAGTTCAATCTCGGAAACTCTTTTAAGGTCGATCCCGTTAGGGATAACCGTAATTTTCTCTTCAGGAACCCCAAGCGCCTTAAGCCTGTTCTTTGTCCACCCAGAAACCGCGATATTATTTCCTGATATCTTGGAGACTGCCTTTTCAACCAGTTTTCCAAAAAGCCCTATCCTTCCTAAATACTCGTACCAGTAGTCATTCCATACTTCGTGCCAGGTAAACACTGACTGGGTTTTTTTCAAAACAGAGACCGCTTTTACAGTAAAGCAGGAAAAATAGGGAAAGACGCTTACATCTATAAGGTCAAAGCTTTCTTTCCTGAGCTCAGGAAATAATTTAACAGCAAAGATTATTGCCTCGGAAATCGAGCGTCTGCCGTTTACATACAGATCTTGAGCTTTGCAGACGCCGTGGAGGGTCATACCTTCATATTCAAGGATATCTTTGCCTTCCCACCATTTGACTCCGAAAATGTGTACTTCATGCCCCCTAGCTGAGAGCCGCTTTCCCAGTTCATGGATGCGCATCTCTGCGCCGCCTTTGATCCACGGATAGACAGCATCGTACACAAAGGCAATTTTCATTGTATCACTTACCAGTCCGTATCCGCCTCAAGGAGCATGACGCTGAGGACAATTGCTGAGAATATCATCTGAAGACCTATGAAGGCAAAAACCATTGAAATAGCTGCACTTTTCACTTCCGAAAGAGAGCCATACCCTGAGCTGATCCAGGTGTATACTACTTTTAGTCCAAGTAAGAGGCCTGCCCCGAGAATAAGTGAGCCTGCAAGCAGTTCTTTTTCAAGAGAATGATAATTCAGCCATTTTGCACCATTTTCCTTTTTCTTGGGATACAGGCCGCGGGTTAAGCCATATGTTTTCATGTAGAATCCGGTAGAAAGTGTTTGTCCTCCTAGGATCAGGAGCATACAGCCTAAAATGAAGGAATGCAACCTGTTTTCCGCCACATCTCCGCTAAGCAGGAGAGAACCGGTTATCAACCCACCAAGGACAAAAACTACAGCTCCCGGCAAAAAGAGGAATGGCAGAGGTCGGTATAACATCATAAACCTAATATGTCGCCAGCCGTCCTGAAAAGAACGAAGTTTGGAGGGAGCCCGGCGTGGGTAATAGGTTATGGGGACTTCTTCAATCCTTAATCCACATTTTGCAGCTTCAATTACCATCTCGGATGCAAGCTCCATGCCGTGTGTTTTAAGATTCATCTTTTCAAGCGCTTCTTTTGTAAAAGCTCGCATTCCACAGTGCGCATCCGAAATTTTTGTTTTGAAAAGAAAATTCAACATTGCTGTCAGGAAAGGATTGCCTATGTACTGGTGCAGCCAGGGCATAGCCCCTTTTTTGATATTGCCTTTAAGCCTGGTGCCCATTATGAAATCTGCTTCTCCTGCTATAAGAGGGTCAAGGAACTTATCAAGCTCAAGCAGGTCGTAGGTATTGTCGGCATCAGCAATAGCAATATAGTCTCCTTTCGCTTCGGCAAGCCCTTTAAGGTAAGCATTTCCATATCCTTTTATTGGGCCTATTACCTTTGCACCCATTGATTCCGCAATCTCTGCGGTCCGGTCAGACGAGTTGTCAGCAACTATTATCTCCCCTTCTATATCATATTTCTTGAATACAGACTGAGCTTTCTCTATGCAGATTCGGATTGTTTCTTCTTCATTCATAGAAGGCATTACAATAGAAAGAGAGGGCATGCCCGCCTATACAGCATAAAGACTAATAACTATTTTGATATCGATTTATCAGAAATTGATTACTCTGAGATTTATCATTCAAAGTACTCTTCAATGGAGTAATTTCTCGAAGTACTCTCAACAGGGAAAAAGAAGTAAAATCTTGGATATACTGCCAGGAAATCAGGAATACAGAACCTATAAGAGAAAGTTAACTTTTGCTAACAAGCTATATAAGGCATCAGAAAACTATTTTTAAGAAGGGAGCTGGATTTTTTCCGGGGTTTCTCAACCCATTTCGGGCTGAGCTGCTTATTTACATTTCAATTAGTTTTAATGGGGGATTTAAATGGTTAAAGTAAACGTGATATTCCACAGTATTTATGGTCACATATACAAAATGGCAGAAGCTATAGCTGAAGGAGCAAGAGAGGTCGAAGGAGCTGAAGTAGAGATTTATCAGGTTCCTGAGACTCTGCCTCACGAGGTTCTGGAAAAGATGGGGGCAATTGAATCAAAAAATCTTTTTGCCCATATTCCTGTACTGACCAGAAGCATGTACGAAGATGTACTCGCAGGTGCAGATGCTCTTCTATTCGGGACGCCAACACGTTACGGGAATATGACTGCCCAGATGCGTACGGTTTTTGACGGCCTTGGAGGTTTATGGAGTAGAAACGCTTTTGTTGGAAAGGTAGGTAGCGTCTTTACTTCCAGTCAGACACAGCATGGAGGTCAGGAATCTACAATCCTAACAACGCATGTTACCTTGCTCCATCTAGGAATGGTCATTGTCGGGCTTCCTTATTCCGAAACCCGGCAGATGAGAATGGATGAAATTACAGGTGGCAGCCCATACGGAGCTTCAACGATTGCAGGAGAGGATAACAACCGCCAGCCTTCAGAAAACGAGCTTGCAATGGCCCGTTATCAGGGTAGGCATGTAACCCAGATTGCAAAAAAACTCGCTGGAAAATAAAAACGATTTAAAAATAAAAAGATTGGAAAACATTTTCCCCTATGAGGATGTTCTCCGTATTTTTCATTTTTTGCCTTATTAAATACTCAACCAAAATCAGGGAAAGACATACCTCTGGAGCCAAATTTATCCTGAACTCTTGTCAGACATTCCAGAGTACAGTAAATTGCCTTTTCCTCAGCATTTTTAAGTACAAAGAATTCTTTCCCACAGACTGGGCATGTTTTTTTTATATAAGACATTGTAAACACGCTTTTTTTGTATTTGAGTGATTTCAACATTTTATTTTTAATAAGGTGTCTATTAGGTAATCCTAATAAAATATAAACTTTCTCATCATATTTACATAACATCTAATAAAACATTAACTGTCTCGTCAAATTCAGTCATGTGTCTACACATTAAATGAAATGATTATTGGGAGAAAGATATTTTCGCTTAGATATAACGAAATGTTGAATCATTTAAAAGTTAACCTAAAGTTGATTTTATCTTTATGGTTACCTTTGAGGAAGGCTTTTTAAGGCTGAAATCCGGTACTTCCGAGATATTTTATACTAAATTATTTGAGGTAATAAATTCATTTCTCGGAATGTAACATCTTCAAGAAAGATAATTCAACTTAATGAGACCATTATATTTTGAGAAATTATATTTTGAGAGGTGGGTTGAATCTTATACATCCGAGTTGATTGTTAATTATCAGGATATAAAAATATAAAGGAAACAGGGGGTATCCAAAATTAGGCCACTAATCTTTGGAAATGGGAGAATCCTGATCTGTGAAGACGAAAAAGGGACTATAAGGGATATCTATTTCCCGTACGTAGGACTTGAGAATCATGGAAACTCAATAAAGGTTGGTATATGTGATCTTGATTCCCTTTATTGCAGCTGGCTTGAAAACTGGAAGATTCAACAGAAGTATAAATCTGAGTTTAAGGAAGACTTCTGCAAACGTATTCTTGAAATCTCAGGAGAGGGCAGGGAAGTCCTAAGAAGAAAACCCGATACTCCTGAGGGCAAGCAGGAAACCTCTGACGCCTGTCGGGGAATTATCTCAAATATAGGGGAGACCGTATTTGAAAACCTTGAAATTGGGCTCAGGATCACGGTCTGGGAGGCTGTCCATCCATCAGTAAACATTTTTTACAGAACTTTTGAGGTCAGGAATATTTCAAATTCGATCAAGCACCTGCGGCTATTCTCAAACCAGAACTACCGAATTCTTGAGACCAAAATCGGAGAAACTGCTGTAATTGATAAAAATACACTTATCCATTACAAGCGCGACCGCTATTTCCTGCATGCAAGTGACCCCGCATTTGATCAGTATGCAGTTGGAACTGCAGAGTGGAGAGGGCTTGAAGGCACGTGGAAAGATATGGAAAGTGATGCTTTCCTGAGTGGAAATCCTGTTGCCCACGGCTCGGTCGATTCTACTCTTGGTTGGACTCTTCCTGAACTGAAGCCAGGAGAATCAACAAGGATACACTACGGGATAGTTCTTGGAAAAAAGTATTGCAGTGTACTTAAGGTTCACAAGCGGGTAAAGGAAGCCGGAAGAAAAGCCCTTTTCCATCTCAACTTCAATTTCTGGAACTCATTTACGGAAAGAGTATCTGTGCTTCCTGAATTCGCCAGGATGACTCAGCTCCCTCAAAGTGTCTTAAAGTGTTTTTACAGGAGCCTCCTTGTAGTTGTTGCTCATATGGACATTACAGGCTCGATAATTGCATCCTGTGATTCGGATATAAAACAATTCGGAGCAGACCTTTACACCTACTGCTGGCCAAGAGATGCAGCCTGGATCTGCCTTGCGCTTGATCGGGCGCGGTATCATCATCTGACCGCCGAAACCTTTGAGTTTTTCTCAAAAACCATCACTCCTAGAGGCAACTTCCTTCACAAGTACACACCTGCCGGAGATTTCGGGAGCACCTGGCATCCCGTGCCTATGATCCAGATCGACGAAACAGGGCTTCCTCTTTATGCCCTTTATAATAACTGGGAAATTGCAAAGAGTATCTGGACCACAGGCAGGTACTACAGAAGGCTTGTGCTCCCCACAGCTAATTATCTTGTAAGATCAATAGACAGGGAAACAGACCTTCCGATTTCGAGCTTCGACCTCTGGGAAGAACGGAAAGGCGTGTATACCTACAGTGCATGTACGGTCTATGCCGGTCTTAACGGAGCCTATGAACTCTCCCGTTCGCTTGGCGATTATGACAATGCAAATATCTGGAAGGAAGCTGCAGATCGCGTCCGAAACTCTATTCTGGAGAAGCTTTATGATGGAAGACTGAGGCGCTTCTGCCGGGGACTTGACGACCCTACTCTTGATTCTTCGGTTTTTGCCGTCTGGTACCTCGGAATTCTCCCTCCCGACGACCTCAGGGTAGTACAGACAATGGAAGCTATCGAGCGTGACCTTATACGTCCTTCAGGCGGGATTGCCAGGTATCTTCACGACAACTATTTTGGCTATATGAATAGCTGGCTTATCTGTACGCTCTGGCTGTCCCAGTGGCATTCCGCAGTCGGAAACCTTGACCGGGCTCTCGAACTCCTAGAATGGTGCGCATCTCATGCCCACCCCACAGGCCTTTTCTCGGAACAGATCAACGACAGAGGCAGGCCTGTTTCCGTCCTCCCGCTTGCCTGGTCTCATTCTACCTATGTCCTTGCTGTTCTGGAATACCTGCAAGCCCTTGAGAAAAAAGAAGGTGGTGTCTGTGATTATCTGGGAAAATGAGTAAGTTTAAACCTTGAAAGGGTGGGCAAAGCGAGTGAAATAATTCTAAATCAAATGGATGCAATTCTTCCTGCATCAGTTATAATGTACCCGTTTTCTCCGTCTGCTATATACCCCATTGCTTTGAGTTCCCGCAGGTGGTTATAAGTCATGCCTTTCGAAATTCCGGCAGTTGTGGCTAACTGGGCAACCGCAGAGTTTCCTTTCTGGATTTCTTCGAGTTCTTTTTTAATATGTAAAAACCTTAATAAGATTTGTAAGTTATATACTTTTTAAGAGGTAACTTGGATACCTTACCAGAGTATAAATGTGAAATATATTTTAGTTTGAGAACCGCAAGTGTATAAGGTTATAAAAAACAACATATCACCTATATATCCACTAAAACAAGGATTAAAACATGTAAAAAATATACCCAATAGCACATTGCTCATGTATTAAAGTTGGTATCCATTAAAACAAGGATTAACGACTTCTTTTTTACATGTAGCATGTTCTAATTTTCTTTTTCTGGTTACTTTTAATTCTTATGATAACCTTATTTTAATGTAGAAAATATACACTTTCTTTATATATTTATGCACAAAGTTATATATACTTTCAACTCTAAGTTAATGTAAAAAATATAGCAAAAATGCATCCTTAATAAGTAGACAGAAGACTTAGACAATTACCTCAAACGAATATATCTAATTAATAAATATTTAAATGTAGGTATAATAATGATTGAAACTGTTTGTAATATAGGTAAAACTGTCAGAGAAATTGAAGGGGAGAAAGATTTAGTCGATTTGTGGCAAAAAGAAGAAAATGGGGATTACGAACTAATTATTAATGTTGATATCACCAGTGATTCTATTAAAATTGATACTAAAGATTTCGAAAAACAAGTCTTCAAGGATGGATTATATTTTGCTCAAGGAAATTGGTACATTGGTGCCGTCCTCAAAAAAGAATCGTTGAAGGACAATAAAATAAAAGATTGTTTGAAGTTTATTGGTGTTCCTTTGAACAGATTCGATGAAGTTAAGTCCACGCTTGATTCAAAGCTCAAAGAGTATGCTGGAGTAAGTTTTGTAATACTCTTTATGAAGGATGGTCAAAAACCGATAGAAATCTCCAAAAATAGATTTCTTGAAGAAATTGAAAAAAATGGATTAAAAAAAGTATTATTATCTGGCCATTGTCAGGTATGTGGCAAATACGCAGATGCTTTGTATGATAGTATAATTTATAAATGTTATACAAATGATAAAGGGATTTTTTCAAATACAGAGGGTCTCTCTTACGGTGTGTGCAATAGCTGTATTTCTAATATACTTTATGGAAGAAAACATGTAAGTAATTTTCTCAGTACGTGGTGGGGAGGAAGCGACGTTTTATTTCTCCCTCATACATACAACAAAAAAGTAATGGATATTTTTACATTTCAAAATATTAATGATTTCAAAGGTAATAAGTTTCTTGACAATATCCGTGAGAACGAGACTGAAGTTTTAGAAGAGGTAGGAAAAAGTAATTCTCAAGTTGATATCATCTTCTATTTTTCACGGAAATCTGAATGGAAAATAACTTACCATATAAGAAGTGTGATGCCTTCAAAGTTTACAACTATTGCAGAACTTGAGCGTAAATATAAAACAAAATCAGGAAAACACTTAGTTCTTTGGCAAGTACTCGGTTATTTACTTGGAGATTTTTCGAAACCTAACGAAATATTCAACACAAACGAAGCTAAAAACTTTCTAAAATCTATTTTTCATGGAAATAATATGAATAGGAATCTTTTCTTTTCCCGTGCAATGAGTAAGTATAAGCATGACTATTTTAACGGGTATAAAAGTATGTTCATGATCCACCGTGTATATAATTTCCTTGTGGATTGTGGTTGTCTTGATAATGGCTGGAGTTTTATTGAAAAAAATGAGGGAGGCTACTATATGAGAAAATACAAAAATATTGAGGAGTTCTTTGAGAATAACAAAAAGTTCTTTGATAATGACATTAAAAAATCATGGTTTTTGCTCGGTCGTCTTTATGCAAATATGATATATGAATCAAAGAAATACAAGAATGAAGGAGAAATAGACAATACTGAATCATATCTTGAAAAGAATTTTTTCTTTGGACGGAAGTATGATTTTAAAACATTCGTTTACTTTTCAAACCAATGTTCTGAATTGATGTATAAATATGGAGTCCAAAACAAAGGTTATTTGAAAGATCTTATTTCTTCGTCAAAGGAATTGATTGGAGTAGGGGACGAAAAGTTATCGAGTGATGAGGCTAAATACATCTTTTTCTGGGGAATGGAGCAATGGATTGGGAAATCAAAGAATGAAGCTATTGATAGCAATGGAGATGAAGAATAAATGGCTAACACAAGAGAATATCTGCTTATATGGGACAGTACGATGGCAAATCCGAATGGAGACATGCTAAATGACAACAAACCCAGATATGATGAAGCTACAAGTCAGCTGGAAGTTTCAGATGTTAGAATTAAGCGTTTTATCAGGGATGAATGGCAGGCAACAGGTCATAATGTTCTAGTTCGCACAAAAAAGGACAACTCTGGAAAAGTAATGTCATGCACCAACTTGATCAAAGAGATCATGGATAAATCATCTGTAAAAGAAGCTGAACTACCAAATCATCTGTTAAAAGAATATATCGATGTTAGGTTATTTGGTGCGGTGATTACTAAGCCTAAGTATGATATTACAGGTCCTCTACAGGTAATGTGGAGTAAATCTGTTAATCCTGCAGAAATAAAATTCATGCAAGGAAGTTCCGCTTATGCAAGTGGAGAAGGAAAAAGCCAATCTACAATTTGGTCCAAATATATATCTCCCTATGCACTTTTCAAAACTTATGCGGTTTACAATGATAATACAGCTAAAAGACAAGGTATTGAAGTTAGTGAAAAGGATCTTGATGAATTTTCAAAGGCTCTAATTAATGGTCTCATCAATTATAGAAGTACTTCCAAAAACCAGATGCCCAGATTATTGGTTGAGGTGGTATACAAGGAACATAGGATTGATGGCGAGCTTAATTATATTGATGTAAATTTTGATTTTGATGCTGCAGAACTAAGAGATATTTCCCAGGTCACTCTCGATCTTGCAAAGCTTTGCACTTATTATGAACATAAGAAAGAATCAATAGACACAATACGCATCTACAAACATGGCAGTATAAAAGTAGAGAATCTCTCAGACGACTTTAAGATTATTGAATTTTAATGAGAGGTGCATTCTCTAATGGATTGCTTGGTTTTTAGGGCAAAAAGTGGATATGCTAAGTTTCGAAAGCCATATACCACTACATCAGCTCTTACTTTTTTGTGTATCCACCCTCCAGCTGTAAAGGGTCTTATTGGAGCAGTTATGGGTATTGATAAGAATGAACTTTATCGAAATACTTTGAACCTAAAAATCGGTATTCAAGTGCTTTCTCCCGTTCGCAAGGATATGCAAGTTTTAAAGTTAGTGAGTATGAAAGCTGAAAAAGACTTATTTAATTTTCCTGTGAATGCAGAATTCTTGAGAGACCCTGATTACAGAATTTTTGTTTCATGGCTTCCGCAAAAGCTTGATGAACTTGAAGAGAGGTTGCAGAATCGGATACCTATTTTCACCCCATATCTGGGTGTAAGTGAGTATATTGCAAAATTAGATTATGAAAAAAGAGTCGATGCCGAATTACTGACAAAATCAAATATTATTGACAGTATCATCCCCTCTCGTTTTATAGATCTCCAGCACTCTGACTATCATATGTTTACAGACAATATTCCTGTATCTAATAATGAAAAGAGGGAGTATATAAGTTACGAGAAGATTTTGTTTGCTTTTAGAGATGATGATACTTGTAAAAAAGAGAAAGCCTGCAGTTTGATTGGGAATCTAAAAAGGGATGTGTATAAAGTTGATGAAAATATCGTTTTCTTCTTTGAATAATGGTTTTACTTTGAGGTCACACTTTCATCAATCTTTGAAAGACCATTTGGAAGAAGTCACCTCTATAGCAACTCATATTTACGATTCTCAGAATAATGACAGTGAAAAACGAGATATTGTCAAAAAAATCTGTATGGCTCATGACTTTGGTAAAGCAACTTCTTTTTTTCAAGAGTATCTTGATTATCAAGAGGCAAAAGAAAGAGGTGATTTTGGGAAAAAGGATAAAGTCTTTGGACCTAACAAAAATCATGCTCTTTTGTCTGCTCTTTTTGCTTACTGGTGGCTTCCAGAAGAGTACAACTTATTTGGCTATTTGATTATAAAAAGACATCATGGTAGTGTAAAAGATGCCCGTGATGAATTTGACTTAACTGATGATTATAGCGTCATCGAGGAACAAATTCAAAATATTCAAAAATTTAGCCAGAAGGAACTTGAAAATATTTACGATTTAAATTTGAATGAATTTTTTGAGTTTATCAATGAAAGTAATCTAAAGTTAATTAAAAAACGTTTCCGTAAAGTTTGGCAGTTAAACAACTTTTCTGTAGAGGACACTTTAGATTTTAATTATTTTTATTCTCTCTTACTTACTGCGGATAAAATGCAACTGATATCCGAATTCCCGACAATGCCAAATCAAAAACCTTGCTGGTTCGTTGAAAAATATAAAGACCATATACGTTCTAATCTACTGGTTGAAAACCCAGCCATTGCAGACTCTCAAATATTCAAGATAAGAGATGAGATATTCAGGGAAATGAAAGAAGAGCTTGATGGAATTAATTTGAGTTCTGAATCTTTTTTTTCGATCAATGTTCCAACCGGTTCTGGAAAAACATTCCTTGCTTATTACTCTGCTCTTTATTTTGCTGACAAACTTAAGAACCTCTATGGGGAGCAATCACGAGTTATATATTCTCTTCCTTATATGAGTATAATTGATCAAAACTACGATGAATTAATAAATATTATCAAATTCAACCAAGAAACTGATAAAGAACCAAAGGATACGGAGATATTAAAACACCATTCTCTTTCAGAAATTAAATATGAATCAGATGAGGCAGAATACAGAAATTATGACGCTAGATTTTGTTACGATAACTGGCAAAGTAAAATTATAACTACTACCTTTGTTCAGTTGTTTAATACTATATTCAAGGTTGGAGATAATTCCACAGCACACCGTTTTAATCGAATCGTAAATTCAATAATAATCCTTGACGAGATTCAGGCAGTGAATGAAAAATACTATTCAGTAATTCGCACTTTTTTTGAATTATTAGCAAAGAAATATAATGTTAAGTTTATTTTTGTGACAGCAACAATGCCTTTGCTTATTGGAACACATGAACTGGTACCTAAAAAGAAAATTTATTTTGAGAGTCTTAACCGGATCAGAATTTGTAATCATATTAAAGAGGATGTATCAGTTAGTGATTTTAAAAATATACTAGTAAAAGATATCGAATGCCGAAAAGAAAAAAGTTTCTTGATTGTGCTCAATACGATTAAATCATCAAAGGAAGTATTTGAATTCCTTCAAAAAAATACCTCTCGAAATTGCCTTTATCTATCAACTGAGATATATCCAAAAGCAAGACTTGAGAAAATCAATCTTATTAAGGATTGTCGCAAAAAAGATCCTAGTAAAAAATTTGTAGTTGTCTCAACACAGTTGATAGAGGCGGGTGTTGATATTGATCTAGACGTTGTTTACAGAGATTTCTCTCCTTTAAGTTCGATAAATCAAACGGCAGGACGAGCCAATAGAAATGGAGTGGGTGAGAACTCTAGTGAGGTTCATGTCTATAGACTAAAGGATGATGAAAAAGGTCGTTATTTTCACAATTACATATATCCAGCGTTTATAACCGATATTACTAGAGAAATTCTTGAAGACAAAGAAATTGTCCAAGAAAAGGATATTTTTTCTCTTAATGAAGCTTATATGGGAAAAATCATTCAAAAAGTTAGTCAGGACAAGTCAGTTGAAATCCTTGAGCATGTCAAGAGTCTTGACTTGAAGAAATTAAGAGACTCTTTTGAACTGATCAAGAACGACTATGCTTTCAAGAAAGACATTGTTATCGAAGCAGACTCCGAATGTTCTCAAATTATTAAAGATATCTCTGAACTTAAAAGAGACAAATTATCAACTGAAGATAAATGGGAGTATAATTTTAAGGTTAAAAATTTATTCCGTCGCCTGAATCAATATAAAATCTCTATATATGATAGTACCTATTCGTTGGTATTTGATGATCTTTGTAAGATCAGTGGATTCGATACTGAATATCTTCCACTCAAATCTGGTACCAGAGAACTTTATTCGCCTAGTATAGGTATAGTTTCAAAATCCAAATCTACTGAAATCTTATGATATGGAGACTTATTTTTGTATATAAACTACACTTGTCTACAGTATCCAGATGTTCGTCTACGTATGCGTGATGGTTCAAAGCTGAGAGGTTTCTTCGCAAAAAAATATTCCTCTGAAGAGCTTATGCATAATCATAGAGAAGATAAGAACATTTACAGGTATCCCTTAGTCCAGTATAAAGTGATTGATGGCATACCCACACTTCTCGGATTAGACGAGGGTTCAAATCTTATTTTGGATATTGGTATTTGTGAGAAAGAAATAAATCTCGAAGGTACTCGATTTTGTCTCGATAGAGCAGAGATAATTACTGAATCTACTTTCTTTGGCACTACTGATAGGATCAGTCAGTATGTTTTTAAAACTCCCTGGCTCGCTTTAAATCAGGAAAACATAACAAAGTATAACGCTGCAGATGAAATTGAGAAAGACGATTTATTAACAAAGATTCTAATTGGAAATTTGCTTTCAATGGCAAAATATCTGAACTTTAGGGTTGAGGACAAAATTAGAGTTAAGCTTAATGTCAAGCCAATGAGATTAAATTTTAAGGGCAAAGTAATGGCTGGCTTTAGGGGCGAATTCAAATCTAACTTTTGTCTCCCTAATTACATTGGAATTGGAAAATCGGTTTCTAGAGGATATGGTTCAGTTAAAAAAATATAAGCGGGTAACATCATGCAGCTTGTAATCAACACCCATGGCTCCTATCTTAAAAAGCAAAATAACTGTTTTCTTGTAAAAGTTGACGACAAAACTTTCGAAGTATCGGAAAAGAAAGTTGAAAGCATTTTAATTACAACTTCTGCAACCATAACCACGGATGCCATCAAATTTGCGGTAGAAAACAATATTGATATCATTTTTCTGGATAATTTCGGAAACCCTTACGGGCGAGTCTGGCACTCAAAGCTGGGCAGCACAACCTACATAAGAAGAAGGCAGCTTGAAATTTCGGAAGAGCCGGAAGGGTTCAGGCTTGCAAAAGGCTGGGTTGAGCAGAAGATTGACAGCCAGATCCTTTTTTTGAAAGACCTTAAAAAGAACCGGCCCGAGCAGAAAGACGAGCTTGACGACTATATTTCTGGAATGGAAGATATGAAAGCGCAGCTTGAAGAGCTTGAGGGAACGCTTGACGAGATGCGGGGAAAAATCATGGGGCTTGAGGGTATGGCTTCCAGGAATTATTTTGGGGCTTTGAGTTTTCTTTTACCTGATAAATGGAAATTCAATGGCAGAAGCCGGAACCCAGCAAAGGATGAATTTAACTGTCTTTTGAACTATGGATATGGAGTTTTGTACTCAAAGGTTGAGAAAGCGTGCATTATCGCAGGACTTGATCCTTATGTTGGCTTCAACCATACGGACGACTATAATAAGAAATCATTTGTGTTTGATCTGATTGAAATGTACAGGATTCACATTGACAGGACAGTTTTCAACCTTTTCTCGAAGAGACAGGTTTCAGACAGCTTTTTTGATGAGATTCCAAATGGCATGACTCTTAATAAGGAAGGTAAAGCCGTCCTTATCCAGGCTGTCAATGAAACTTTTGATAAGGAAATAAGCTACAGGGGCAGGAACATAAAAATCGGAAACACAATCCAGTTCGACTGCCACAGGATTGCAAACAGCCTGATTGGAAAATGAAAGTTTAGCACAATATAAAGGTTTGACATATTATCTTAAAACTAACTATCCGACATCGAGTAAAAATAATATGAGAGGGGATTGGGTTTGCTTGTCTGGGTAATATATGATATTACGGAAAACAAGGTTCGCCAGAAAGTAAGTAACCGCTGTAAGAGCTATGGGCTTTACAGAGTTCAGAAAAGTGTATTTCTGGGAGACTTGAACACAAATGAGAGAGAGTCCCTGGGGCTTGAATGTGAAGAATTGATTGATACGGAAAAAGATTCTGTGTACGTATTTCCTATGGATGAGCAGTCATTTAAAAAAGTCCAGCTTATAGGCCAGGCTTTTGATAAGGATCTTGTCAGTGACGAAGTGATAACTAAGTTTTTCTGAATTTTCTAAGTTCATCTGAACTTCTTTAAGTTTTCCGAGGGAGCATATGACAAACTCAAGATCTGTAATAGCTGAAGATGGATTGAGAGCAAGCACCCAGAGAGTAGCTGAAATTGGCCTTGAAGACGATACTGAAAGCGGTAGTGGAGAATATGCTGAAACTGATTCCGAAACAATAATCAGAATTTCAGACGTGCTTGAGTATCTGTTTTGTTCTCGCTTCATTTATTATATGTATTGTCTCGATATCCCTCAGCATGAAGAAAAAAGGTTTAAAGTTTTAAAAGGGCGAGAAGTTCATGAGACCAGAAAGCTTACAAATAGGGATTATGTGCGGAGAAGCTTATGTTGTATCAGGAAGGAAAGTGACGTTTTTATTGCTTCAAAAGAGCATCATATAAAAGGAATCGTAGATGAAGTCCTGTTTCTGGAGGACGGGACTGCTGCTCCTCTTGAATACAAATTTGCCGAATACAAAGAAAAAGTTTTTAAAACATATAAGTTTCAACTTGTCTTGCAGGCACTTTTAATTAGGGAGAATTACAATATTGAAGTAAATCGTGCATATCTTTGTTTTACGCGCAGTAACAGCCTGGTCAAGGAAATAGAGATCAGCACTTTTGATTTCAAAAAAGCCGATAAAATAATACAGGAAATACTCGATATCGTTCAAAAAGGCTTATATCCTAAGACATCCAGATCTTCTAGAAAGTGCGTAGATTGCTGTTATAGAAATATCTGCGTATGAAGAGGTTTTTCTTGTATTTATAAAGGGTTTGATAATATCCCAACAAGAATTTTAGTCTCAAAATTGGGCTCATCTCAGGCTTTTCCCAGCCAAATAACGGAAAAATTTGCCCTATTCGTGAGCAAGATCCACTAAAACAAGGATTGAAACATTCAGATTCAAAATAATGTTAATTGTGTGATTGTATTCGTGAGCAAGATCCACTAAAACAAGGATTGAAACATCCACCATTCTGAGCCTGCGTTGGCTACCTCTTCATTATTCGTGAGCAAGATCCACTAAAACAAGGATTGAAACGCGTGTTTGTGGGAGCTTTCCCGAATTGGGAGCGCATTCGTGAGCAAGATCCACTAAAACAAGGATTGAAACTTCTGACGCTTGTGACTCCGGATAGATTTGGGATTATTCGTGAGCAAGATCCACTAAAACAAGGATTGAAACTTGAGGGGTCAACTATGATAAAACTTTTTGGGGATAATTCGTGAGCAAGATCCACTAAAACAAGGATTGAAACCCATGCCCGCCGTCGTTAGTGTTTTCAGCGTTAGCATTCGTGAGCAAGATCCACTAAAACAAGGATTGAAACCACACGTGCGGTCCGTATGGGACCCAGTGCTAACTTTATTCGTGAGCAAGATCCACTAAAACAAGGATTGAAACAAAAACGAGTCAATAAAAATACATGGTACTATAGATGATTCGTGAGCAAGATCCACTAAAACAAGGATTGAAACTTCCTGTGCAAACGAATTTCCCGCGAAGATCGGGTTGCATTCGTGAGCAAGATCCACTAAAACAAGGATTGAAACTTGTGATGGTAACGGATGAAATCATGCTCGGTCAACGATTCGTGAGCAAGATCCACTAAAACAAGGATTGAAACTCGGTTGAACATCGGAAAATATTTCCGCAGCTGCACTATTCGTGAGCAAGATCCACTAAAACAAGGATTGAAACATATATATCGCGTATCCACATTTCAGTTCTTTAGTTATTCGTGAGCAAGATCCACTAAAACAAGGATTGAAACCCTCCTACAATTGTTACAGGAGTTGGTATAAGAGTTATTCGTGAGCAAGATCCACTAAAACAAGGATTGAAACGTTAGTGTACTCGCGAATTGCTCTCTGTACAGCATCGAATTCGTGAGCAAGATCCACTAAAACAAGGATTGAAACAAAAGCTTTGACGAACTTTCTAAAACCGAAAAGAAAATTCGTGAGCAAGATCCACTAAAACAAGGATTGAAACATTGTGCTTTTTTTCTTGAAGCATATTCAAGAGCTTTATTCGTGAGCAAGATCCACTAAAACAAGGATTGAAACAAAATTGCGCATGATATGCGTGATGGAGAATGCTATTCGTGAGCAAGATCCACTAAAACAAGGATTGAAACTACACTCCATTTATTTTAATTACGAAATTTATAATATTCGTGAGCAAGATCCACTAAAACAAGGATTGAAACTCTTTCTTACTCCATAGGTATATATTCAACTCTTCATATTCGTGAGCAAGATCCACTAAAACAAGGATTGAAACTGTTTTTCAAATCCTCTAATGGGGATAGTAGCCTGGATTCGTGAGCAAGATCCACTAAAACAAGGATTGAAACTTTAAAGTAAATAGTGGTGGCAACCATGACAGAAGATTCGTGAGCAAGATCCACTAAAACAAGGATTGAAACAAATATGCTGGCATGACTGCCCCGGAAACAAAAGATTCGTGAGCAAGATCCACTAAAACAAGGATTGAAACATAGCGTGCCCGCTTACCAGGCTGCCGTCGTGGATTCGTGAGCAAGATCCACTAAAACAAGGATTGAAACCATTGAGGGAGATGTAATAGAAGTCGGGTCCGAACATTCGTGAGCAAGATCCACTAAAACAAGGATTGAAACTGACGTATTCCTTTGCTTCATCGAATGTTGAAAACTTCCAGGCATTCGTGAGCAAGATCCACTAAAACAAGGATTGAAACCCAGGTCCAGACACACACCCAAGATCTTGGGTAGAATTCGTGAGCAAGATCCACTAAAACAAGGATTGAAACGAAAAACAGAAAAAGAAGATATGATAATTATTATTCTATTCGTGAGCAAGATCCACTAAAACAAGGATTGAAACCACTGTTATCATAAGTAATAAAATGTTCACTTCGAATTCGTGAGCAAGATCCACTAAAACAAGGATTGAAACTACTTTCTTCTTTCAACAGATTCACATTTCTTATAATTCGTGAGCAAGATCCACTAAAACAAGGATTGAAACAACGCTTTCGCGTTCAGACCTTCAGTTTCGATGTCATTCGTGAGCAAGATCCACTAAAACAAGGATTGAAACCGAGTACGTGCTGCCCTGTTTCAGTTTTTAGAATATTCGTGAGCAAGATCCACTAAAACAAGGATTGAAACCGGGGGACACCATAGCCGTAATCCAGGAGCACTAATTCGTGAGCAAGATCCACTAAAACAAGGATTGAAACCGAGCGCAAAGAGCGATTTGGGGGAGGAGAAGGCATATTCGTGAGCAAGATCCACTAAAACAAGGATTGAAACAGAATTCTTCCAACTGTTCTCTGCCCGCAATTGACCTCATTCGTGAGCAAGATCCACTAAAACAAGGATTGAAACTTGTGATGGTATCGGATGAAATCATGGTCTTTCAGATTCGTGAGCAAGATCCACTAAAACAAGGATTGAAACCCTCCTGCTCCTGAGGTGTTGCTCTGGCATATTCTGATTCGTGAGCAAGATCCACTAAAACAAGGATTGAAACTGAGAGGGACCAACGACGACGATATAGTCGTCTATTCGTGAGCAAGATCCACTAAAACAAGGATTGAAACTCGACATAAATACCTTTCGGTTAATACACTTGTTGAACTTATTTAAACAAATTCGTGAGCAAGATCCACTAAAACAAGGATTGAAACATCCATTTTTCGAAACAAAGAAGAACCGCCTTGTTTGAATTCGTGAGCAAGATCCACTAAAACAAGGATTGAAACAAAATATAAGATGTTCTACATTGACTCCATAAAAGTTTATTCGTGAGCAAGATCCACTAAAACAAGGATTGAAACATTCGGTCCTGCTGGACCCGAATACAATGTATGATTACATTCGTGAGCAAGATCCACTAAAACAAGGATTGAAACTTTTTGAAATACTCTCTAGGCCAGCCCGACACACGTATTCGTGAGCAAGATCCACTAAAACAAGGATTGAAACTATTACTGCCAAAATTGCTTGACCAACCGCCAAAATTCGTGAGCAAGATCCACTAAAACAAGGATTGAAACCACACGCTCGATCAGTACAGGACCCCACGCTAACTTTATTCGCGAGCAAGATCCATTAAAACAAGGATTGAAACTACTTATATTTTTTGTAAAGTATAAAAACAGCAACCAGATTCGCGAGCAAGATCCATTAAAACAAGGATTGAAACTGCGATGCCTCACGCCTTCTGGTGTCTGCGTTTTTAATTCGCGAGCAAGATCCATTAAAACAAGGATTGAAACTTTTCCTCTTTCTTCGGTTCTTCTTTTATTTTTTCGATTCGCGAGCAAGATCCATTAAAACAAGGATTGAAACACCAAAGCTGACCTAAAATTAGACACAACAGCCCGATTCGCGAGCAAGATCCATTAAAACAAGGATTGAAACTTTGATTTCTAGTATCTCCGTACCCGCCGTCATTAGATTCGCGAGCAAGATCCATTAAAACAAGGATTGAAACTAATTTCCGCTCTAGGATTGAAGCCTAGACCCCCAAACATTCGCGAGCAAGATCCATTAAAACAAGGATTGAAACACCTGTCAGTTGTTTTTAGGCTTTCCAGCGGTGAAAATTCGCGAGCAAGATCCATTAAAACAAGGATTGAAACTTACCTATATCTCGTTTTTCGTTTTGTTGCCCAAATATTCGCGAGCAAGATCCATTAAAACAAGGATTGAAACCGGAGTTCAAGAATTTGTGTTAGAGCCGGAAATGTATTCGCGAGCAAGATCCATTAAAACAAGGATTGAAACCAAAGAGTTCCATGCAAGAACCCTCTTTTTTAAATTGATTCGCGAGCAAGATCCATTAAAACAAGGATTGAAACTCAATGACTGCATCGCGTGGTAGATCAATATTTTTGATTCGCGAGCAAGATCCATTAAAACAAGGATTGAAACTAGAAGTAGACGAAGAAACAATCATAAAAGAAATAACATGTTCAAATATTCGCGAGCAAGATCCATTAAAACAAGGATTGAAACTGAGTCTCTCTCGCTTATCACCATATGTTCTCGATATATTCGCGAGCAAGATCCATTAAAACAAGGATTGAAACTTGAGCGTATATATGCGATAATAAATTGTCATGATTCGCGAGCAAGATCCATTAAAACAAGGATTGAAACCTCTTCAATTTCGACTTCATCATCTTCACCTTCCTCAAATTCGCGAGCAAGATCCATTAAAACAAGGATTGAAACACATAAAGATAATACGGTGACGTGCAATATAAGCTATTCGCGAGCAAGATCCATTAAAACAAGGATTGAAACATGACCCACGCGATAAGCGCGACAACTGTAGCTCATTCGCGAGCAAGATCCATTAAAACAAGGATTGAAACTTCATCAGTCGGGTTATCCGGTGTCTGAATCAGAATTCGCGAGCAAGATCCATTAAAACAAGGATTGAAACTCCCTTCTATTCTTTGCATTACGGCTCGTGGTAATTGTATTCGCGAGCAAGATCCATTAAAACAAGGATTGAAACATGGAAATCCATGAGTCTGCTTGAATAATTCATTATTCGCGAGCAAGATCCATTAAAACAAGGATTGAAACAAACTAATATGTGCCAGGGGGATTGAAACCCTGAAACTATTCGCGAGCAAGATCCATTAAAACAAGGATTGAAACTATAACCTCATTTTTCACATCGGTCCTCGAATCATATTATTCGCGAGCAAGATCCATTAAAACAAGGATTGAAACGTGATTGACGACGTAAACGCACCTATATACGTGATGATTCGCGAGCAAGATCCATTAAAACAAGGATTGAAACAGGACATCATAGACGAGATCCTGAACAAGATGTAATTCGCGAGCAAGATCCATTAAAACAAGGATTGAAACTACCCAGACAGTTTTTCCATTTCCTGATATGAATCTATTCGCGAGCAAGATCCATTAAAACAAGGATTGAAACTATAGTCAACAAGCAAATGAGACGAAAAAAAATTAAATTCGCGAGCAAGATCCATTAAAACAAGGATTGAAACTCATAGGCTCCTGTCGGGCGCACTCTGTAAACATCACCATTAAACTCATTCGCGAGCAAGATCCATTAAAACAAGGATTGAAACATTGTATAAACCTTTGCTTTTGCCTCGCCTGTATGGAATTCGCGAGCAAGATCCATTAAAACAAGGATTGAAACTCCAAATCGGGCACGTGAACGCTATGAAGCATAATTCGCGAGCAAGATCCATTAAAACAAGGATTGAAACCTGATGAGATTTGGCCGAAACCATCTGAGAGAGAAATTCGCGAGCAAGATCCATTAAAACAAGGATTGAAACACGAGAATTGCCAAATCAAACATAATAATAATACACATTCGCGAGCAAGATCCATTAAAACAAGGATTGAAACCGACCCATCCACCAGGCCATGGAAGCAAAACGCAAAGCATTCGCGAGCAAGATCCATTAAAACAAGGATTGAAACTTTATACCAGTCTGGTTCTTGACTCCCAAAGATACCATATTCGCGAGCAAGATCCATTAAAACAAGGATTGAAACATTGTCAAAAAATTAACAACCGATGGCCAGATTGTCATATTCGCGAGCAAGATCCATTAAAACAAGGATTGAAACGGAGGTCGAACGTCTCCGCCTATTGGCCTTGTGTTTATTCGCGAGCAAGATCCATTAAAACAAGGATTGAAACCTGAGATTCCTGGCATGCTGGGAAACGTGCGCCTCGATTCGCGAGCAAGATCCATTAAAACAAGGATTGAAACGTGGAGATAGTAGAGCTTCGGAGTTTGGTGCTATCATTCGCGAGCAAGATCCATTAAAACAAGGATTGAAACTTTTGTGATAAAATGGTTTCAGTCCTTTGTTTCAATTCGCGAGCAAGATCCATTAAAACAAGGATTGAAACATGAAGTAGCCGGTTTCGCAGCTCCAGCTATATTGGAATTCGCGAGCAAGATCCATTAAAACAAGGATTGAAACACTGCATCGTCCTGAGTTGCACGAACGAGACAAGCAATTCGCGAGCAAGATCCATTAAAACAAGGATTGAAACTCCACATCGCTCACAGGATAACCCGATTGATGAACCGATTCGCGAGCAAGATCCATTAAAACAAGGATTGAAACTCATAAGGAATAGCAATATAATAATTTCCATTCATATTCGCGAGCAAGATCCATTAAAACAAGGATTGAAACATGAAAATTGATCTTCGGAGCAGTGTTCCGGTAGGCATTCGCGAGCAAGATCCATTAAAACAAGGATTGAAACAAAAAACCCCTGCGGCGTGTTATAATAATTTTCTGTTATTCGCGAGCAAGATCCATTAAAACAAGGATTGAAACAAAAAAGACTCCCGCACACGAAGCGCGTGTTTCCATTCGCGAGCAAGATCCATTAAAACAAGGATTGAAACTTTTTCCCAGTGACTGAATCCCTTTTAACAGTGTACCATTCGCGAGCAAGATCCATTAAAACAAGGATTGAAACATTCTAGGTTTTTCACCTACTCAAGCTCTCTTCTTAATTCGCGAGCAAGATCCATTAAAACAAGGATTGAAACAAAAAAAAATGAGGAGAAATGAGAAAAAAATAACATTCGCGAGCAAGATCCATTAAAACAAGGATTGAAACTTATAATTATGGGGTTGTATACGAAACTGGAAATATTATTCGCGAGCAAGATCCATTAAAACAAGGATTGAAACTGCGCAAAAATTAACCAACGTGGCACACATTGGTAATTCGCGAGCAAGATCCATTAAAACAAGGATTGAAACCTAAGTGTAATACCACATCCACCACCGTATGAATATATTCGCGAGCAAGATCCATTAAAACAAGGATTGAAACTGTACCATTCATACTTGAAATGCGAACAGCATCTGAATTCGCGAGCAAGATCCATTAAAACAAGGATTGAAACCATTAACACAATTACAATTATTGAGGATATACCTAATTAATTCGCGAGCAAGATCCATTAAAACAAGGATTGAAACAAGAAGACGCTGCATATAATTTCACATACAATATACATTCGCGAGCAAGATCCATTAAAACAAGGATTGAAACTGGAAGATATCTGCGAAACACGAGATCAGATAGAAGAAATTCGCGAGCAAGATCCATTAAAACAAGGATTGAAACTCCGATCCCCCCCGTCCTTTTGTAGTGCAGGAAAATTGAATTCGCGAGCAAGATCCATTAAAACAAGGATTGAAACCAAGTATGCTGTTTCGTATGCGGGTGATGGGCGGTATATTCGCGAGCAAGATCCATTAAAACAAGGATTGAAACTCTCTATTTAATGAGCGGGGAGGAGGTCTAAAATGTATTCGCGAGCAAGATCCATTAAAACAAGGATTGAAACTATAATATCAAGGGATTCGCCCAATTATGTCTTGCCATTCGCGAGCAAGATCCATTAAAACAAGGATTGAAACGTTCCACCAACCATTGGTTTAGCTAAAGCTTCAACTATTCGCGAGCAAGATCCATTAAAACAAGGATTGAAACCTCAATTTGGTTTTCCGGTCAGGGATACAAATTAAGATTCGCGAGCAAGATCCATTAAAACAAGGATTGAAACCAGCCAGAAGTTCCGCGTACTCGCGGGAAACAGACATTCGCGAGCAAGATCCATTAAAACAAGGATTGAAACTAGTATATGACAGAAGTACTTACTATGACCGAAACACATTCGCGAGCAAGATCCATTAAAACAAGGATTGAAACTACACATAAACAGATCTTGTTGCATTGGTGGTGCTATTCGCGAGCAAGATCCATTAAAACAAGGATTGAAACCAATGAAACAAGCGGGGAAATAGTAAGGAATACAGATTCGCGAGCAAGATCCATTAAAACAAGGATTGAAACTTCGATCCTTCGAAACCTAACGCCCACCATCCAATTCGCGAGCAAGATCCATTAAAACAAGGATTGAAACTATTCTACTTTTCCACCTCTTGCGACTCTTCGAATTCGCGAGCAAGATCCATTAAAACAAGGATTGAAACAAAGAAGTGGTGGAGACATCTACGCATCTCGAAAAAATTCGCGAGCAAGATCCATTAAAACAAGGATTGAAACGTGGGTTGTTGTTGACTGCTGATACTAGGGAACAGTATTCGCGAGCAAGATCCATTAAAACAAGGATTGAAACTGTTAGCTGTCGCGCTCCCCTTAGCATAGCCGCCCCATTCGCGAGCAAGATCCATTAAAACAAGGATTGAAACTTCAATTCCCCTATCAGGCTAACGCTTTCGAGCTGAAATTCGCGAGCAAGATCCATTAAAACAAGGATTGAAACTTGTTTCCTCTGTTCGAAGGAGTGAAAACGGTATCATGGATTCGTGAGCAGGATCTATTAGAACAAGGATTGAAATTAAAAGAACTATAGCAGCACAACGGCACTACGCTTCTCATTACAACCTCTAACTCGATATCAACTCCCGGACACTAAAGTGTATATCATCGCTCTAGCCGCTAGCCGTTTGGCCCTTTGCTTTTTTCCCGCCTGTCCGGTGCTGGTTGAGGAGCCAAAGGTGCAGGTACAGGTGAAGATCGGCTTGTTGGTCGGCCCTTCCATCTCAAACGAATAGGCTGGTAAGGGAAGTTTCTTTGCCTGACAATACTCCTGCAGGGCAAAAATCGGGTCTTTCGATGTGTTAATCATCGTCTCTTCCTTACTGGCCGGCGGATCTGCTATTGTGATTTTCAAGTCCGGAGTGGGTAAACCCAGAATAGCTGCAAGCAGGTCTACAGATGCCCGCTGCATGGCGCCTTTCTTTGTCAAGTCCTCGTATGCGGCGGATTGGTATTCTCTATCACCGATTCTAATGGCGCTCCGGGCAATGAATACCGGCAGGTTGCCCCTGGCAGTTTTGGTCACTTTGTGTATGGGCATCTGCCAGCCCGGCATATGCTGTGCGATATCGAAGATCGAGGTTGCGCGGTAAGGCAAAGTTGCCATTTCCTCAAGCAATGCTCTTTTAAGCCCAGCCCATCTTTCACCATCAGGGGCTTGCAGGAGTACCAGCACTGCGCAGACTATCGGCAGCTTGCCAAGGCGTTTCAGGAAAACGTCGCAGTAAGCCTCCGGGCAGTCTTCCTCTTTGCGGATTAGGAATTTGGTGATGCGCTCGAAATCTGTATCGCTCACATCCTCAATCCTGTTCCTCAGGATAGCAGACTCAGCTTTTCTATACGTCTTTTCCTTCATGTACTCGCTTTTAGCCTTGTCGTTTTCGAGGTGTTTCAGGTTGATGTGTGATGCAATTGCCTGAATTTCTTCTTTAGAATGAGGCAAGGGCTCGTTCAGGATGTACGCCCGTATCTGTTGGTGATTCACGAGATCAGCATACCTTCGGATGGGCGAGGTGAAGTGAGTATACGCTCCGAGATTCAGCCCGAAATGGCCCAAGATAGTGGGGCTGTACTCTGCTCTGTTGAACATCATGTACGTGGTATGCCTCACGGTAGCTATGTTTACCTCGGGGATGACAGCCATGCTTTCGAGCAGCTCCAACACATCCTCCCGCTCAGGAGTTACGCTCCGAGCTGTATGGTTACGGAAAAGGATGGGAATGTCATTTTTAACCGCATACTCTGCTACGGCCATGTTAGCGAGAATCATCAGCTCCTGGATGATAATGTAGCCGATGGTATCCTCTCTGCGTTTCAGTTGCCGTATCGATCCTTCTTCATTCATCACCAACCCCCGCCCCAGGTCGTAGAATGCCAGTGCTCCGCGCTTGCGGCGCTGCGTCAAAAGACCGTTTGCGAGCTGGCTTGCGAGCTTGATGAGAGCATGCTGCGTGTGCTCTCGATCAGAAAGAATCCGGGGGATGTCAGAGAAAGCGAGCCGGGCTTCGCTGGTCATCCCAGTCCGTGAAAGCCTAGTTTCTAGGATCGACAGGTCCATGCCGAGGATGATGTCTACGGCGAGGACATACTTCGGCTCTCCCGGTCGCAGGGAAAGCTTCTCGTCTGCAAGCCGCCGGGGCAACATCGGGCTGTTACCATTTGCATAATACCTGGTCTCGACCCGGGACATTGCAAGTCGATCAAGCTCTGAATGTGTGGGAACTACCTTTGCGACATCCGCGACCATGACTACAATGTGCCAGCCACCATTTTCTGTGATTTCCACCCAGATTGCATCATCCATGTCCCAAGTTGTCACATCATCGATCGTAATGCCTCTGAGCATATCTGACATAATATCACTTAGTGCAAAAATTTGGTGTGCTTTCCTTATATGTATATTGGTCAGTAAAATGTGGTAAGAGATGCCCGTCTTTATAAGTCATTGTTTCTGCCGTGCCGCCGCGGTGAAAAAAGAAACGTTGTGCCATCGTGGTAAATCATTCCAATTCGAGAACAAGATCCACTAAAACAAGGATCGAAACTCAGCGATCGAAAAGGTATCCTTGCGGTAGGAGTATTCGTGAGCAAGATCCATTAGAAGTTTGATCACACAGTTTTGGATTTTTGATCAAACTTTTTTTCAAAATACAGGTACCCTGTCTCTTCTTTCTGGAAAGTGAAGCCGTGCTTGAGGTACATATCTATTGCTTTGATGAGGGTTGAATCGGTTTTTAGAACAACGCCTGAGCAGTTTTTTTCAGCAAAATCCAGAGCAGCCCTGAAAAGCTTTTTTCCGTTACCTTTGCTCCTGAAGGCTTTTTTAAGATAAATACGTCGGATTTCGCACAGGTTTCCGTCAAATTTTCGGACGCCTGCTGTGCCTACGACTTTACCGTTTGCGATCCCTACAAAAAATGCGCCTCCGCTTCCAAAATAATAACCATTTATATCCTTGAGGTCAGCATCTTTCAGTCTGTCATATTCAAAACCGTGCTCTAGTAGCACTTCAAGTACAACCTCACGGACCTCTTCCTTTCTGGAATCGTCATATAGCTGGATTATCATCTATTTCACTCCGCAAACCGACAGTTTCCTTTTTTGCTTACCAGTTGGTTTTTACCAGTTAGTTTTCATTCTCCTATTGGTTTTTACCAGTCGGTTTTTATTTACCAGTCGGTTTTTGTTCGCCTATTGGTTTTTGTTCATCTGTCGGTCTTCAAGCTTTTTCTTAATGGTTCGGGACTGAAATAGCTCTGGGAATTGAGGTATTTTTCCGGGGTTTTGAGGAAATCCAGCGAGACAATATAGAATATTTCCGTGCCAGTAATCAAGATATCTTCATCAATATCGAATGTGCATGAGTGATTGACTTCCAGGATCTTTTTTTCCGGGTTCCGGGTACCCAGGGAAATGAAAACTCCCGGAACTTTCTGCAGGTAACTTGCAAAATCCTCGGCGGCAAAGGTTTTTTCTATCTCAGGGTAGATTTTAAGTTCCGGGAAATTCTCCTGTAGATTTAGATGTACAGCATCTGTGAACACAGGGTCATTTACAAGAACAGGATAGCCATGCAGTATATCAAGCTCGTAGTCAGGAAAGCCTGAAAATTCTTCTCCTGGCTTTGCATATCTTTTTACTACCTCTTCCAAACACCCTTTTATCGTCCTGTCAATTATATCCGTGGTCTTCCTATCAAAAGTCCGATAGCTTCCAAGAATCTCTACAGTATCAGGAATTCTATTGAACTGGGCTCCCCCTTGAATCCTTCCTACTCCAATGATATACTTATCCGGTTCAAGCTGCTTTTCCAGGGCAGGATAAAGGATACTCATAAAATCCGTTGCCATTCGGACGGGATCAATGCAGCTTTCAGGCTTTGAGATATGACCTCCCTTTCCTATGAGGCTGATTTCGAACCTGTTTGTGCTTGCCATGAAAGGGCCAGGACGAAAACCCACGCTTCCTGATTTGTGGTTGGTAAAGATGTGCATGCCCATGACTGCATCTACACCCTCAAGCCCCCCTTCGGCAATTACCCTTTCCGAACCCCCAGGAGGAATCTCTTCTGCAGGCTGGAAGATTAGGCGGACTTCTCCTGGAAAATCCCGATTTTCTTGAAAAAGTCGGGCAGCTCCAAAAAGCATTGCCATGTGCCCGTCATGTCCGCAGGCGTGCATCACTCCATCGTTTCTGGAGATATAGTCAATATTTCTTTCAGTTAACTCTTCCTGCACCTGCAATCCATCCGTGTCTGATCGAAGGGCAATACAGGGACCAGGTAATGTCCCTCGGATGCTTGCAAGTACACCGGTATCTGCAATTTTTCTGGCTTCTATTCCCAGTTCTCCAAGTATTTTCAGGATTCTTTTCTGGGTGTCATACTCTTCAAAACTGAGTTCGGGGTATCTATGAAATTCGCGCCTGAGCTCTATAATCCAGGCTTCAATCGCTTCTGCACTCGGATTCTCTCTCAAAAGCATTCCCTCGGATATTCTGCATTTGCAGTCTATTCCGTTTACTGATATGTAATCTTCACTATAATGTTATAGGACTTACGCACTTGACGTACAAAATCAAGCACATTCAGCTTTGTGGCTTGTTTAGTATTTTATACAGTTGGAGGTTTAATGTTATTGATTTCTCAGTTCAACCACGTAAGTCCTATGTTATTAGTACATTTTATTTTTTACAAGCATCATTTAGTAACTTTTATTTTACTGTGAGTTATTATAATCCTTCAGTATATCCATTCAGTATCTCTTACTCCGGGTATATATTATTCCATTTTGTTATGTTATTTACTCAAAAACCAAAATACCTGAAATTATATACCTGAATGGTATACAATACATTTTATGCTATTTATTATAATTATTAGGACTTACGCACTTGAAGTACAAAATCAAATGCAATAGACATCGATGTCAAAGGCGTGATTTATCCCGCTGAAGATTCATTGCTATTGATTCTCAGTTCAACCGCGTAAATCCTAAGATGATATGGATTATAATATTTCATTAAGTTGTAGGTGACATCTTCAATGTATTCAGATGAAATTGAGGTTAAAGAAGAAAAAAGCTCTATAACGTTTGAGACTGTTTTGTCCAATTTTTCTGCTGACTTAGAATTGAGAGAACAATTAGCTGAAGCCAGTATACTCATAATTCCTCACGAGATGAAATATGATGGAAGAACCAACATTTTTCCAGTTGGAACTGTTGAATTATATCGTTATTTTCTGAAAAATTCTCCAGATAACGTCATGATAAACATAGCAACAAAAGATGATGAATACTTAGAGTTAGCTCAACACAGCGCTTTAATTGAACTGGCGACTACTATTGCAGATGAGGCAGTTGCTTCGATATTACTGGGTTTGATTACAAATTATATATATGACACAATAAGGCAAGAAGGAAGTAGAGTTAAGAGCGAGATGGTAATAGTCAACAAAGATGGGAGTAGCACTTCAATTAAGTACAACGGTCCTGCAAAAGAATATTACGACACAGTACGTGAGATTTTAAAAAACAGATAAAATGTTGATGATGTCTATGAAAAGTGAAACACTGGTAGAAACAATTCAACGAAGTCATTTATTCGACCCATTAAGAGTTCAAGCAGGAAATTATAAAAGTAGAAGTTGCAATCTATTACCCGAAGAATATTGGACAAAACTTAAGCTAATCAAAAAAGACGCTGTTCTTGAATCCGACCAATTGACTGCAAAAACTGCTTGGTGTTTTGAGACCATCGGTGAAATTCAAGATACATTTGTATCGGCATATACTCATTTTCTCAACGGCGAGTTTTATAAAGGATGGGGTAAACTTGAGAGATGTGAGATTCTCATCGGCTTCTTGGATAGGCATTTTATAGATACAAATAATGACTATGGGATTGAATACATTCGTGTCCATGTGAAGAACTTTCAAGACCTTTTTCCATACCGACAATTTTTCAGTCCTAGTTTCCTTTTGAAGTTTAGTTGTTCTGTTTGCAATACACCGATTACACCTCGTAGTCAATGCCAGCACATTGTAGGGGAAATATATGATGGTGTGATGTGTACTAAGGTAGCTAGTAGTATTGTTAAGATTAACGAGATATCAATCGTAGAAAACCCAGTTCAAAAAAATTCAGTGGTGTTTGTAAATGGAGAAGATAACTACAACTACGATTCTGTGAGGTATGTGGTTAATAAACTGAACTCTCCTTGGCAACCGTGGAGCTATAAAAAATCTAAAAAACTAGTTACGAAATACAAAAACGTTGGTCGAAACGAATTATGTCCATGCGGTTCTGGAACAAAGTTCAAAAAGTGTTGTTTGGGTAAGAAAATTGAGACCGACCACTATGAATTAATATTTTAATAGGACTTACGCGGTTGAACTGATAAGTCAATAGCATTAAACCTTTAACTATATAAAACATAAGTTCAACTACAATGTCCAGTGTACTTGATTTTGTACTTCAAGTGCGTAAGTCCTAACATTATAAAGCCCGCAATTAAGGTTCCTAAATTCCGATTACACTCATAAGTACTCTTATAAACTCTATGAAGTACTCTTACAAGTTCCAGGGATGATGGTATAAATGCTAAAAACACGCCTGAGGGATTTTCTTGTCACGAAAGATAACTGGCTTTTTGCGGTTTCCGACTATTTCCGCAGTGATGGAATCCGAGCCAC
>ENA-UOOH01000480-UOOH01000480.1-fermentation-metagenome-genome-assembly--contig:-NODE-480-length-45021-cov-10.612730_pt1 | contig 45021 bp, 45 predicted proteins | sample MGYA00245778_ERZ724025 | MGnify/ENA primary metagenome ERZ724025 (study PRJEB28704, sample SAMN03018313) | fermentation metagenome | biome: anthropogenic terrestrial biome; feature: soil; material...
CCCGAATTTTATTTAATTTTATGAATTCTTTCTTTTTTTAATGGAAACGTATCCGATTGCGGAAATCGTAAGTGCGCTTATTGAATCTACAATCAAATCTTCCATTGTATCCAAAAGAGCCTCTTGCCCTTGTAATACGGTTCCATTGGCAAGAATAAACTTTTGCATATTAGTTTTTAATATGGAATCCGCCAGAAATTCATATATTTCCCACGCAGCCCCTGACGCAAGTGCGAAACAGAATGCAAAAAATGCTATGAAAAATGGACTTAAGTTAGTATCCAATATTTCGGCATCACTAAAGTATTTAACAAGGAAAAATCCCAAGGCTCCCAGCATAGCGCCACTAAAAGCATGGAGAACTATATCCCAATGAGGTATGAGGTAATAAAAATCATGTACTTCGCCTAAGTAAATAGCGCAATACAAAAAAATAAAATAAGCTATTTCCATGTTATTTGGTATATCTATTGACCATTTACGTTCTGCCAATGTTGGTATGAACATAACAATGACACCTAAGATACATTGAAGCAATGTAAGGACATAATCACTTTTTACTTTTTCATGGGAACCGATAGGTGATTCAGATGGTGCTTGAGCAATGCGAATAATGGTAAAAATAACTGACATAACAAGTACAACAAAAAGTAAGATACCTATGATTTTTTTCCAATTTCTTTTTTTCCTGAAGCTTTCTTTATTCATGCTAACTCCTTATATTAACACCCTTTAGGTTTTTTGTATGAATTTATTTTTGCATTTTTGACAGGTTACCGAAATCTTGCCCCTTCCTCTTGGCGCTCTAATTTCTTGCTTGCAGTGAGGGCATTTGAAGTATTTATAATATCTTAATGATTTTATAATGTTGTATTTTTCTATAAGCCACGCTTTCGCGGGATTATAAAGCTTAAGAAACTTAAGGTTTTCTGTTTGCCTTGCTGATATATTTCTTGACATTGTTCTGTAAATACATGCAAAAAATATAATATAGGTGAATATGGTTACAATATGCCATTCGAATGCATTAGCTAAAAAAGTAAGTACCATTCCTAAAATCAGCAGCGATAGAGTCAGCTGATCAGAACCATATCTGCCGTTCATAAAATTTCTAAAACCATTCATTTTTTTCTCCTTCTATTCTCATATTTATGTAAACTTCCAAATGTTATGAAGTCTAACTTCACATGTCAACCTCTATTATTTTATTATCCAATTATATATTGAATCTTAAGAAAAAAACAGATTTATTTTTTCACGGGTATTCCGGTACTCCGGGTATGGGTATTAAAACGACATTTTGCAATAAAATGTCACCGGAAGGTCCGTCCCCTGAATTCCATGTTGATTTTAATGTTACATTATGTTAAAATTTTACATAAAGAAAACTAAGACATTAAAACCTATTGGGAGGGCGTAAATTTGAAAAAAGAACATTTGGAGATACTTGGCGGCTTTATAGGAATATTTCAAAAATTAATGACGGCTGATTTTAATATTGCTGTCAGTAATACTGAAAGAATTGTAGCTGCTTTGCCGGGCAAAACTATAGACCTTAATTTACGGAAGGGTGAAATATTAAAGGATGGCTCGGTAGCATTAGAGGCTATTTACGGTAAGAAAACGATTATAAGACAGGTCCCTCGCGAAGTATACGGAGTGCCTTATATGGGACGTGCCATACCGTTGTTTGACGGCAATGAAGTTATTGGCTGCATAATAGTTGCAGAATCATTGGATGCCAAGGAAAAGTTAATAAATATGGCTCAAAACTTATCAACCACAATCGAGCAAATTACTGCAGCTATGGAAGAAAATGCTTCGGGATTGGAAAAGGTAGCAAGCTTAAGTCATCAAATGGAACAAATTTCAGTGGTAAGCTTGGAATCTGTTAATGAAACGGATAAAATAGTTGACACAGTATACAATATAGCACGGCAATCAAAACTTTTGGGATTGAATGCATCAATTGAAGCAGCTCGTGCCGGCAATGCCGGAAAAGGTTTTAATGTTGTAGCCAATGAAATAAGGCAGTTAGCAGAAAACAGCACTGTTTCAACTAAAAGAATTACAGACATTTTAGAAAAATTAAAATCTGAAAATGAAAAAGTAAGCAAACAGAGCGAGGAATTAGCATCAGTCCTTGATGAAATAGCAGCTGCGACAGAAGAAGTCAGTGCTGCGATACAATCTTTATCGGGCATGTCGGGAGACTTGGTAAATATGGCTGAAAATTTAATATAATGGTAATAAGGAGTACGGTTAAAGGAACAAAAAAAATAATTATTGTAATTTGCTAAAGGTCATTGTATAATAATTATAATTATGAAAAGAGGAGGACATCATGAATAATAAAGTTGGAACTGAAAAATTTATTTTGAATAAGCAATCTAAATTCAGCAGTTCTGTGTCAAAAAACGGCATTTTTACGAATGATGGGAGAAGTGTGTCCATTTTTAGTATAATGCAGATAAATTGTATAAATCCATGATTAGTCCATAAGTAAACAGATTTCATTTAATGTGAGATTTTATTGCATTGCTTTTATAATATGTGACTCGGGATTTATTCTGAGTCTTTTTATATTTCGTTAAAAATCGGATACCTTTCTTCATAGCCTTTTAAAGATAAAAAAAGGCTTTTTTATTTGTAAAAATTAAAATTACTTGGAGGAATTATCTTGAATACAAAATTAAAACGAAATATATCAATAAGTTATGTATATAACTTTTTCCTGCAATTAAACATTACTTCGGCTATATGGGTTCTATATTTAGCTTTTAGAGGAATGTCGTTAATTGAGATAGGAATTTTGGAATCAATTTATCATATTACCGGATTACTCTTTGAGTTGCCTACCGGTGCTCTTGCGGATTTGTACGGGAGAAAGTTTTGCGTTGTACTCGGAAGAATAGTGGATTTAATATCCTGCATTCTGATGATAACGTCAAAAAGCTTTTTAGGATTTGCAATTTCTTTTATATTTAGCAGTGCTTCAATGAATTTAAATTCGGGAGCGGCAGAGGCGCTAATTTTTGACAGCTTAAAAGAGTTGGGTGAAGAGGATAATTATAAAAAAATATGGGGACAGTTAGCATTTGTAATGTCCATCGCACAAGGCACGGCAGTTTTATTGGGGGGGATATTAGCCGACAATAACTTCTTATATGCGTATATGCTCGGAGCTGTTATACAAATAATAGCCTTATTAATATCCTTTAATTTCAATGAGCCGCCCGTTGCTCAAGAATCTAATAATGGTAGGGTGCATGATAAACAAGAAAATGCCATAATAAAACAGGTCGTAACAAGCGTTAATGTGCTTAAAGGCAGAAAAGCAATTCTTTACACAATTATGTTTTCTGCCTTAGTAGGAAGTCTTCAAACCACAGTGTTTTTTTACAGTCAGCAGTATTTTTTTGATATGGGCTATACAACGACTGTGATTGCAATTATTTGTGCACTTGGAAGTTTAATTGAGGCAATAAGTTCAAAATATGCATATTGGTTTGAAAGCAAATTAAAGCTGAAAGGAACATTAATAGCTATATCATCGTTAAATATAACGGCGCTGACGGGATTGGCGTTTCTAAGCAAGCTTTCGGTATTTTTCTATATTTTGACTGCGGTTACGGGCGGCTTGGCTTTCACCATATTCAGTGATTATATAAATTCAGGCATACCATCGGAATACAGAGCAACAATATTGTCATTTGACAGTCTGTGCTTCAGTTTATTCATGATATTCATATTTCCATTTGTTGGTTTTATAGCTCAACATGTTGGCTTTTCCATAACATTTGGTGTGACGGCAATAGCTTACATCCCGGTAATGGTTTTTTTAATGAAAAAGTTAACAAAACACAGCAAAGAAAAATTAATGAACGAGAAAATTGTAATATTATAAATAATACTCGAAAATCATGGAAAAGTATTTTATTTAATAATTATTATATTAAGAGAGATAATAAATATAGTTTCAGGAATAAAGGAGCTGACATAAAATGGCTAAACAACAGAAGATTCATGAAACTAACGGTAATGTTAAAAATTCGGTATGCAGCAGTTTGGGAATCCATTCCTTTAACTTGATGACATCCTCGGAATATCCTGTATACGAATATTACCGGAATCAGAAAAAAGAATTAAGTCATGATAAGATATATAATCATGACCTGCTCTTTTAACTGAAAAAATGCGGCACTGACAGCAGTGCCGTATTTTGTATGCCCTAACCCCATTTTTTCAGGCGGTTTTCCTGAAAAAATGGCTGGTAGGTCAACCGCACAGAATTCCCAATTTATGCGACGTAAGGAGCAAATAAATTGGTGAATTCCCCTGCGTATGCCCTAACCCCATTTTTTCAGGCGGTTTTCCTGGAAAAATGGTTGGTAGGTCAACCGCACAGAATTCCCAATTTATGCGACGCAAGGAGCAAATAAATTGATGAATTCCCCTGCGTATGCCCTAACCCCATTTTTTCAGGCGGTTGACCTTAACTGTATCTGCTATTATTTTGTTGAATTTTGGGGCATCTTTTGTTACAATTATATATAATAAAGAAAACGGGGAGTTTACTATGGCACAGCTTTATTTCAGATACAGCACCATGGGTGCGGGCAAGAGTATAGAAGTTCAAAAGGTTGCATTTAACTATGAGGAAAGAGGACAAAATCCATTAATATTTACTTCATCATTAGATAACAGATATGCTGATTCAGGAGTTGTTGCATCAAGGATGGGTCTTTGCAGAAGAGCTTTATCCGTTAGCGACGAGATGAATATTTATGATGTTGTGAAGGAATATAATGATTTATTCGGTGTTGATGCTGTGATAGTTGATGAAAGCCAATTCTTAAAAAAGCACCATGTGGAGGAGCTTACGGATATAGTCGATGAATTAAATATACCTGTTATGTGCTATGGGTTGAGAGCCGATTTCAGAAATGAACTGTTCGAGGGTTCATACTGGCTTTTGGCATTAGCCGATAAAATAGAGGAAATTAAAACTATTTGCTGGTGCGGTAAGAAAGCATTGACTAACGCTCGTATTGTGGATGGCAAGGTAGTATATACCGGGGAGCAAATTTTTATAGGGGGCAATGAAAGTTACATACCTCTTTGCCGAAAACATTATAAACAAGGGAAGGTTATGCCATACAAGGAAAAAAGCGAAGACTTGATAATCAGGTATGAGAAACTAAAGAAGAATAATAAGTAGAAAATCGGGAGGTTATTATCTTGAGGTATAAAATTAATGCAGTTTTTTTCAGTGCAACAGGTACGACTAAGAAGACAGTAAAATGGTTAGCGGATGAATTAGCAAAAAATTTTGATGAAAGAACAATTAATTTTAAGGACTTTACCATTCCCTCCGGAAGAGAAGAATCCTTATATTTTACCGATGAGGATATAGTAATAGTTGGAGTACCTGTGTATGCAGGCAGAGTACCTAATGTATTATTGAATTATCTTAGCAATGTAAGGGCTGATGGAGCAAAGGCTGTTCCGGTAGTACTTTATGGTAACAGGAATTATGACGATGCGCTGATTGAGCTTAAAAACATACTTAAAATGAATGGCTTCAATGTTATAGCGGGAGGAGCCTTTATAGGAGAGCATTCATTTTCTGAAATTTTGGCAAAGGGCAGACCTGATGAAAAGGATTTAAAGAAAGTCAGTGATTTTGCCAAGAAAATTTACTTAAAAATATCTTCAGGAAATGAACAAGAACCTGAAATACCCGGAAATAAGGACTTCAGACCTTACTATAGGCCAAAGGATAAAAACGGAAGTCCTGTTGATATTCGGAAGGTTACACCTAAAACTAATGATAGTTGTACCGATTGCAAGCTTTGTGTATCCGTCTGCCCCATGGGCTCCATTGATTATGACGATGTTGCAAAGCTAAACTATATTTGCATTAAATGCGGTGCCTGCATTAAAATTTGTCCTGTTAGTGCAAAATACTATGATGATGAAAATTATTTAAAGCATAAATATGAGTTAGAAATCGAATTTGCAGAAAGAAAAGAACCCGAAACATTTTTATAAGAAAGGATATTGCCATAGCTGTCGGCAATGAAAAAGCATGCAGAGCGGTAGACATGGCCAATAACCGCAATCCTATTTCAATCATTATTCCATGCCACAAAGTAATCGGCAAAAATGGAAAGTTAGTTGAATACGGAGGAGGCATAGGTATAAAAGAATACTTATTAAAATTAGAAAGCGGTAATTTATAAAGCTTTCAAAGGGGGACAAATAATTTATATGGAATATTAGGAATAAAAAGGAACTTCCTGTCTATAATAATATTGATAGGAGGTTTTTTCCATGGATGATGTTCAAAGAAAAATCAGTTTAAAAAGTATTTTTGAGAATTTTAAAATAAAAAAAGAGTCTTCAAAGGATGAAGCATTCAATAATATTGAAAATGCAAAAAAAGAATGGGAAGATGCTAAAAATATTTTTGAAAATGTTTCACAGCCTGACTTGGTGGATTATGCCATCTATAAGGTTGAAGCTGCTGAGCAAAAATATATTTATCTTTTAAAACAATATAAGGATAATAATTTTAACTGACATTATAAACTTTTAAATAAACTGTAAATTGCTTAGGGTTACGCTACATTTATAAGTGACTGCCCATATAAAGGGGGACATTTCTTTAAGGCTTGACATATAGCTTCCTTAAAGGTGTGCCCCCAATCCTCCGCATTAAATTAATTCTTGATCTAAAGATTTGAATATCTCGGAACAAAAGAATTCCTCCAATGTTATTTCAAACCCATCACAAATTTTTTTAATTAAAACAATTCCGATATCCTTTCGATCACTGTTGAAAACGCTGTAAACGGTAGACGGTGTAATGCCTGATAAGTTTGCAAGCTTATTTACCGCCATTCCCCTGTCATTGCAAATTTCATCAATCCTGTTTATTACAGCCTCTTTTACAAACATGATATCACCCCCAATTAGATACAAATTATGAAGTTATTGTATCATATTTTCGTTAAAACGTATACGCCATGACGTATAAAATTTATAATATTACAGAACTACTTATAAAGTAACGATATCAAAAATCTATTGTCGCTAAAATTGAGTAATTATAATATTTGTGAATACATATTTATAAGTTGCACTTAGTATTTGATTTTTTTCCGTATAAATGTTAAAATAGTTAAAATATTTAGAAAGAGTGATGATATGTCAGCAATTAATACAGCACAGACTATTGATAAAAAAGACAAGCTGTACGAATTGGATTATATGAGATTTATTGCATGCTTTGCGGTTATGGTAGTTCATATAACAGCAACGGGAGCTGAATACATACATGGAAGTTTTCCGTATATTTTGATGCTATTGATAAACAGAAGCTTAAAGTTTACTACACCTGTTTTTATTTTTTTAAGCGGAGTGACAAGCTTCTACAGCTACAGTTATAAAAATAATAAGTTAAAATATTTTGATTTTCTTAAAAAGAGACTTTCAAAGGTACTTATTGCTTATTTTATTTGGTGTATTATTTATTATGCGGCTTATATTCGCATGGGATATTATGTAATGGATATTAAGTTTCTCATTAAAGGTATTTTGCAGGGAACAATGTCATATCATTTATATTTTGTAATAATAATTGTACAAATGTACATTGCAGGTCCCATATTTTATTTTATATTGAAAAATTCTGAAAAGAAGATACCAATACTGATATTTGCCGGTATAATAACATATCTTAGCGCTGAATTCATAAGATTTGATTTATCTGACAGATTATTTTTAAAATACATGGTTTTTTATATGTTGGGTATCTTTGTAACCATGGAATACAATAATTATTTAACATGGATTAAGAAAAATAAAATGCTTATTATTTCGGGGTATATGATAATTGGTATAATTTATACTGTTGCTTCATATTACAATTCGGTGTTTACTACTCTAATTTGGTTTATATTCTCGTCAATTTCTATATTGTTTGTATATTCAGTCGGTTTATTGATGGAGGATAAGTTAAAAAACATTTACAGCTTTATAAAGGTATTCGGACAAAGCTCCTACTATATATATTTAATGCATCCATTGATTTTGACAATTATGATTAGATATGCCGAAAATAATTTCTTGTCGGTTAGCAATAAAATACTTTTTTATACGTTTACGGTAATACCAATTACGGTAATTTCCTGTTTAGCATTCACAATAATAAGGAATAAACTAAAGAAACCAAAAAAGGCAGCTGCAAAAGCCAATTAATGATGAAATTCTTCGTGCAAAGCTACCGGAATGACGCCGGTGGGGACATTCCTTCTAACCGCAGTGATTAACCTATGGTAAAAGGTGTGCCCCCATACCTTATAACCTATTTAATTGCTTTTTTCGTATTCCTGCATTGCTTTTAATGTTTCTTCCAGCAAATAATCTAATTCCCAATCCAACATTTCAGCGCCGGTTTTTATAGCTTCTCTCGAACAGCCTGCAGCGAAGCTTACTGTTTTGAATTTTTTCTTTAAGGACTTAAGTTCCATATCCAATGTGCTCTTTGAAGGACGCATAAGCGCTGCCGCACCTATTAAACCTGTCAGCTCATCTGTTGCAAACAGTATTTTTTCCATAGTGTGCTCCGGCTTTATTGTTACATCTGTAAGTCCGTATCCATGACTTGCGGCGGAATTTATAATCTTTTCGTCTACTCCGTTTTGAGACAAGATTTCCTGCATTTTTACACAATGCTCATCAGGATACATTTCGAAGTCAATATCATGCAGGAGTCCTACGATTCCCCAAAATTCAGCCTCATCTCCAAAACCCAATTTTTCTGCGAAATACTCCATTACGAAACTTACTGTATCAGCATGCTGCAGATGAAATTCATCCTTGTTGTATGCTTTCAGCAATTCCCATGCTTTTTCTTTAGTAATTTTATTCATAAGATCCCTTCCTTATATTGTTTAATTATATAATTTTAACTTATTTGACATAACATGTCTATATCAAATAAATTTTATTTTATATTGACAAATAATTTTCATAATGTTAATATAATGCATCATTACTGATTTTACAATATAAGATTTGAATTTATACTGCCTTAAAGGTGACATATGTTGTGTATATTAATAAAAATGCATTTGTTTGTTAATTATTATTTAAATTGATTTTTGTGAAATATTATGCTATAATTTCGGAGTAGAATTATGAAAGATATCAACAGGGTTCAATCCATAGACAGGGCAGTGGCAATTTTGGAATGTTTTAGTGAAGAAAAAAAGGAACTTAGATTGTCGGAAATTTCTGAGAAATTAGATTTAAACAAGAGCACTGTTCATGGAATTATTACAACTCTTAAGTATCACGGGTTTATCTCTCAGGATGAAGAAACTCAAAAATACAAGTTAGGAATACGGTTTATTGAATTTGGAGACTTAGTTACAAATTCATTAAATATCAGAAATGCAACATTGTCCGTTATAGATGAAGTATGTGGTAAAATTGAAGAAACAATTCATGTGGCAATACTTGACGGATTAGATATTGTTTGGATAGAAAAGAAGGAATGCAACAAATCAATAAAAACTTCAACAAAAATCGGAGCCAGACTGCCGGCATATACAACAGCAGATGGGAAAATAATTCTATGCTATCAGGACAAAGATAAAATTAATAATTATTTACCGAAAAGGATTCCGAAGTTTACACCCAATACAATTACCGGTAAAGCCGGCTTCATTAAGAGATTAGAAGAAGCAAGGAAAAATGGATACATCATTGACAATGAAGAATTTGTTGAAGGAATAAAATGCGTAGCGGCGCCTATCTTTGATCACGAAGGAAATGTAAGGTTTAGTTTAAGCACAACAGGTCCGGCTTTCAGAATGACTGAGGAAAAAATTGAAGAATTAGTTATTATAATTACAGAAGCAGCAAATGAAATATCGCGCAGAATCGGATATAAAGGGTAAATTTAGGATTGTTGGGAAACCAGATCCTTTTAAAAACGACATATGTCAGAACGCGGTTTGATAATGCTGAACGAAAATCATAAAAATTTAATATCTTTATGTAATTAAATGTTGACTAATGTAACACAATTTGTTAATATTGTACCGAATATAAATACAAGGTTATAAACGGCGCAAAGCCGATTATATATAATTTAAGATTTTATGGAGGATGTAATGAAAAGATTATTAGCAATATTGTTGATCGTAGCTATGTCCATATTTGCTTTTGTAGGATGCGCTAAGGATCAACCGGAGGTTCAAACACCGGTAACAGAAGAACCTAAAACAGAAGAACCTAAGGAAGAGGAACCAAAGGAAGAAGAACCAAAAGAAGAAGAACCACTGGCTGAAGGTGCTGTTAAAACAGGATTGGCAGTTGTATCATCTATAGAGAAATCAAAAGATGCAGGCGAAAAAGATGGAGTAGCACAAACAGATTCAGTAATTGTTGCAGTAACTATTGACAAGGACGGAAAAATAGTGCAAACTGTAATAGATACTGCACAAACCCAAATTGGATTCAGTAAGGAAGGTAAAATTTTGCCTGATTTAAACACTGTATTTAAATCTAAACAAGAACTAAAAGAAGAATACGGAATGGGCAAAGCTTCAACAATTGATAAAGAATGGTATGAACAAGCTAATGCTTTGGCTGAATATGTAAAAGGTAAGACTGTTGAAGAAGTAAAAGGTATTGCTGTTGATGAATCAGGAGTTCCGACAGAGGCTGACTTAGTTTCTTCAGTAACTATTAAAATAAATCCTTATAAAGAAGCTATTGAAAAGGCTGTGACGAATGCTCAGAATTTAGGTGCTGATGCTTCTGACAAATTAGGATTGGGAGTTGTGACTACAATCGCTAAATCCAAAGATGCAACAGCTGATGCTGCTGGACTGGCTCAAGCTTATACAACATATACCGTAGCAACATTTGATGCAGACGGAAAAGTAACAAGTGCCATAATAGACGCATCCCAGGCTAACGTAAACTTTGACGCATCAGGTAAAATCACCTCAGATTTAACTGCTGCACCTATAACTAAGGTTGAGTTAGGCGAAGGGTACGGAATGAAAAAGGCTTCAGCGATAGGCAAGGAATGGTATGAACAAGCAGATGCATTTGCAGGATATGTTATAGGTAAGACTGTTGAAGAAATAAAAGGCATAGCTGTAGATGAAACCGGTCATGCTACCGAAGAAGACTTAGTATCTTCTGTTACAGTCGGAATCGAAGACTTCCAAAGCAATTTCGAAAAAGCATTCAAAAATGCAAATATGTAATAATCATTTTGGGGGCAGATAACTGCCCCTTTGTTTTTAAGAGGTGAAAATTGATAAAGAAAATTATTTCCATAATACTGTTGATTTTGATTTTAATTAGTTTAACTGCTTGTGGCGAAAAAGAACTTACTCGATATGAATCGGAATTCATAATGCTATTTGATACTGCGACAAGAATAGTCGGATTTGCAGAAAGCAAAGAAGAGTTTACGGAATATTCTCAAATTATTTATGATAACTTGAAGGAATATCATCAGCTTTATGATATTTATAACGATTATGAGGGTATAAACAATATTAAGACCATCAATGATAACGCAGGAATAAAGCCTGTCAAGGTAGACAAAAGAATAATTGATTTGCTTAAATTCTCAAAGGACTTATATGGGAAAACAAATGGTCAGACAAATATTGCCTTTGGTGCCGTATTAAAAATTTGGCATGAATACAGAACTTTAGGAATAGAAGATCCTGATAATGCAGCCCTTCCTTCCGAAGAGGAGTTAGGAAATGCATCCGCACATACCAATATTGAAGATATAATTATCGATGAAGAACTTTCAACGGTTTTTTTGAAAGATCCGATGATGAGTCTTGATGTCGGTGCAGTAGCAAAGGGATATGCAACTGAACAGGTGAGCAAGACGGTAAGAGACAGCGGAATGACTTCGGGATTATTGTCGGTCGGAGGAAATATACGAGCCATAAATAATAATGTTAACACAAAGGAGCCATGGAATGTGGGAATTCAAAATCCCGATTCCGGAGCAGGGCAATCAGTTTTGGAAATAGTTAAATTAGATGATAAGTCCTTGGTAACAAGCGGCGATTATGAAAGATATTATACGGTGAATGGTGAAAAATATAATCATATAGTAGATCCTGACACATTGTTTCCTTCAAAATATTTTACTTCCGTATCCATAATATGCGAGGATTCAGGTATTGCTGATGCTCTTTCAACGGCAGTGTTCAGCATGCCTTTTGAAGAAGGACTTGAACTTATAAATTCTATACCTGAAACTGAGGCAATGTGGATTTACGGCGATAGAACAGTAAAATACAGCGATAATTTTGAAAGCTTTATCAAAAAATAGCCCATGGCTTTTGATTGACACTAATTGAATAATATTATAGAATAAATAAGCAATCATACCATAGATTGCTTATTTATATTATAAAGGTATAGGGACACTTAAATAGACATAAGAGTAAGATTTTTAGAGCAATGTCCCCGAGGTAAGGTATTTATGAATAAACAGTCGGATTTAAAAATAATATATTCTCATGCTAAAGGATTTGTGAAGTTTTTCTATATATCTGCCGCCGCAACAATACTTAAGGTTGCTGCGGGCTTTGCCGCACCTCAGGTTATAAGATTTACCGTAGACTCTGTTATTGATGATATCCCCATTGATTACATAAGACCGGTTATGAATATGATAGATGATGCGGGCGGCATAGAATTTTTAAAGGAAAATATATGGATATCAGCAGTTTTAATATTGATTTTAGCTGTTATTACAGGAGTAAGCGACTATATAGGAAGAATAACAGCTGCCAAAGGAACAGAGGGCATTATAAAAAATATAAGGGACAAATTATTTGAACATATACAAAGGCTACCTTACAGCTGGCATATTAAAAATCAAACAGGAGATATAATACAAAGATCGACATCGGATGTGGAGGTTGTTCGTACTTTTATAAGCACTCAATTGGTTGAAATGTTCAGAACAGTCATGCTTGTTATAATATCGCTGATTTTAATGTTTTCAATGAATTTAAAGCTTTCTTTGGCGGTCTTGATATTTATACCGGTTGTAGTTTTATATTCCTCAATTTTTTATGGCATATTGTCAAGAAAGTTTTTGGTTGCAGACGAAGCAGAGGGAGAACTTTTTACTGCAATTCAGGAAAATCTGACAGGAGTGCGTGTTGTAAGAGCTTTTGGAAGAGAAAAATATGAAATTGAAAAATTCTCCCAACGAAATAATAATTTTTCCGATTTATGGGTTAAGCTTGGATATCAATTGGGATATTACTGGGGAATCGGTGATTTGGTAACAAGTATACTTCTTATAACCATTGTTGTGTATGGCACTCATTTTGCTGTAAATGATGCAATAACGCTGGGAGAGTTTATGGCATTTGTATCTTATACCGCAATGATTGCATGGCCTCTTCGAAGCTTTGGAAGAATTTTAGGAGAGCTTAGCAAGACTAAGGTTTCTTTGAAAAGAATCTGTGAAATATTAAGAGAGGCTGAGGAATCAGACAGCCCGGATTCCGTGACGCCGGATATTCATAAAGATATTGAATTTAAAAATGTTACATTTAATTATGGCGGAGAAAATTCCGTAGTCAAAAATATCAGTTTTACTATAAAAGCAGGGAGCACATTTGCTATATTGGGAGGTACCGGCTCGGGAAAAACAACGCTCATGCATCTTTTAAACCGTTTGTATGACCTGCCTGAACATATGGGCAGCATTACAATAGGCGGTGTGGACATAAGAAACATTAAAAGAGAATATTTAAGAAAGAATATAGGAATGGTGCTGCAGGAACCCTTCTTATTTTCACGCACCATCAAGGAAAATATAGCAATAGTCGATTCTGATGCTTCTATGGATGAAATTAAGAATGCCGCATCAATCGCTCGAGTTGACGAATCAATCGAAGAATTTTCAAAAGGTTATGGTACAATTGTAGGGGAAAGAGGGGTAACATTGTCGGGAGGACAAAAGCAAAGAGTAGCAATAGCCCGTATGCTGCTTCAAAAGACGCCCATTATGGTATTTGATGACTCGTTGTCTGCCGTAGATGCCGATACCGATGCAAAGATTCGTTCCTCTCTCAAAGCTAAAAAAGGAAGCTCAACAACTATTTTAATATCTCATCGCATTACTACCTTAATGGAATCCGATACAATTTTAGTCTTGGATAAGGGAGAAGTATCCGATATGGGAACACATGAAGAATTAATAAACAGAGATGGTATCTATAGAGACATTTTTAATGTTCAGATGAATTTATCGGAGGATATTTAGAATGAATTATTATGAGGAAGAAAGCTACAAATCCTTTAATATAAAACCATGGTTGAAATTAGGGAGATTTTTTAAACCATATACAAAGAATATAATCGGCATTATTTTATTAATGCTGCTTACTGCCGCCATGGATTTATCCATTCCCTTATTTCAAAAATATGCAGTGGATAATTTTATAGTAAGAAAAACTACGGCTGGGATAAATAGTTTTATTGCTCTTTATATAACAGCTTCAGTAATAATGGCTTTATCCGTAACTGTATTTGCACGTATGGCAATAACTGTCGAAATGCATATAGGAATGGATTTGAGGAAGGAAATATTCGTGCATCTTCAAAACCTTTCGTTATCATATTACAATACGACACCTGTCGGTTATATAATGGCAAGAACCTTAAGCGATACAAATAAAATCGGAACCATGATCGCATGGGGATTGGTGGATGTATTTTGGTCATTTGCCTATGTAATAGGTGCTTTTATTGCAATGTTTTTACTGAATGTAAGATTAGCTTTAATTGTAATATTAGTAATTCCGGTTATGGCAATTATAACTGTTTATTTTCAAAATAAACTTTTATTAACTAGCAGAAAATTAAGAAAAGTAAATTCAAAAATGACGGGAAGCTTCAATGAGGGAATATCGGGTGCAAGAACATCCAAAACATTGGTAATTGAAGAAAAAAATCAGATGGAATTTAAAAATATAAGCGGTGAAATGAAAGCGTCAGCTATCAGATATGCAAGGCTTAACGCTTTATATATTCCTATAATTGTATTCTTTGGCTCTGTATTGACAGCCTTGGTATTGGCAAAGGGAGGAAAGTTAGCAATGGAACAACTTATTCAAATTGGAACACTTTCTGCATTTCTTTCCTATGCAATCAATATATTCGAGCCTATTCAGCAGCTGGCAAGGACATTTTCCGAAGTGATATCGCTACAGGCTAATATTGAAAGAGTTACGGATTTATTGGAGAAGGAACCTTTAATAAAGGATCGTGACGATGTTGTCAAAGTTTACGGAGATAATATAAATCCGAAAAAAGAAAACTGGGAAGAAATATCGGGAGAAATTGAATTTAAAAATGTTTCCTTTAAATATCCGGACGGGGATGAGGAGGTTTTAAACAATTTCAATCTTCATATTCCTGCAGGTACAAATGTTGCCATTGTGGGGGAAACGGGAGCCGGAAAAAGCACCCTTGTCAATCTTGCATGCAGATTTTTCGAGCCTACGGAAGGCGAAATACTGATAGATGGCAGAGATTACAGGGACAGGTCCCAGCTTTGGCTTCATTCCAACATAGGCTATGTTCTGCAAAATCCTCATTTGTTTTCGGGTACAATCAAGGAAAATATCAGATATGGAAAGTTGGATGCCACAAATGAAGAAATAACGGAAGCTGCTAAAATTGTTTCGGTTGATACCATAATCGACAAATTGGAAAAAGGTTACGACAGTCAGGTAGGAGAGGGAGGAGACAGACTTTCTACCGGGGAGAAGCAGCTTATATCAATAGCAAGGGCAATATTGGCAAATCCTAAAATATTTATTTTAGATGAAGCTACATCTTCCATAGACACACATACGGAAAGACTTATTCAAAAAGGAATCGAATATTTGTTAAAAGGCAGGACATCCTTCATAATTGCACACAGACTTTCGACAATTAAAAAGGCGGATATAATTTTAGTGGTTAATGACGGCAAAATAATCGAACAGGGAACACATAAGGAATTAATAACTAAAAAGGGACATTATTACAATTTATACACAAAGCAATTTGAAGAGGAAAAAACTCTCGACATTCTCAAATAGTGCAAAAGCGCACGGCAAATAATTACATTGACACATGTTTTGAATTATGTTATTATTTTTATGCTGTGCTACATGGGGAGGCAGCGGTGCCCTGTACTTGCAATCCGCTACAGCAAGGTGGAATTCCCTCCTTAGAGGCTTACATTGTGAGGTCTGACTTTAATAAGTGGCGTTGATAACTTGGTCTTGCGCAACAAAAACCTATGAACCCTGCCAGGTCCGGAAGGAAGCAGCAGTAAGTAGATCCTTTTGTGTGACGCGAGGGTGCCGGGTTTGAGCTAACTATCGGAGTAACGCTTGTGATGTATTGTCGAAGGAGGGTGCACAGCTTTAAATAAATAAATGAACTATGAGATTCTTCGGGCTACGCCCGCATAATGACAGGTCGTCATTTTGCGGTGAAGAGTCTTTTTTTTATGCAATAACGGGGGGCAAAGAAAATGATGATGGAAACTACGATTTATTCAATCTGTCACCTAAATAAATTTATAAACTGTATCTTTTAAAGGGTACAGAATGATGTATAATTATTTTAAAGAAAAATATAGTATGGGATGGTGAAAAAAATGGATGACAAGAAAATCAAAGAAATGGTATACACAGCTTTGTTTGCTGCCTTAGTCTGTGTTGCAACCTTTATTATAAAAGTACCTTCACCGATTACGGGCGGATATACACATTTGGGGGACGGATTTATATTTATTGCGGTAATTTTGTTAGGAAAGAAAAACGGTGCATGGGCAGGTTCCATTGGAGCGGCTTTGGCGGATATAATCGGAGGGTACAGTTTTTATGCATTGCCCACGTTTATAATTAAAGGCATTATGGCTTTGATCATGGGAGCCATGATTGAAAAGCTTCCTTCTTCCATGAAGCATAAATGGGTTGCAGGGGCGGTAATGGGAAGTATATGGCAAGTATTGGGTTACTATGTGGTAGGTTCATTATTTGTAGGCAGCTTCATAACAACCATAAGCGAAATTCCCGGAAATGCAATTCAGTCAGCAGCAGGTATAATAGTATCGGCGGCATTTTTAACGGTGTTTAAAAATACCCCTATAGGCAAAAAAATGATACATTGTTAGTATGACCTAAGCACATTTTCCATTCTATTTAAGACACCTGATGTTCAAGGTGTCTTTTTATTCACGGTGTTTCATTTACAGCTTCAGGATTGATAAATTCCGGTGGATATAATACTTTCGTGGTATCCGTTCCTTCGACGAAACCGGTTATTTCTTTACCGCCGGCAGTTATTTTTATACTGTCCACTCCCGGTATTGTTGTGAAAGTATATATGAAGGATTCTATCATCATATGTCTTAAATCATCTTTATCCTTGTAAACATTTAATAAATTTTCATTAAAATCGAGAATCAGCGTACTCCCCTGCAATGAAGCATTGTTTAATGTTACTGACTTGGGTACGGGACTGATTCCATAGCTAATGTCAATATCTGAATATGCATCAAATAATTTTCCGGCTTTAATTTCTATTGTGTCACTTTCGGCTATGCCAATTTGCTCAGGATATAGCTGATAATCAAATAAATAATACCTGCCGTCAGCCTTATGTGCCATAAATAATAAATAATTATTCTCAGTATTGGGAACCGGATTAATAATATCTATTCCATGGAAGTAAGTTTCAACCTTGCTTCTGTCAACGGTAAATGTAATGCTGTAAATAGGCCAGTATCTTTCAACGGCAAATAATGTTTTTACAAAAGCATTATAGGACAGCAGTCCTCCTGCGCTTCCGTTGTTGTAGCCTTCATAAGTGCTTGGGATGTCAATTACGACATTTCCTTTGTTATATGTTGTGTTTGTAACATCCTTTATTACAGATTTAAGTCCATTGTTAAGAGGACCGTTTTGCAGCTGTTCAATTGCCATTCTTGTAATTGATTTATCTTCAACAACAAACCTTGTGACAGGAATTAAAGTGTCCGCGTTTTCTGAGGCAAAGTAAAGTGTAAGTCCCTTAGTGCCCGCAGGGGCTGTGTTAACTGCCGGATAATAGCTGCCTAAGCTGTCATATGTTACCGTTACAGGAACGGAAGATTTGCTTTTGTCAGCTATCAAATTTGAATTAAATATAAATTCATATATTCCATCTTCAAGCCCTAAGTTCTTTTGACTTATATTTAAGGCAGTAATTATGGGGCTATCCTTACTTACCGAAATTGTTGCATCAACAGAAGGAGAAATCAGCTCCAAATTAGTTATGCTGCTTTTAACAAGCTGATTATCCATATATATGTCAACATTAAAAATGCTGTCGGTAACAACTTTAATTATCTCTTCCTTGGAAGATATATGCTTAATTGTTATTGATTCGGGGTTTAGAATTTTGTTTTCCTCGGTTTTCAAGCTTAAAGCACTTTCTTCAACAGGGGTTTCAATTTCAATTGTCCCGCTGTAATCAATAGGTGACAGATTAAACAAATATGTAGATGAGCACAGCCCTATAAGCCCTACTATTATTATATTAACGAATGCTTTCATATAAGTACCTCTTACAATTGCTTATATATTATATTATGATTATAATCCTTTAAGTACAAATCTTAAGATTTGCCATTCCGTGCGCAAACAAAAAATTTCAATATTTCAAGTATTTTGCGACTCCTCACTACGTTCGGAATGGCTAAACATACTTTTTAGCTTATAATCACATTATACAATAAAACCCTATAAAAATAAATAATATTTTTTTCTTTATAGCAGCATTAAAGAAAAATCATATAATATCAATAAATGGAGTGATGAAAGTGGACAAGAGAAATTACGACAGAGATATGATAAGTAAAATGTATGACATAATTGAATTAATATATATTTTAAACAGGCTGACCAACGAGTTTTACGAGGAAGATTATTCTAAGCAATATTTGTTGGATATGATGGATAATATGCAAAATGCTAAATACAGCTACGATAAATACCGAGGAAGAGATGAAAAAATGAATGTGATGAAGAATGATAACTACTATTATGGCAAAAAGGACAGTTTTATTGACAGAATAATTTTTTATTTAAAATCGTTAAATGAAGAGTAATCAAGTAACACTTAAGTGTCTAACGAATAATATATATTAAAATTATTTTTAGGAGGTTCTATATGTTTAACAATATATTAGGAGACAGCGGAGACAGCTTGTTATTCTTCTTCTTACTTTTAGTAGTGCTTGCATGCTTCTGCGGAGATGATGGATTATTAGGAGGAGTTGGCGGCTTTGGAGATAACGACAGCTTATTATTCTTCTTCTTGTTGTTGGTGGTACTATACTGCAGCTGTGACAAAATAGGCGGAATCGGCGACCGTTGCTAATAAGAATTGGGGACACTTCTAAAGTTAGATGAGGTAAAAGAAATGTCCCCGTTATGTATTGTACATTTCCACAAGCTTCCCTATTAGGGAGGCTTTATTTTTGTAAAATCCCCTGATATGCTCTAAACCCGTTTTCTCATCTTTATTTAATGTATCATATGCGTGTAAAACTGTAAAATGTCTTTAAACTGAATACAGGCAATATATCAGGAAAACGATTATTGCATAATTAATAATAAATTTTTGTAAATTCATTTATGACAAAAATTAATGTAACACTTGAAATATTAAATAAAATATTTAAAAAATATTTGTTGACAAGCATATGAAATTGTATTAATATGATTTTTAAATTACTTAAAATAGGTGGTGGCAGTATGAAGAACAGAATATTTTTATCATTATTTACGGCAGTATTGGTAATGAGCTTGCTTGCAGGCTGTGGCAACAATGGAGCGAATAATAACAACGATGGCGGAGATGGAATTAAAATCGGTCTTAACTATGAACTGACAGGAGGAGTTGCATCTTACGGTGAGTCAAGTGTTAACGGAATTATGATGGCATTTGACGAAATAAATGCAGCAGGCGGAATTAACGGTAAGCAGATTATCCCTGTCAAGATTGACAACAAATCAGAATCCGCAGAAGCAACTTCAGTAGCAACAAGACTTATGACTAAGGAAGGTGTTGTTCTTTCCTTGGGACCTGCAACGTCAGGAAATTTTATGGCTACTATACCTGTAGCACAACAGAATAAAATTCCCGTATTGTCTTCTTCATCTACCGCAGATGTTGGTGTTACTACGGATGCAAAAGGAAATGTATATGATTATGCATTCCGTTTATGCTTTATGGATTCGTTCCAAGGTGTTACAATGGCAAACTTTGCAGCAAATAATTTAGGAGCTAAGAAAGCTGTTATAATTAAAGATACTTCAAGTGATTACGGAAAAGGTCTTGCCGAAAACTTTAAAGCTAATTTTGAAGGCTCAGGCGGACAAATAGTAGCGGAAGAAGGATATGTAAAAGGTGACAAGGACTTTAATGCAGTGTTGACAAGCATTAAAGGAAAAGATTTTGATGTAATATTTATTCCCGGATATTATGATGAAGCCGGCTTGATTATAAAACAAGCACGTGATTTGAAAATAGATGCTCCGATACTTGGCGCCGACGGGTTTGATTCTCCTGTACTTTTAGAGCTTGCGGGAGAGGAAGCATTGAACGATATATATTATTCGAACCATTATTCTTCATTGGATGAAGATCCGTTAGTAAAAGATTTTATTGCCAAGTATAAGGAAAAATACAATACGGAACCAAATGCATTCAATGCTTTAGGCTACGATTTGGGAAGATGGGCAGCTGATGCCATAAAACGTGCAGGCTCGATAGATACGGCTGCAATCACTGAAGCTTTGGCTGAAACAAAGGGTTTTGAAGGTGTTACCGGTACATTTGACATAGATGAAAACCACAATCCTGTCAAATTCATAGTAGTTATAGGCTTGGAAGACGGAGTTCAGACAACAAGTATAAAGGTAGCTCCCAAATAAATAAGGTACGGGGGTACACCAATAAGGTATGGGGGACACACCTTAACTATGGGGTTAGTCTTTGCGGGTAAAAGGAATATCCCTAATTTCATAAAATTTAAAGAATAGGGAATAATCAAGTTAGCATATTTATGCTAACTTGTTATTTATGCCCTAACCTCATTTTTCAGGTGGTTTTTCCTGAAAAATGGATGGTAGGTCAAACGCAAATATTATGACTTGACCCAATTTCTTTGACCGATAGGGAGGAAGAAATTGCAGGTAAGTCAAATGCGATGAGTTCCCCAAATATACGACGCAGGGAGTAAATATTTTGGTGAATTCCCCTGCGATATTTGTTATAAAAGGAGATGCAGCATGGATCAGTTATTGCAACAAATTGTAAACGGTATTTCATTGGGCAGCATATATGCTTTGATAGCTTTAGGCTATACAATGGTTTACGGTATTATTAAATTAATTAATTTTGCTCATGGTGATGTATATATGGTAGGCGCTTATGTGGGGTTTTTCGTTACCTCATACACGGGTGTCGGGTTCATTCCTGCCTTAATAATTTCTATGGTATCTTGCGCAATACTTGGTATGACAATTGAAAAGGTTGCATATAAGCCGCTTCGAAATTCTTCGCGTATTGCAGTTTTAATTACTGCTATCGGAGTTTCTCTTTTATTGGAGTATGTTATGATGTATTTTGTCGGAGCACAAGTAAGGTCATATCCAAAACTGTTATCCGGAAGGATTTTTAATATAGGCAGCATAGTAATAAAAACACAGCAAATATATATTATAATTACTGCTTTGGTTTTGATGTTTATTCTTCAATATATAGTTAATAAAACAAAGGTGGGAAAGGCAATGAGAGCGGTATCTGCCGACAAGGACGCAGCTCAGCTTATGGGAATAAAAATTAATGATACGATTTCCTTCACCTTTGCTATTGGTTCCGCATTAGCGGGAGCAGGAGGTGTGCTGGTAGGAGTATATTACAATTCCATTGATCCTCTTATGGGGATGATGCCCGGGCTAAAAGCATTTGTTGCGGCGGTTTTCGGAGGTATTGGAAGTATACCGGGCGCAATGATCGGAGGTCTTTCGATAGGAATGCTTGAAACATTGGTTTCGGGATATGGAAATTCAATGTATAGAGATGCTGCCGTGTTTGCATTTTTAATATTGATATTAATTTTGAAACCTTCCGGGTTATTGGGCAAGAATACGAAAGAGAAGGTGTAATATGAAGGTATTAAATAAAAAGAATATAATGACTTTAATTATAACAGCAATTATTTATGCCCTAATTCAGGTTCTTTTGACAACCGGAATCATAAGCAGCTTTTATGAAATAACTATCGCAACCATTTGCATCAATATAATTCTTGCTGCCAGCTTGAACTTGGTTACCGGTTTTACGGGACAGTTTTCGCTTGGTCATGCTGGTTTCATGTCTATCGGAGCATATACGGGTGCTCTCATAAATATGGAGATGAACTCAACTGCCGGCTTCTTGATTGGCGTGGCAGGAGGTGCAGTAGCTGCCGCATTAGTCGGAATATTGATAGGTATACCTACGTTGAGGCTTAAGGGAGATTACTTGGCCATTGCAACATTGGGGATGGCTGAAATTATTCGCGTAATGTTTTTAAATATGGATAATATAACTAACGGAGCCGCCGGTTTAAACGGTATACCAAGATTTACGAATTGGCTTTGGCTGTTTGTTTTTACTGTGCTTACTTTGGTTATAATAAATAATTTTGTAAGGTCATCTCAAGGACGTGCATGTATTTCAATAAGGGAAGATGAAATAGCCGCAGAATCCATGGGCATAAACACTACGAAATATAAAGTAACGGCATTTGCCATCGGTGCTTTCTTTGCCGGAATAGGCGGCGCTTTGTATTCTTCATATTTTTATTTTATCAGCCCTACCATATTTGGTTTCCAGAAATCAATCGATATTTTAGTCATTGTGGTCTTCGGAGGTATGGGAAGCATTACAGGTTCAGTTATTGCGGCAATGCTTTTAGCGATAATCACAACCTTGCTTCAGTCCTATTCTGAACTGAGGATGATCATATACGCAGTCTTGCTTATAGCAATAATGCTTTTTAGACCGCAGGGTTTATTAGGCACTAAGGAAGTTACTGATTTGTTTAAATTTGGTAAAAAAGATGCTAAGGTTCAGTAAAGGAGGGGTCACATGTCACTACTATCGGTTGAAAAATTAACCAAGTCCTTTGGAGGACTTACTGCTGTATCCAATGTCAGCATGAATATTGAAAAAGGAGAACTTATAGGACTTATCGGCCCTAACGGTGCGGGAAAAACTACTTTTTTCAATCTTCTTACCGGCGTTTATGCACCTACCTCAGGCAGCATTAAATTGGATGCCGGAGGAACTAAAAAGGAAATAGGAGGGATTAAGCCATACGATGTAACAAAAACCGGTTTGGCAAGAACATTTCAAAATATAAGGCTTTTTAAAGATTTAACGGTATTAGACAACATTCGCATAGCAATGCATCAAAATGTTGATTATAAGCTTATTTCGGGTTTGCTTCGTTCCAATAAATTTTATGAGGAGGAAGAAAGACTTAAAAAGGAAGCAGAAGAATTATTGGATATTTTTAAGCTTGCCCACAAAAAGCAGGAGTTGGCTAAGAATCTTCCGTACGGCGAACAAAGACACTTGGAAATAGTAAGGGCCATGGCAACCAAGCCGGTGCTTTTATTGTTGGATGAGCCGGCAGCGGGTATGAATCCAAATGAAACTGCAAATTTAACGGAAACTATTGCTAAAATACGAAAAGAATTTGCCCTGACTGTTCTTTTAATCGAACATGATATGTCATTGGTTATGAAAATATGCGAGCGCATTTATGTATTGGATTATGGAACAATGATTGCTTCCGGTAAGCCGGAGGAAATTAAACACAATAAAAGAGTTATAGAAGCATATTTAGGGGAGGATGCGTAAAATGCTTGAGATAAAAAATCTTAATGTTCATTATGGAGTTATACATGCCCTAAAGGATGTTTCATTAACAGTAAAACAGGGAGAAATAGTGACGTTATTGGGCGCTAACGGTGCCGGCAAAACAACGGCTCTTCGTACGATTTCCGGTCTTAACAAGGCAACCGGCGGTGAAATTATTTTTGAAGGAAAGGATATTACTAATTTATCTGCCTCTAAAAGAGTTGAAATGAAAATATCACAGGTTCCCGAAGGAAGAAGAATATTTCCGGCCATGACCATAGTGGAGAATTTGGAATTGGGAGCATATTTGAGACGTGACAAAGCCGATATAAAAAAAGACATGAAAAATGTTTATGAACTATTCCCTATTTTAGAGCAGCGACAAAAACAAACTGCAGGAACATTGTCCGGCGGGGAACAGCAGATGCTTGCAATGGGCAGGGCATTAATGTCGAGACCGAAAATACTTCTTTTGGATGAACCTTCTATGGGGCTTGCACCGTTGCTTGTGAGGGAAATATTTGATATAATCGTAAATGTAAATAGTTCCGGTACTACAATACTGCTGGTTGAACAAAATGCAAAAATAGCCTTATCAATTGCACACAGGGCATATGTTATTGAAACGGGTTCCATTGTAATGAGCGGGACAGGGGAAGAATTAGCAAGAAGCAATGAAATTAAGAAAGCATATTTAGGAGGGGAATAATGTACGTAAAAAACAGGATGACAAAAAATCCGCATACAATAGCAGTGGATGCTCCGATTACCGATGCAGTGGCAATTTTAAGGGAAAAGGGTCTTAGGAGACTGCCCGTTGTAGATGGAGAAAAGGTTGTGGGTGTACTTACACAAAGTGATATTCAAAAAGTGTCACCGACAAAAGCAACATCTTTAAGTATTTTTGAAATTAATTATTTATTATCCAAATTAACCGTAAAAGATACAATGACCAAAAAAGCAATAACAATTGAAGCTGACAGCTTGTTGGAAGAAGCTGCGGTTCTTATGAGGGAAAACAGAATCGGAACACTCCCGGTGGTCGAAAATGGTAAGTTGGTAGGCATTATAACAGAAAGCGATATATTTGATGCCTTTATTGATCTCTTAGGCTTTAAGGACGGCGGAAGCCGCATAACAGTGGAAGCCAAGGATGTTCCCGGCGCTATGGCAGACATTGCTGAAATATTCAAATCATATGATGTGAACATAACGCATATTGCCGTGTATAGCGGTAACGGAATAAGAGATGTTGTTATAAGAACTTCAATCTCTGATACATCTGAAGTAGAGAAAAAACTTTACGAGCATGGATATAAAGTAAAGCATGTTTTAAAAAGCCGCTAATGATGGCAGTTTGCCCTAACCCCATTTTTCCGAGTCTTTTTTCGGAAAAATGGTTGGTAGGTCAACCGCACAAAATTCCCAATTTATGCGACGTAAGGAGCAAATAAATTGGTGAATTTACCTGCGCATGTTTGGATTTTCCGATTACTTTAAATACTTTTCAAACCATTGGGTTATTTCTTCTAATCTTCGTACTCTGTGACGGGGTTTGCCGCTTCTTGACAGTTCGTGATTCTCCCCCCTGAACATGCAAAGCCTTGCATCCACGCCGTGGTATTTAAGAGCAGTAAACATTTGCAACCCTTCTGCTAACCAACATCTGTAATCTTCCTCTGAATGAATGAACAATGTTGGAGTTACAGCTTGATTGGCATATTTAAGCGGCGAATGGAACCACATTTTTTCAACATTTTCCCAAGGTGTAGATAAATTTTGATCTGCATTGAAATAATATCCTATGTCTGTTGTGCCGAATTTAGAAATCCAGTTGGAAATGCTTCTTTGTGATGCAGCACATTTAAATCTGTCAGTGTGTCCTATAATCCAGTTTGTCATGAATCCGCCATAGGAGCCGCCTGTTACCCCAATTCTTGAGCTGTCTATCTGTGGATATTTTTCAAGGACATTGTCAGTAAATTTCATCAGGTCATCATAATCGATGGTGCCATATTTTCCTCTTATATCGGCGAACTCATCACCTCTGCCGTCGCTGCCTCTGGGATTGCAGAAGAATACAAAATATCCTTCATTTGCCCAATACTGCATTTCATGAAAGAAAACTTCGCCATATACTGTTTTAGGACCTCCATGTATGTCTAAAATACCCGGATAGGATTCATTTTGATCATAATTAACCGGTTTTAAAATAAATCCGTCAATAGTAACTCCATCGTTATTAAAAGTAAAAGTTTCAGCTTTTATTATATTTTTTGTTTCTATAATTTTTTCATTAAATTTAGTTTTCTGAGTTTCCGTATTATCCTTTAAAGTATAAATCTCCTGAAGTTTGGTACCTCTAAGTCCAATGAAAATTATTCCTTCGTTGCATATGTCGAAGCAATCTACAGAGCCCTTATCTTCGGTTAATTTTTCTGTATTTCCATCTAATGAAAGTTTTTTAATAAACGAGCTTTTATTCTCTGTGGATATAAAGTACAGGCAGTTATCGGAAACTCTTCTTAAAGCACCGCCTCCGTACCTGCAGTCCGAGCCTACCGAATTGTACAAACCATAATCATGCTTGCTTAATAATACTAATTCTCCGTCTTTAATTTTATAGAAATTAAAGTTCTGGTTAAGCCCGTATTTATCCATGGCTGATGCTGCCACAACTATTTCATTCCCTACAAATTCCGCAAATTCTATATTATATTCTAAATCCTCAATTAGACACAGGGCTTCGCTGTTATACAAATCATACATGAATAGAGCTGTTGTCAATTCCATTTTGTTGGTGTAATTGGAAGAAACATATAAAGCTTTACCATCTTTCACACTTGTAACGCTTATATTTTCAAACTGATTTGAAATAGGTACAATATCCTTTGTTCCCTTGTCAAACAAGTAAAGTCGGTTTCTTTTCTTATTTATAAAGCCTTCGCCGTTTGACCAAAATGGAATTTCATCCAATATTTCATAGTCTTTGTTTTCTTTTATCAAATCAATTGCTTTGGTTTTCTCCTCTCCCTTGTAGGAATGAAGGTTAATGCCGTAATGATCATAGGTTGCGGTTAACAGAAATTTTTCTTCAGCAATTTTTTTAATATTATTTACCTTCATAGGAATACGCATATATTCATATGCTTCGCCTCCATTGATATCAATGGCATAGAAAACAGTCCAGTGTTCACCTTCCTTAATTCTTTTTTTAAGCTTTTCATCTCTTAATGAAGGAAATAAAATAGTATTATTGTCAAGCCAAATAAAATCTTTTTCCTCATTCATGGATGTAAGTTTTCTATACTCTGAACTTGTGCAGTTATAAATCCATATATTGGACAAATATTTGTTATCATCAAAATCCGATGTGTGTACTGCAAATGCGCCGTTATTTTTATCTGGCGACAGCTCAAGCCCTGATAAGAAAGTGTAATCCAAGAAATCATTAAGCTTTAAATTTTCCATAATTGCCTCCCTTTGCTACTATATATTTATAATGATTATTTATAATTTAAGGACATTCCTTTTACCCGCAAAGATTAACCCTATAGTAAAGCTGTGTCCCTGTATCTTTTAACCTATTATATATTTAAAAACTCGGTTGTGCAATTAAAACTATTGTTTAGGAATGGTTTTCAGAGTATAATTAATGAAGAATATAACAGGAGCGTGAAAAATGAACATTGAAATTAACAAAGAGTATACTATTAACTTATTGGAAGAAATTATTAATATACCGAGTCCTACGGGATACTGCGGAAATGTAATGGCACACATTGAAAAAATAGCAGAGGAATTTGGATGCAAATTCGAAAAAAATAAAAAGGGAAACGGTATTATTGAAATAGAAGGAGATAACAATTCTTACTGTGTCGGAATTCCTGTTCATGTAGATACATTAGGAGCCATGGTAAGGTCAATTAATTCAGACGGAACAATAAAAATAACGTCAATCGGAGGTAATATGTTCCAAACCCTTGACGGCGAATACTGTAAGATTCATACAAGGTATGGGAAAACATACACAGGAACATTGCTTTCAACTTCACCGTCAATCCACGTTTACAAGGATTACAAGGATAAAGAAAGAAATGAAGAAAATATGATGGTAAGATTAGATGAAGTTGTAAAGAATAAAGAAGATGTACAGGCTCTAAAAATTGAAACAGGTGATTTTATTTCAATTGAACCAAAATTCACAGTATCGCCTTCGGGCTTTATTAAAACAAGATATTTGGATGACAAAGCAGGAACCGTCTGTGCCTTAAGTTTGATGGAATTGTTTAAAAGGCTCAATAAAAAGCCAAAAAATAAAGTTAAAATAGTAGTTTCCACATATGAAGAGGTCGGTCACGGCTGTTCTAACATTCCGGAAGATATTGACGAGCTAATTGCCATTGATATGGGGTGCATAGGCTTAGATTTAGCATGTACGGAACAGGATGTATCCATTTGTCCGAAAGATAGTTCGGGACCTTATGATTATGATATTACTTCAAAATTAATTAAGCTTGCAAAAGAAAATGATATTGGACATGCAGTTGACATATATCCGATGTATGGATCTGACGTATCAGCATCCTTAAGGGGTGGAAATGATATTAAGGGCGGATTAATAGGTCCCGGAGTTCATGCTTCTCATGGCATGGAAAGAACTCATATAGATGGAATCGAAAATACAATCAAACTTATTTACGCATATTTAACAGAATAGGGAAGGGTAAAAGTGGATAATCTTATATTTTCTTTTAATGTTGTTTTACCTTTGGTTCTTTTGATGTTTTTGGGAGCCTTCCTTCGGAAAATTAAAATTTTTGATAAGGATTTTTTAAAAAAAACAAACAATTTTGCATTTAAAGTGTTATTACCTGTTCTTCTTTTCAATAACATATATAACAGTGAGATATCAGAGGAAATCAGCTTACATATCATTATATTTGCTATAAGTATAGTTTTGGCTACTATAGGAATAATGTTTATTGTAGTACCTAAATTAGAAAAGGACAATAGAAACAGAGGTGTTATAATACAGGGACTTTACAGGAGTAATTTTATACTTTTTGGAATGCCTTTATGTTCCAATATTTTTGGTGAAAAAGGAATGGGAGTTGTAACCGCCCTTGTTGCAATAATAATACCCCTTTATAATTTTTTGGCTGTTGTAATATTAGATATATTTACGGAGGAAAAACTAAATTTTAAGAAGACTGCAATAAGTATCATGAAAAATCCCTTAATAATCGGTTCCCTTCTTGGAATTTTAGCTTCTCTTTTACAAATAAAGCTACCCCACGCAATTGAAAAAACAGTTTCCGATATTGCAAAAACAGCCACTCCGATTGCATTGATGGCTTTAGGGGGAGAAATAGAAATAAATAATATATGGAAGAACATGAAATATATAGTTTGGGTTACAGCAGGAAAACTATTTATTATTCCTGCAATAGTAATATTGGCATCGGTTGCTTTTGGGTACAAAGGAGTTGAATTATGTGCATTATTCAGCATGGTGGCGCCTTCAACATCCGTATCAAGCTATACCATGGCTCAGCAGTGCGACTGCAATCATGAATTAGCGGGGCAGATAGTGTTTTTTTCTACAATTGTCAGCCCTTTCAGCATTTTCTTGTTTATATTTATTTTAAAAACCGTAGGTTTGTTTTAGGAGAGACAATGGATATCAAGATATATAAAAAGAGCTTTGAACACTCATATGCCCTTGGCATTTTTCCCACTGTGGAGCTAATAACATCAAAACCTGAATCCGTAATTAAAGTATTAATAAGCTCAAGCTACAGAGCTGACTCTGATATGGATATTTTTCAGCTATGTAAAAAATATAACATTAAGACGGAAATTAATGATAAGGTTATCAATAAAATAAGCAGTAAGGAAAATTGTTTTGTATCGGGAGTTTTTAGCAAATATCAGTGTGAGCTTACGAAGGGGTCACATATTGTTTTGGTCAACCCCGGCAACATGGGCAATATGGGTACAATTATAAGGACGCTCACAGGTTTTGGCTTAAATGATTTGGCTATAATAAGCCCCGGAGTTGATATATTCGACCCAAAGGTAATAAGAGCATCCATGGGCGCTATATTTAAAATTAATTTTAAATATTATGACAGTTTTAATAAATATCATGAAAGCTTTGGGAATCATAAATTATATACATTCATGCTTGATGGTGCTGTTTCATTAAAAGATGTTAAACATGACAGAGATGAAAGCTTTTCTTTAATTTTCGGTAACGAAGCAACGGGCTTGGATAATAGTTTCGCCAATATAGGCACCAATGTAATTATAAAGCATACAGATCGTATCGATTCGTTAAATCTGACTATTGCTGCCGGTATTGCTATGTACCAATTTTGCAGCTAATAAATTGAAGTAATGGATATTGATTATTGCTATTACATTTAATGGAATAATAATAATTGATATAAAGCTAATAATATTCATGTAGGTGACAAAACATCTTCAAATACGTATATGAAGGGATGATGGCAATAAAGAAATTCAATTTCAGCAATAAGAACAATAACGAAGAAAAGTTATTGAATTGGGAAAATAGTGTAAAATTAGACAGCCAACAAAACTTAAGGGAGCAAGTAGAGCAGATGAATAACGAAAATAATAACAGAAACAGAAACGAAAACAACAGATTCGAGAATCGAAACGAAAGCAACAGATTCGACAATCGCAATGAAAACAACAAATTTGAGAATCGCAATGAAAATAACAAATTTGAGAATCGAAACGAAAACAACAGATTTGATAATCGCAATGAAAACAAGCTGAATAACAACAGAAACAACAGCAAAAACAATAAGGACAATAAGGACAATAAGGATAATAAAAATAACAACAACAATAATTTAAGGTAATTTGGCACGTAAAAGCGGTCATTTAAGCGACCGCTTTTATATTTTTATTATGATGTATATGCTGCTAATGCTATTGAAAGAAGCTTGCCTTCAATTGATTCTGTTCTGGAAGTAAATACTATTGGCGCGGAAGTTCCCACGGTTGCGGCTATAACAGTTTTCTTTCCTATAAATGAAATTGCTTTTGTAACTGAATTTCCGACAGTTAAATTAGGAACTACTATTATATCCGCATTGCCGGCTACAGGGCTAGAAATTCCCTTAGCCTTGGCTGCTTCAACCGATACTGCGTTATCAAATGCCAAAGGTCCATCTACTATGCAGCCCTTTATTTGTCCTCTATCGGCCATTTTGCTTAAAACCGCGGCATCAATGGTGTCTTGCATGTTTGGATTTACAACCTCTAAAGATGCTAAAACAGCTACGCGTGGTTTTTCTATTCCTAATCTGTGTGCTAAGTCAACCGCATTTTCTAAAACCTCTTTTTTGCCTGTTAAGTCAGGATTTACAGTTATTGCACAATCTGTAATAAACATTAGTCCGCCGGTTTCTTTTTCAAGTACAGAAATTTGAGTGATATGCTTGCCGACATTAAGTGTTTTTTCTTTATTCAATACGGCTTTCAAGAATATTGAGGAGTGAAGCATACCCTTCATGACTGTATTTGCTTTACCCTGTGCAACCAAATCCACAGCTAAATCGGCAGCTTTTTTATGTTCCTTCTCATCAATTATTTCAGAATTAATGTTTAAATTGTTTTCTTTTATAATTTGTCCAATTTTTATTGAATCACCTACCAATATGAAATTTGCAAGGTTGATTTCTTCGGCTTTCTGTATTACTTCCAATATTTCGGAATCCTCAGGGGATACAACGGCAATAAATTTTGATTCCCTTTCAATAGATAGATCCATTAATTGTTTAAAATTTTTAATTTCCATTTGTTACTCCTAACATATAGTTTATGACAGCAATGCTGCTACATTGTAACCTACAAATGTTACTATAACTGTAGTAATAGCAATCATTGCAAAGCCGTATTTATAAATCTGTGATTTCCCGGAATATTCATCTCCATGAAGCATTGCTACCGTAGCAAAACCGGATGGGAATGTATAAGCGCAGGAGCCTGCAAATGTAGTAACCAATGCTATTGCAGCAGCATTTACCGGAGCTCCTCCCAATGCTAATGTAACGGCAACACCTGTCATAATTGTTATTGATGTTACGTTGGAAGCAAAATTTGTTAAAAAGCATGTTACAAAACCAAACAGCATAAAAACGCCTAAAACCTTATTGCCTGTTGCAGTCATCGGTGCTGCAGGAGGTAAAAACCAGAATATGGCGATTATGGCTAAACAGGAAAGTATGGTTATAAGTTTATTTTTGTTCATGTAAAATTTTTGAACATTTGTCGTATTATTACTCATTGTTGATATCTCCTTTTTTTAATTATTGCGTTAATCGTAAATTTTATCAAGTCTTAAACAGCGCCATGAAATAGGCATTCAATAAACTTAACCGCAGTTAAGTTTAATTCTTCTAAATTATAACATTTTATCCTCCTTTCAAAAGTATGGCTGTTTTCGCTATTGCTGTTATATTTGTAACATGCAAAAAGTATGCCATTAAGGACTGTTTTAGATAATGACAATTTAAATATAAAAATTAGAGCATAACGTATAGTTTTTATATTTTTTTAATTACTTAGTCTCATATAAGCAGAAAGAACATTGTTAAATAATAAGCAAAAATCGCAAAAATGAAATATTCAGACTTATTATTATAATAAATGTCGAAAGTTGTTGAAATTAAAAAGCAATCTTTAAATACTCAAAAGTAACAACAAAAAACGCAAAAATGAGATATTTATCGCGGTTTTATTTTTGTACATTGAATTTTTTGATTAAAAAGTGCAGTATTCTCATTTGATATATCTTGGCATAAAAAATGCAATGTATAAAGTAAAAGTTAAATAAAGTAGCTTGTAAAAAGCTGAAAAATTTATGAAAAGATATTTAGGAGGAAATTATAATGGCAAGAAAAGTAATAATAACAGTAGCGCAGACAGGAGCGTTTCATGGAAAGGAAGCTAATCCCAATATTCCAACGCAGCCTAAAGAGATAGCTCAATCTGCATATGAATGCTACAATGCAGGTGCATCCATAGTTCATATACATGCAAGAGATAAACAGGATGTATCAACAAACGACCCTAAGATATATTCTGAAATCAACTCATTAATCAGAGCTAAGTGCAATATTATACTTCAGAATTCCACAGCACCAAAGAATGTACCGGGCTCGGTAGCGGAGGATGGAATGGAACTTCTCTATGCCGATGATGTCGTATATCCTGAAATGTGCTCATTGGATTGCTCATTAATAGGAACGAGCTGGGCGGGAAGAACATTTATTTATGAATGGACAAGAGAATTCTTGATAAAGCACGCAGCACGAATGAAAGAGCTAAATATTAAGCCGGAGCTTGAAATGTTTAATCCCACATCAATTGAAGACGTTGTTAAATATGTATATCCTCAAGGTGTACTTAATGATCCTTTATCAATGACATTTGTAATGGGAATGGATAAATCAAGTCAGGGTGCCATGGAATTTTCATATGACAATTTAGTTCATTTAATACACAAGATTCCAAAAGGAACGTTGTTCGGAACAATGGGAATTGGAGCTAATCAGCTGCCGGCAACAGTTATGACAATGCTTATGGGCGGAAATGTACGTGTCGGCTTCGAAGACAATGTTTTCTTCAGAAAAGGAGAATTAGCTAAGAGCAACGCCCAGCTTGTAGAAAGAATAGCTAATTTAGCAATAGAATTTGGTTTGGAAATTGCAACCCCTGACGAGGCAAGACAAATTTTGGGACTTAATTAAATTAAAGACTACCACATTCAAATATAAACCTTCATAAAATAAAACAAGAACCTCCTCAAAATTGGGGGTTCTTGTTTTAATATTGTGATTTATTTAAATTCTCTTATTTCCGTAATTCCCTGAAGTCCTTCAAGAGTGCCTCTTGCAAGTGATTCCATTTCATTTTCACCGGGATATACCACTACGGGTGCAATATATTCAACTCTGTCTTTGATTTTTTGAACTATTGATTCAGAGTAGGCAATACCCCCGGTAAGCAATATAGCATCTACTTTTCCGCAAAGAACTGTCGCCATTGCTCCGATTTGCTTGCATATTTGGTAAATCATAGCGTCAAGGTACAAAGCATATTTTTCATCAGTTTTAGACTTCTCTTCAACTTCCTTAACATCCTGAGTACCAAGGTAAGCAACTAAGCCGCCTTCTCCGTGTATCATCTTATGAACTTCCTCATAGGTATATTTTCCTGAGAAGCATAGTCTTACTAAATCTCCTACAGGCAAAGCCCCTGTACGGTTAGTCGAAAAAGGACCGTCTCCTTCCAAACCATTTTCTCCATCTATCATTTTTCCCTTTTTATGAGGGGCTACCGAAATACCTCCACCCAAGTGAACTACAACTAAATTTAAATCTTCATAATTGAGTCCGTTTTCGCGGGCATACCTTTTAGCAGTCGCTTTATGGCTTAATGCATGGAAGCTGCTCCTTCTTTCTATGAGAGGATGTCCGGAAACTCTTGCTAATGGTTCGAATTCATCAGTTACTGGAGGATCTACTATCAGTGGAATTGCTTTGCTGTTCTGACACATCATATATGCTAATCTGCTTCCTAAATCAGCAACATGCTGTCCCCATTTTCCGCTTGCCTGCTGAGCCATCATTTCATCGTTAACTCTGTAAACTCCGCTTACCAATGGTTTTGTATGACCGCCGCGGCTGACAATAGCATCCAAGGATTCCTTGTATATATTGTTATCTTTCATAAATTTGTAAATTAAATTAGTTCTGTATTCATCCTGTTCCCAAATACTATTAAATTGTTTAATTTCCTGCGCAGGGTGGTTGATGGTGTCTTTTTTTATGCAGGCATCATCTTCATAGTATGCTACTTTTGTTGATGTAGAACCTAAATTAATTGCTAAAATTTTATACATTTTTTCCTCCTTAAATTACAAATAATAACTTTAAAGATATACGTGCAAAATTCATGCCAAAAACAAGCAAGCTTATCAGAGCCTTATAGCTTTGCAACATATTAATTAACGCCACAATGTAGTTTTGTTTATGTTTAAACATTCATTTGTGTATAAACATTCACATAGTTTGTGTTTATAATCTTCTTTCATATTTTATATTAATTTATCAAAAGTATAATAAGGGATTTGATTTCACGCGTTTGTCAATTGATTATTGGCATGAATATTGCTTGAAAGTTGTCAAAGGTTTCATTTGATTGTGAATGTCAGATAGACTCACTCACATAATATTTATAAATATATTATTTGTTGATATAAAATAAAGCTTAATATATAATACCTTATATAAGAGGTGAAGCATATTGAATAGGATCTGGGATAAGCGTATGGATATAAATTTAATTAAGCTTATTATTGATTCATCTTATGACGGGTTAACTTATACGGATGAAAACGGTACAATAATATTCAACAATAAGGCCTATACGGATATTACCGGAATTCACGAAGAAGATCTTATAGGGGAATCAATATATGAATTAGGTCCGCAGGGATTTCCTGTGTCCAATATGGTACTGAAGGTTTTTGAAACGAGAAAAACATTATCTGAAGTTATACAATATAAGCATTCAAATAAAGAAGTATTGGTTACAGTTGTTCCTGTCTATGATGAAGGAGGCATATTCAGGGGCATAGTTGGAAATGTAAGAGATTTGACAAGCTTAAATGAGCTAAGAAAAGAATTATCTTTGGTAAGGGCAAAATATACCGAAGAAAAGACGAAGCACGAAGAAATCAATAAAGAATTGGAATTACAAAGACAAAACAATTTAATACTGAGAGAAAAGCTCAATACACTTTTAAACAGCCTTGATGATGATATGGAGCTATTGAGTAACAGCAAATATTCAATGAAGTTGACCGAATTGGCTTACCGCATTTCAAACGTAGATTCAACCATACTTATAACAGGGGAATCAGGCGTAGGAAAGGATGTATTTTGCAGGTTGGTTCACAAATTATATAATAAGGATAAGCCATATATTAAAATTTCGTGCGGTGCTATTCCTGAAACCCTAATGGAATCAGAATTGTTCGGCTATGAACCCGGTTCCTTTACCGGAGCAAGTAAAAGCGGTAAAAAAGGAGTTTTTGAAGCAGCCAAGGACGGAATTGTTTTTTTGGATGAGGTGGGAGAGCTGACACCGGCATTGCAGGTTAAGCTCTTGACGGTTTTGCAGGATCGTAAATTTTATAGAATAGGCGGCACAAATGAAATTAAAGTAGATGCTAAAATAATTTCTGCGACAAACCGTAATCTCAAGGAAGATGTTGCAAGGGGATTGTTTAGAAGAGACTTATATTACAGGCTTAATGTAATACCGGTATATATACCTCCCCTGAGGGAAAGAAAAGAAGATATAGTTCCTTTAGCAAATAATTATTTATATAAGCTTAATAAAAAAAATAATACAAATGTAAGAATTAAATTCGATGTACAAAAAATTCTTGAGGAATATAATTGGCCTGGCAATATAAGAGAACTCAATAATATCATTGAAAGAATGTATGTATTTAATGTTAATAATGAAATAACATTGGATAATCTTCCGGAAGAGCTGGGGGTATATAAAAATCAAGAAAATATAATAGATATAGACAAAAATAAGAGTTTAAAAGATGCTATGGATGATATAGAAGCAAAGATTATACTTAAAAATTTAGAATTGGATTTGACATTAAATGAGATATCCGAAAAATTAGGAATTAATATATCTACTTTACAAAGGAAAATCGAAAAATACAATTTGCCGAGGCGATATAGGAAGAATATTAAAAATAAGGAGTAAATCAGCATATAGTTAAGTACTTACATAAAAATAAGCTTTTAGAGCTCTGCCTACATAGGGCTCTAAATTTTGTTTTATGTGCTGTAAACTTTTACTTTCAATAATATTGGAATGGATTTTGCTATAAAAAATAGATAGATACTAATAAATTTATAAAGTCGATTGGCGGTTTTATGATCACCTATTGAGCTGTGAAAGGATATTTATGAATAATAAAAGATTATTTGGTTTGATTTTAGGTATTTCAGCTGCTGTAATAATTAATTTGCTTCCGCTAAAAGGATTATCTTATCAAGGAAAAATGTGTCTTGGCCTAACACTGATGACCGTGGTATTCTGGGCTTTGCAAATTGTTCAATCAGGTTATGCTTCAGGTCTTTATTTGGCTTTGCTGATAATATTTCATGTTGCGGAGCCGTCAGTTGTATTTTCGCCATGGCTTGGAAGCACGATGTATTTAGTTATAGGGGCATATTTAATTGCTTCCTCTGTAAAAAGCTCGGGATTAGGAGAAAGAATAGCATATAAATTTATTTTAAAATACGTCAATTCATATAAAAGCATAATTATATCAATATTTGCTTTGACGGTTATGTTAAGTATATTAATCCCTCATCCGTGGCCAAGAGCCTTCTTAATAATGTCGGTTATGGCGGTTGTAATTAAAAGCGCTAATATACCAAGAGAGGATTCGATAAAAATAGGATTTACCGTTTTTGCGGCGTCGGTTCCGTCTTCTGTAATTTTTTTAACCGGAGACAGTGTAATAAATCCTCTTGCGGTACAAGCTTCAGGAATTGCTGTAAGTTGGATGCAGTGGTTTATTTATATGGGGCCTCCGGGCATAATTGCAAGCATCATAACCTGTTTTCTGATATTAATTTTATTTAAACCATCAAAGGAAATAAAAATAAACAAAAAAGAAATAAAAGAAAAACTATGTTTTTTAGGGCCTGTTTCAAGCGTAGAAAAAAGAACTATTGTATGGCTTGTAATTGCGGTTGTTCTATGGCTGACGGATTCAATACACGGAATTGATATCGGATGGATTACATTGCTTATTTCAATGCTGATGAGTTTTCCTGTAATAGGAGATATATTAGATTCAAAGCAATGGGGTGAAGTTCCGGTACATGTATTGCTTTTTTTAACTGCAGCTATGACAATAGGCAAGGTCGGAGGTGTTACGGGAATGAACAATTGGATTGCGGAAACTGTTCTTCCATCAACCATACCTTCAAATCCGTATTTACTTGCAGCAATAATAGCAGTAATTTCCATAGGAATACACATGGTTTTAGGGAGTGTAATAGCAGTTATGGGTATAGCGATACCGGCATTGCTGATATTTACGGAGCCTATGAGCATAAGTCCGATTGTTATAACATTATTAGTATATTCCTCAATCAGTATCCACTATATCTTGCCTTTTCACCACTTAAATATTCTGGTAGGGCAAGGTGAGGAGAATGGCATGTACGGACAAAAAGAAGTTTTGCGTTTAGGAGTTCCTTTGACCGCGGTTGTTTTTATAATTGTTTTTATTGAAGTTATTTATTGGAAATTAATTGGTTTATTTTAATGCGTCATTGAAGGACAATCCTGTTTATTAAAAGATTAAGATCTTTAAATATGCATTGATAATACTTAATGAACAAAATGTGCAATTGCTAAGAAGTGTTGAAATGTAAGCGTAAACAGAAGTTATTTTTTTCACGATAAATAAATTGTTGACAACATATAGCGTTGGTTTTATAATATTGTTAATTAATGTGAAGCTTAATCAATTAATTTAATAACAAATTGAATGAAAAGCAGGGGAGAGTTCCTCCGGGACGCCGAAGAAGCAAATTACAAATGTCGAATGTAATGAAACTTTCAGGCAAAAGGACCTTGCTTGGACAATACTCTGAACGGCATGGCTAAGACAGAGACAGAGACAATTACAACTTGTTTCTGTCTTTAATTATATAAAAACCAATAATAAAAAAGGAGTGGAAAATGAAAAAAACACCTTTATATGAAAAGCATGTTCAGCTTAATGGAAAAATAATTGATTTTGGCGGATGGGCTCTTCCGGTCGAATATTCGGGCATAATTTCTGAGCATGAAGCAGTAAGAACGAAAGCGGGAATTTTTGATGTATCTCACATGGGTGAAATAACAGTTAAAGGCGAAGATTCAGAAAAATATCTGCAGATGGTTTTGACAAATGATATTTCATCACTTAATGATAATCAGATTGCCTATACAACCATGTGTTATCCCCATGGAGGAGTTGTGGATGATTTATTGGTTTACAAATACAACAGCGCGTATTATCTGCTGGTAGTAAATGCATCAAATACCGAAAAAGACTTCAAATGGCTGAATGAAAACTTATTTGGCAATACCGAAGTATTAAATGTTTCGGAATACTACGCTCAGATTGCTTTGCAGGGACCATTGGCTCAAACAATTTTGCAGAAGGTTACCGAAAAAGATTTAAATGAAATAAATTTCTATTATTTCAGTGATAATGTATATATAGGAGATATTAAAGCATTGGTTTCGCGTACCGGTTATACGGGTGAAGATGGTTTTGAGCTTTATTTTGACAGCAATAAAGCCGAAGAAATGTGGGATATGCTTTTAGAAGCAGGCAAGGATTCGGTAATGCCTGCCGGCTTGGGAGCAAGAGATACCTTAAGATTTGAAGCAACACTTCCGCTTTATGGGCATGAATTGGATGAAAATATAACTCCCCTTGAAGCAGGACTTGGATTCTGTGTAAAGCTTAATAAGGAAAATTTTATAGGCAAGGAATCATTGGCAAAGCAAAAAGCAGAAGGGCTTAAAAGAAAATTGATTGGCTTTGGAATGATTGACAGAGGAATACCAAGAAGCAATTATGAGGTATATGCCGAAGGAAGAAAAATAGGATATGTAACAACAGGAAGCTTTTCGCCTACCTTAAAGAAAAACATAGGATTAGCCCTTATAGATTCGGCATATGCAAAGGAAGGCACAGAGATAGAAATTGTAATCAGAAATAAAAATTTAAAGGCTGAAGTAATAAAAAAGCCATTCTACTCAAAGAAATATAGAAAGATGCCCTAACCCCATTTTTCAGAGTGTTTTTTCTGAAAAATGGCTGGTAGGTCATTCGCAACGAATTCCCAAAATATGCGACCGAAGGAAGCAAATATTTTGGTGAATGAGACTGTGAGATGAAATTGTTAGAATTAAAAAATTTATATTGGGTATTTATAATATTATCTAAAAATATTTATCACGGAGGGAATTATGAAACTATTGGAAGATTTAAAATATGTCGAATCACATGAATGGGTGAGAGTGGAAGGAAACAAGGCATATATAGGAATTACGGATTATGCGCAGGATAAATTAGGAGATATTGTATATGTGGAAGTGCCTGAGGCAGGAACTGTAGTTGAAGCAGGAGACCAATTTGTTGTACTTGAATCGGTTAAGGCAGCCTCTGATGTATATGCTCCTGTTTCAGGGACGGTAGTGGAAGTAAATGAAGAGCTGGAGGATAATCCGGCATTAATCAATGAATCAGCATATGATGCGTGGATAGTGGCTATAGATATGAGCATGCCTACCGAAGCGGACAGTTTGCTGTCTTCTGAAGAATACGAAGAAATATGTGAATAAAGGAGTTGTTATGGCAAGGTATATTGGAAACACCAATGATGACCGACAAGATATGTTAAAAGAAATCGGCTGTAAGGATATCAATTCACTGTTTAATGCTGTTCCCGATTCAGTGCTTTTAAAGGAGAAATTAAATATACCGGAAGCTTTGTCGGAAATGGAGCTTATAAAAAGTATAAAATTATTATCCGATAAAAATCTTAATACAGATGAATATGTATGTTTTATGGGTGCGGGTGCATATGACCACTACATACCTTCCGCGATAGACCAACTGATACTCAGACAGGAATTCTATACGGCATATACTCCTTATCAGCCTGAAATCAGTCAAGGGACATTGCAGGCTATATTTGAATATCAGACAATGATTAGCGAATTAACGGGGCTTCCTGTTGCCAATGCTTCCATGTATGACGGGGCGACGGCTTTGGCGGAAGCATGCGTCATGTCCTGCGAAGCAACAAGAAGAAATGAAATATTAATAGCAAATACTGTTCACCCTGAAAGCCGACAGGTTGTAAATACATATGCTAAATTCAAAAATATTATTGTAAAAGAATTAAAATATAATAATGGACAAGTAGACTTAGATGACTTGAATGCAAAGATAAATAAGGATACTGCAGCGGTAATAGTGCAGAGCCCAAATTTTTTCGGCATAATTGAGGATGTTGAAGCAGTTGCCGAAATAACTCACAAAAACAAAAGCCTTTTGACCGTAAGCGCAGACCCTGTTTCACTGTCAATTATAAAAAGTCCCGGGGGGATGGGGGCGGATATTGCTGTGGGCGAAGGGCAATCACTTGGCAATGCACTTAATTTTGGCGGACCATACTTAGGGTTCATGGCTGTTACGGAAAAATTGATGCGAAAGATGCCGGGAAGAATCGTAGGGCAAACTTCAGACAAGGAAGAAAGAAGGGGATTTGTACTTACGCTTCAGACGAGGGAGCAGCATATAAGAAGGGAAAAAGCAACGTCGAATATTTGCTCTAACCAAGCTTTAAATGCGTTGCAGGCAACTATGTATTTAACATTTTTGGGCAAGGAAGGTCTTAAAGAAGTTGCAAAGCTCTGTTTTAACAAATCTCACTATGCATATAATGAATTAATTAAAACAAATAAATTTAAATCCTTGTTTTCAGCTCCATTCTTTAAAGAATTTGCTGTAGCAAGTGAAAAACCGGTAAATGAATTAAATGGAGAACTCCTTGAGAATAATATAATAGGCGGCTACAGCTTAGAAAAGGATTATCCCGAGTTAAAAAATGGATATCTTCTTGCAGTAACAGAAAAGAGAACCAAAGAAGAAATAGATGCATTGGTTAGAAGGGCAGGTGAGTAATATGCAATTAATATTTGAAAAAAGCAAAAGAGGCAGAAAAGCATATTCACTTCCTGAATGCGATGTACCCGAAGTATCAATGGATTTAATAGGCAGCAAGTATTTACGAAATGATGACCCGGAACTTCCTGAGGTAAGCGAGCTTGATGCGGTTCGTCATTTTACGCGAATTTCTCAGAGAAATCATGGTGTTGACTCGGGATTCTACCCCCTTGGCAGCTGTACGATGAAATATAATCCAAAGGTAAACGAAGCAGTGTCAAGATTAGACGGTTTTACAAAAATTCACCCCTATCAGCAGGAAAACACCGTCCAAGGAGCATTGAAATTAATGTATGACCTTGGAAGTATGCTTTCTGAAATAACCGCCATGGAAGAATTCACTCTTCAGCCGGCAGCAGGAGCCCATGGAGAACTGACCGGATTAATGATAATGAAAGCATACCACCAAAATAGAAATGACGAAAAAAGAACAAAAATAATAGTTCCTGATTCGGCTCACGGAACAAATCCCGCATCTGCCGCAGTTGCCGGATTTGATGTGGTTGAAGTAAAATCTAATGATAAAGGCTTGGTTGATATAGAAGCATTGAGGGCTGCAGTTGGTGATGACACGGCAGGATTCATGCTTACCAATCCAAATACTTTAGGTTTGTTTGATGAGAATATTTTAGAAATATCTAAAATTGTGCATGAGGCAGGAGGCTTAATGTACTATGACGGAGCCAATGCCAATGCGATTTTAGGCATATCCAGACCCGGAGACATGGGCTTTGACGTAGTTCACTTAAACCTTCATAAAACATTCGGCACTCCTCACGGCGGAGGGGGTCCCGGAGCAGGTCCCGTCGGAGTTAAAAAACATCTTGCGGAGTTTCTGCCGGTGCCTGTTATTTCTAAAAAAGAAGATGAATATTTCATGGATTACGACAGAACGCTGTCAATCGGTAAGATCAAGTACGCTTACGGTAATTTTGGCGTATTGGTCAGAGCATATGCATATATTTTAAGCATGGGTCCCGACGGACTTAAGGAAGTTGCGGAAAATGCCGTATTAAATGCAAACTATGTTGCCAACAAGCTTAAGGACGTATACTTTTTACCGATTGATACGGGGTGCATGCATGAATGTGTGCTGTCAGGATATTGGCAAAAAGAAAAAAATGGAGTATCCACTCTTGATATTGCAAAAAGGCTGCTGGATTTTGGATTTCATCCTCCGACAATTTATTTCCCTCTTATTGTTCATGAAGCAATGATGATTGAGCCTACGGAATGCGAAACAAAAGAAACATTGGATGAATTTATTGCAGCAATGAGGCAAATAGCCGATGAAGCGGAAAATGATCCGGAAATGGTAAAAACAGCTCCCCACACAACTGTTATAAGCAGATTAGACGAAACTACGGCAGCAAGAAAACCGATACTTCGCTACACCAAATAAAGTTAACATAAATAATTATTATGTAAACAAGAGGACATTTTTATATGTGTCCTTTTTCTTCGTATGAAAGTACTTTTAAAACACTTTGAATAATAAATTGACAGCATTAATAATTTTTGATAATCTTATATAAAAATATAGGTAAACAGGAGAAAGAAATGATATTAATAGTTGATTTCGGTGCACAATACAGTCAGCTTATTGCGAGAAGAGTAAGAGAAGCTAATGTTTATTGTGAAATAGTTCCATATACATATACAATTGAACAAATAAGAAGAAAAGCTCCTATGGGTATTATACTTTCAGGAGGACCTGCAAGTGTTTATGTTGAAAATGCTCCAAAAATAGATAAAGAAATATTTAATTTAGGAGTACCTGTTTTAGGTATATGCTACGGCGGTCAATTCATAGCTCAGGAATTCGGAGGCAAAGTAAGAAGAGCTGATTTTAGAGAGTACGGAAGAGTAAAGCTTAAAATACTTACCGATGACAAATTATTCAGAAACATTGACCAGAATACCCTATGCTGGATGAGTCATACGGATTTCATTGAAATTGCCCCGGAGGGATTTGAAATAACTGCAAGCTCTGAGTCCTGTCCTGTTTGTGCCGTGAGAAATGAAGAAAAGAAAATTTATGCGGTTCAGTTCCATCCTGAAGTTGAACATACCGAAAAAGGAAGAGAAATAATAAATAATTTTCTTTTCAATGTATGTGAAATAAATAAGGACTGGAATATGGGAAGCTATGCTAAGGATTCTATTGAAAGAATAAAAAATCAGGTTGGAGACAAAAAAGCACTTTGCGCCTTGTCCGGCGGAGTTGATTCATCCGTTGCAGCGGTAATGGTTCACAAAGCAATAGGCTCAAATTTAATTTGCGTATTTGTTGATCATGGTCTTTTAAGAAAGGATGAAGGAGATCAGGTAGAGAAAGTATTCAAAGAAAAATTCAACATGAACTTAATCCGTGTTAATGCTCAGGAAAGATTCTTAGGTAAATTAGCGGGAGTAACCGAACCTGAGACAAAACGAAAAATAATTGGCAATGAATTTATTCGCGTATTTGAAGAAGAAAAACAAAAGCTTAAAAACGAATTCGGGCACATTGACTATCTTGTTCAGGGTACAATTTACCCTGATGTTATTGAAAGCGGAACAGCAACAGCTTCGGTAATCAAAAGCCATCATAACGTGGGAGGACTTCCCGATGATGTCGACTTTGAACTGTTAGAACCCCTTCGTCAATTGTTTAAGGATGAAGTGAGGCAGGTAGGAAGAGAATTGGGAATCCCGGAAGAAATAGTTGAAAGACAGCCCTTCCCCGGGCCGGGTCTTGCAATCCGTGTATTGGGAGAGGTAACCGAAGAAAAACTGAAAATAGTAAGAGAAGCAGACTTTATTTTCAGAGATGAAATAAAAAAAGCAGGTCTTCAAAATAAAATATGGCAGTATTTTGCAGCACTTCCCAACATCAGAAGCGTAGGAGTAATGGGAGACGAAAGAACATATTCCCACACTATAGCCCTGAGAGCAGTAAATTCAACAGACGGCATGACCTCCGACTGGGCAAGAATACCGTATGATGTGCTGGAAAAGGTGTCAAACAGAATAGTAAACGAAGTGGACAATGTGAATAGGATTGTTTATGATATCACATCAAAGCCGCCGGCTACTATTGAGTGGGA
>ENA-UOOH01000482-UOOH01000482.1-fermentation-metagenome-genome-assembly--contig:-NODE-482-length-44974-cov-9.530711_pt1 | contig 44974 bp, 38 predicted proteins | sample MGYA00245778_ERZ724025 | MGnify/ENA primary metagenome ERZ724025 (study PRJEB28704, sample SAMN03018313) | fermentation metagenome | biome: anthropogenic terrestrial biome; feature: soil; material...
ATTCTTCCAAACCCTCAGCTGTAATTAAAGTTTCATTATTCTTCATATTATTGCTCCTTTTAATAATGTAGCTTTTAATACTTGCATTTCATACCATCCAATGTATATCTCATTGTATTTTCATTGTATTATCATTTTAATATATTATGATAACTTATTAATATATTATGATAACTTGATGGCAAATCTTTCAATTAATTAGAACATTATAATCAAGTAACAGACCATTGTCAAGATATTTGTTAATTTATCTCAAATTATTAATCAGGACTTGATTAAGCCTCATTTTAAATCGTTAATTTCAATATATTCATCTAAAATTCGATGTAATTCCTCTACACATGTAATTCTATTTATATTATTTCTAATTTCCGAAGAACTTCTCATATGCTTCATGTACCATGCAGCAAATTTCCGCATTTCTAAAATCGCTATCTTTTCGTCCAATTCATTCACAAGCATAGATGCATGCCTCTTTATCATATTGATTTTATTAAATGGCGAAGGTATATAAAAATCTGTATCATTGTTTAAAATTTTAACGGTATTCATAATTAACCAGGGGTTGCCTAAAATACCTCTGCCTATCATAACCGCATCGCAATTTGTTTCTTCAATCATTTTGACGGCATCTTCCGGACTGTAAATATCTCCGTTACCTACAACAGGAATATTAACACCTTTTTTTACTTCATTAATAATTTTATAATCAGCCTTACCTGTATAAAATTGTTCCCTGGTTCTGCCATGGACGGCAATCATATCTAAACCGTTAAACTCTAAATTCTTTGAAAATTCTGAAGCATTAATGAAATCTGCACTCCATCCTGACCTTATTTTAGCTGAAACCGGTTTATTTGCCACCCTTTTTATTTTGTTGATAATTTTGCCTGCTAACTCAGGTGTCTTCATAAGCGCGCAGCCGTCCCCATTTTTAACTATTTTAGGTGCCGGGCAACCCATGTTGATATCAATAATATCAATGTCGTTTCTATTATTAATATATTTTTCAACAACATATGACATTATGTCAGGATCACTTCCAAAAACTTGCACAGCTACAGGTCTGTTCTTTTCATTTATTTTCATAAGATCCTCTGTTTTTGTACCCTGATAGTACAGCCCCTTTGCGCTTATCATTTCAGTATACACCAAGCCTGCTCCCATTTCTTTACAGATAGTTCTGTATGTTATGTCGGTTACTCCTGCCATGGGGGCAAGCACAACATTGGTATTTATTTCAATGCTTCCTATTTTAAGTTTCTTCATATTGTATTATTGTATCTCCCGGACTTAATATTTCTTCATTACCTTTTTCATTGATTACACTAAGCCATCCATCACTATCAATTCTTTTAGCAACAACTTTTCTTACTGTCTTTCTGCCTCTCTTGACCACTCCTATTTCTTTATTGTAAAACAACAAGCTTTCATTATATAAGTCAACTGCTTTGGAAGCCTTCCCTGTGCTTATCAACTCATCATAATGATACTCGATATTGTTTAATATGTTTCCGATAAGCAATTCTCTTTCTACAGCTTCTCCTTTTTCGATTCTGATTGAAGTGTTTTTCAAATTTTCTATTTTTTCTTCCATATTGACATTTATATTTAATGATAAAATTATACCTGCTCCCTTGCCCGCAATATCACCCTTTACGGATGCCGCCTTATTCCCATTTATAATAATATCATTTGGCCATTTTATTTTGCAGTCTAAGTTATATAAATCAAATATAGATTTCAATATAGAAGAACAGCCAACCGCATCGATTAAAGGAAGCAGATAATTATTATTTACAGATTTCAGAATAATACTTATATAAATATTTTTATCCGGCAAGCATACCCATTCATTTCCAAATCTTAATACACATTCCGACTGATTTTCGGACAGAACTACCGTTCCGTCAGGACATGTCCCAAATATATTCTTAGCCTTGGCAAATGTTGAATTTAAGCTGTCATATTGAATGATTGACTGCCCTATTATATTTGTATTTAAGTAACTGCTTATATTGTTTAAATCATACATTTTTATCCCCCGATTAATTAATTTTTATTTAGGAAATTGATAGGATATCATCTATATTTAAAAGAAGCTCCTTAACATCTTCCAAAGTTAAATCCGCCATATGTGCAATTCTGAATGTCTTTTCCTTTAAATCACCATAACCGTTGGAAATGGCGAAACCTCTATTGCCTAATTCTTCATTTAATTTTTTTACACTGATATTAAGAGTGTTTTTCACTGTTGTAAGAGTTACTGATGCATATTTTTCATCAGGAAATAAATCAAAATTCTTTTTCGCCCAGTTTCTTGTATATTCAGCCATTGTCAAATGTCTGTTAAATCTATTGTCTAAGCCTTCCTTCATTATTAGATCCAATTGGTAGTTTAATGCAAACATTAATGATAGATTAGGCGTTGACGGATATTGGTAATCTTTCTTTTTGATTGTATCATACAATTGTACCAAGTCTAAGTAATAACCTCTGTTTTTAATTGTTCTTGCCTTTTCGACAGCTCTTTTTGATATGGTGCATATGGAAAGTCCCGGAGGCAGCCCCAATGCTTTTTGCGAAGATGTTATACATATATCTATTCCAAGTTTGTCCGTTTCTACCTTTACTCCTCCGGCAGAGCTTACTGTATCAACACAAAATATTACCTCAGGATATTTTTTTATAACCTTGCTGATTTCATCAATTGGATTCATAACTCCTGTTGATGTTTCATTGTGAGTTATTGTAACTAAATCATATTTGCCTGTTGACAATACATCATCTACCATATCGGGTGATGTTATACTTCCTAATTCCGATTTAAACAAATCAGCATTAATTCCATTTGAAACAGCCATTTCGTGCCATCTGTCACCAAATGATCCGATTGAAAATACTGCTGCTTTTTCTTTGGTGCAGCATCGTACCGCCGCTTCCATTAATCCGCTTCCCGAGGATGTTGACAATAAAATTTCATTTTCCGTAAAAAATAGTTTTCTAAGGTTATTAGAAATGTCTCTTTGAAGATTTGACGCATCCTTGCTTCTGTGACCAATCATCGGCGTTGCCATTTTACTTAATATTTCCTCTTTTACTTCTATTGGTCCCGGAATAAATAATTTTTTATGCATAATGTCCTCCTTATATTATGTAATACAAATGAAATTGAGTCCGTATAATAGTCATACGCAGGGAAATGCAACAAATTTGTCTGCTCCTTGCGTCGCACAAATTTGGCATTCTGTGCGGTTGACTTACCATCAATTTCTTTCTCCCTATGGTCGAAGAAATTGGGTCAAGTCATACAAAAAATCTCCCATCAGTAATGCAAATGAGAGTTTTAGTCAGAATTTATTTGTTTGAGTATATAACTTTATAAATTTTGTGTCAAGTATAATTTTGATACATGTTACAATAATGTAATTATCTACAGATCATAATATTAACACTTTTCCCTTGACACCATTTCTGTATTAGTATACTATTTATCTATGATGCTAATACGTATGAAAGAAGGTGATAAGTTGGAATTTAACAACAATATACCTATATATCTTCAGGTAATGGAAAAGGTTAAACAAGATATAGTTTCAGGAAAACTAAAGCCAGGCGAAAAAATGCAATCCTCAAGAGAGTATTCAAATGAATTAGGTATAAATTTCAATACGGTCGCAAGAGTATATAAGGAGTTGGAAAATGAGAAAATCGTTTTTACAAAAAGAGGTTTGGGAACATTCATAACGGAATCTGCCGAGCAAATCGACAGCTTGAGATATGATATGGCTAAAAAGCAAATAGTAACATTTATAGAAGGAATGAAGCAAATAGGATATACTAAGGAAGAAATGATCAGATTTATAGAAACGGAAAATAATTATATAGAAGGGAATGAATAAATTGAACCTATTACAAATTAATGATTTAACAAAAAAATATTACAATAAAACGGCACTGAGTAATGTCAGCTTGAATTTTGAGCCTGGTAAAATATACGGCTTATTAGGGCCTAACGGAAGCGGCAAAACTACTCTCATGAAGGTTGTGGCAGGACTGCACAAACAGACAAGCGGCAGTGTATTGATAAATGATGAAGAGCTTTCATATAAAACCAAAGCCTATGTTTCATATATGCCCACAGAAAACTTTATGTACGATTCTTTCAGAGTTATAGATATAGCAAAGTTTTATAATAGCATGTATGAAGACTTCAGACTTGATTATGCTTTAAATCTTATTAATGAAATTAAAATCGACTTAAATCATAAGATTTCTAATTTGTCATCAGGACAAATCGGAAAACTGAAGGCAGTCATTGCATTATCAAGAGATACAGACATATATATGCTTGATGAACCTTTAAATGGTGTTGATGTATTGTCAAGAGATACAATAATGGACATAATTACAAAATCTTATAATGAAAACAAAGTAATAATAATTTCCACGCACTTAGTCAGTGAAATCGAAAAAATACTTGATACCGTTATATTTTTAAAGGACGGCATGGTAGAGATTTTCGGTAATGCCGAAGAACTAAGGCAAAGCCGGCAATTATCTGTAGAGGGATTGTATAAGGAGGTATTCAGAAATGCTTAAATTAATAAAGCTTGAATTCATAAGAAAGTCTAAGCTTATTGCTATGACATTAATTACAGCAGTAGCTATAAATATGTTTTTAATAACAAGAGGTGTTACCGGCAGTTCAATGTTCCTTGTACTGTTTCCTCCTGCGTTATTTATTCTTTATCTGGTAGACATAATAAAAATGTACAGTGAAGACTTAAATAAAAAAACCGGATATATGTTGTTTATGACTCCTAACAGCGGATATAAAATCATATCATCAAAGCTTTTGACTGCTGTGCTGGAAGGATTTGCAATTATATTGATATATTTTATATTTATTTTAATTAACGGTATATACATTATTATTTCAACAGGTGCAGAAATTGATTACAGTCAGGTAATAAGAGTCGTTGACAGATTTATGTCCGGTAATCTTGGCTTCAGCTTAGGTCATGTATTTGTGATTTTACTGACAGCTCTTGCATTTTTAATAGCTTTTATCACTACCGTATACACTGCAATGACCATAAGAAAAAGTATATTTTCTGAAATCAAATTCGGAGGACTGTTAAGCTTCATAATATTTTTATTGATTAATTGGGCACTTTCATATGTATCAGACAAATTCTTTGATCTTATCAGCCCTTATTATGATTCCATAGGAACCAGAGCGGCAGGAGGAATCTCCACGGGCGAATTAGCAATGGGTCTATTGCCCCTGATTGCGGTGTTAATAATTCAAGCAATTGCACTTACAGGTTTTTCCGGATATCTTTTAGAAAAGAAAATTAATTTATAAATCTCAGGAGGAGAGGAAAAGTGAAAAGAATTATTTGTTTATTGCTGATAATCTTAATTTCAGCTACAGGCTGCACTTCATTTTTTAAAGTTGATGAAAACAAGGTAAAAGACGTATCCGATAAAATTACCGATACATTGGTTAATACAGTAGGACAGGAAAAGGCTGAGAAGCAAGAGTCCCACACAATTGAATCCGCCGGCAAAAATACCCTTAGCATAATCAGTTCCATTGGAAATATTAGTATCGAATCACGCGAGGCAGATAATACAATAATAAACATAAATATCTCTTCAAAAGCAGGCTCTAAGGAAAAGGCTGAAGAAATAATTGAAAATTATACCTACACCATTAACACAGACAACAACTCAATAGTTGCAGACACTTCATTTGATAATCCATTGAGCGGTGTAAATCTTACAATTGATTTAATTATATACATTCCTTCCAATATCAAGGATGTTAAGGTTTCATCAAATGTAGGCGACGTTCATCTAAGCGGTGTTTCCGGAAACATACAATTAAACAACAATGTAGGTGAGGTTATGATTGATAAATCGGAAGGTTCATATAGTGTAAAAGTTGATGTGGGAGAAATTAATATAAAAGACTGCATAGCGGTTGATAATTCAGAATTTAAGACAAATACCGGAGAAATAGATATTTCCTTGAGCAGCATATCAGATGCTGATAGCATTACCGCTGAAACAGGAGTAGGGAATATTAATATGTCACTAAATGACAATGCCGGATACCGTGCAGTTATTAAAGAATTTATGAAGGATGAAAAAATCGAAACGAAAAATGACCAGCATAGCAACATAACTCTTACTACGGGAGTGGGAGAAATAGATTTTAAATAACATATAGGGGACATTTCTTTAATGCTTGCTTCGAAGACCTACTTACATTAAAGGTATGTCCCTCTTTCATTGTCAGACGTCTATACTCCTTTATTCAAAAGTATCAGCCAAGAACCGCCCCCATCGGCTCATTTCTATTTGTGAAAGAGTATTTATGTTTGCGAAAGAGTATTTATGTTTGCGAAAGAGTATTTATGTTTGTATAATGTAAGCATAACATATTGTTATAATCTAAAGACATACATAAGGAGGATCACATGTACTTAAATACTTTTATTGGAGTTATAATACCATTTGTTGGCACCGCATTAGGTGCTGGCATGGTTTTTTTTATGAAAAAGGGAATGGGTGCTAAGACAGAAAAATCCTTGCTTGGATTTGCATCAGGAGTTATGATTGCAGCTTCTGTCTGGTCGCTGTTGATTCCGTCAATTGACATGGCTACGGAACAGGGAACTATTGCATGGGTACCGGCAGCAGCGGGATTTATGCTGGGAATATTATTTTTACTGCTTCTTGATAATGTAATTCCCCATTTGCACCTGAACGATGACATGCCTGAAGGAATTACGTCAAAAAGTGCAAAGTTGAGAAAAACAACTATGCTTGTTTTAGCAGTTACTCTGCATAATATTCCGGAAGGAATGGCAGTAGGGGTGGTATTTGCCGGAGTTTTAGCAGAGAATTCATTAATATCCATGGCGGGAGCCTTTTCACTTTCCATAGGCATTGCCATTCAGAACTTCCCTGAAGGAGCGATTATTTCAATGCCATTAAGCAGTGAAGGATTTTCTAAGAAAAAGTCTTTTGCTTATGGAACTTTGTCAGGAATTGTAGAGCCTATTGCTGCGGTTGTAACCATACTTTTGACAAATGTTATTCAACCGGCTCTCCCATACTTGCTTTCATTTGCAGCCGGAGCTATGATTTACGTTGTAATTGAGGAACTTATACCTGAAGCGCAAAGCGGAGAACACAGCAACATCGGCACTATCGGAGCAGCCTTTGGATTTGTCATAATGATGATATTGGACGTAGCGCTTGGATAACCCGTCCCTTTAGGTATGCTTGTTAGGTTTCCAAAAATGGGAATACCTTGATGTACAATTATCTTCAGTTACTTACCTGTAAGATTATTAAGAGAAGTTAATAAGTTATTTACAAAAAAGTGTAACGAACTGTATAGTTAAATGGTTTATATATAAACGAGAGTATTTTAAAAAAATAATTTTCTATATATTTTATATTTCTTAAATATTATCCATCTACTTAAAATTCTATGCCTGCAACCACTTGATATTGTAGTTTTAAAAATTGCATTTTAGTGTATAATTAATTTAGGCTATGTAGGGGGATGAGAATATGGATAGAGGTAAAAAAGACTTTGTATATGATAGGCATTCAAAGGATTTTATTATAGAGTTATATATTAAATATAGGGAAGAAATGATAAAAATCTCATTTTCTAAATTAAATGACTGGCATGAAGCAGAAGATGCAGTGGAAGAAGCGTTTATAAATATTGCAAAAAACTATAGTAAAATAATCAATTCAAAGGATTATGAAATAAAGAAATATATAATTGTCACAGTAACTAATACGTCATACAAATTATTAATAAAATATCTTTGAAAAAACTGTAACGATTTGACAGTTAAAGGGTTTATATAGTAGATAACTAAATACTTTAGATTACGGTATATATATTTTGATAAATCATAATAAATAAAATCGGAGGGTATTATGAATAAGAAAGAGAAAGTTACAATATTTATTTCGCGATTTGTCGCAGGTATTTTTTGTTTTTTTATTCCAAAATTGATTACCGGCAGTTCAGGCATATTTATGCTTACTGATGGTTTCTTTGCAGGTTTGGATATAACCGATTATATTTTACGAACAATATGTTTTTTGATTGGAACGTTAGTTGTAATGTATTCATTTAACATTTTTTCAGAAATAAATAATAAATAAATTAGGTACAAAGGGACAGCAAAATGATAAATTGATAAAGTATGGCATATGAGGAGGTACCAAAATCTTCTGTAATATTATGACAGGGTGGAGAAATAGTAATGAATAGAAGTGAAATTACTAAAAAAACCATAGTATTTATTGTAATAACTACTATATTAGCAATGCTAATAATTGAAAAATATTGTTCGGAAAATATATACTTTAGTATCAACGTAACTGTGGCAGAGAAAGCAGACTTTAATGAATATGTAAATAAAACAATGGGATTTGGCGGTTATATATACAATAAAACTATATTTCCTATAAGAATAAGGAAAATTACACCCATAGGGGAAAGAGGCATGAAGTATCATACCACATTAGTAACCACATGGGGATTTTCGGAAATAAAACAAGAGGATTTTTCCAAATACGATGAATTAGAAGGGAAGATAATCCTTCCGTTTACAAGCTATAATCTTGGCGGATTCTTTAAATTTACCGATAGAAAAATAGTTAATCCATCGGCATTTGTGTTGACTTACTCAATATTTGGAATTGAGGTTGAAAATATTATTATTAACTAACTTTGGATCATGAAAAAAATAAATCAAAATGTGATGTTGAGGTGAAATGGTAGTAATTGCCATTTATTAACAACATGACCCGTCTCATTGGAGCCCCCTAAATTTCTTTATTAGGGTGTCTTTTTTTATATTTTGTTTAAACTTGTCTAAAATGAGGTATAAAAATAGTAATGACAACAAATATATCTTTATAAGTTTCCACTTTTATTATATAATTCAAATATGATATTTACAATTTATGGTTTCTTATAACAGATTCCAAGACGGGGTAAATCTTATGAAAACTAATGACCAATTACCTGTTTATTTATTCCATCAAGGTACAAACTATTATTCATATAATTTTTTAGGCTCGCATATTATAGATAACACAGGCACTGTATTCAGGGTCTGGGCTCCCAATGCAAAAAGAATACATGTAACGGGCAATTTTTGCAATTGGCAAAAAAGTGCGGATTTTGAAATGCATAAACTTCCCGAAAGCGAAATATGGGAGTTGTTTGTTCCTTGTATAGGGGAAGGCGAATTATATAAATATATTATCACTTCTGCTGATAATACTGATATTTATAAAGCAGACCCATATGCATTTTCTTCGCAGACAAAAATTGAAACCGCTTCAATCGTTTACAATATAAGCAAATACATATGGCATGATGCAAATTGGCAAAACTATAAAAAAACAATTAACTTGTATGAGATTCCGATTAATATTTATGAAATAAATCTATCCTCGTGGAAGCGCAAAGAAAACGGGGATTTTTACACATATAGAGAAATAGCGCCAATGTTGATAGCTCATGCTAAGGAACATTTTTATACACATATAGAACTGATGCCCATAATGGAATATCCTTTTGACGGTTCCTGGGGGTATCAGGTTTCAGGCTATTATGCACCTACTAAACGCTTCGGCGAGCCTGATGACTTAAAATATCTGATTGACCAATGTCATCAAAACGGTATCGGTGTTATCCTTGATTGGGTCCCTGCTCATTTTCCAAAAGATGAACATGGATTATATAAATTTGACGGAGAATATCTTTACGAATATAAGGATTATCAAAAAAGAGAAATGAAAAGCTGGGGAACACATAAGTTTGATTTTGGTAGTACGGGAGTTCAATCATTCTTAATATCAAATGCAGTATTTTGGCTGGATATTTATCATGCCGACGGCTTAAGGGTTGATGCGGTAAGCTCTATGTTGTATTTGGATTATGATAAAAAAGACGGTGAATGGACTCCAAATATATATGGAGGAAATGAAAATTTAGAAGCAATTTCTTTTTTAAAAAAACTTAATGAAGCCGTATTTAAAAACTATCATAATACTATGATGATAGCGGAAGAATCCACGGCATGGCCTATGGTTACCAAGCCTGTCTATTTGGGAGGATTGGGCTTTAACTTTAAATGGAATATGGGCTGGATGAATGATATGATTGAATATATGGAAACTGATCCTTTCTTCAGAAAATATAAACACAAAAACATAACCTTTTCGCTCCATTATGCTTTCAGTGAGAATTTTATACTTCCTTTGTCTCATGACGAGGTTGTACATGGCAAGAAATCTATAATAAATAAGATGCCGGGACCTTATGAGGAAAAATTTGCAAATGTGAGAGTTCTTTTAGGCTATATGATGGCTCATCCGGGAAAAAAGCTAAATTTTATGGGATATGAAATAGGACAATTCACGGAATGGGATTTTAATAAGGAAATAGAATGGTTTATGACGGATTATGAATATCATGGAAAATTAAACACCTATATTAAGGATTTGAATGAATTTTACCTGATTTATCCGCAGCTTTGGGAAGTTGATTATTCATGGAACGGGTTTAAATGGATTTCCAATGATGATTTTGAACAGAATATAATAGCCTTTAAGCGAATAAGCAAATGTGGTGATGAATTAATTGCAGTTGTTAATTTTTCTCCCACGGAAAGACATAACTACTTGATTGGTGCTGATAAAGGGATTTACACCGAAGTATTCAACTCAAACAATGAGGAATATGGAGGTACAGGCACAGGCAACAAGGATAAAATAATATCATCATCAAATTCTATCCACGGATATGATTTTAGCATAACATTAACACTTCCGCCGCTTTCAATAATTTTTCTTAAAAAAGAAACAACATATAAAGTAAATAAAAGGGGAGGTAAAATTTATGAAATTAGCTAAAAAAGAATGTGTTGTCATGCTCCTTGCAGGAGGACAGGGCAGCCGGCTGGGTGCTCTTACAACAAAAATAGCAAAACCTTCTGTACCGTTTGGGGGCAAATACAGAATAATCGACTTTGCCCTGTCTAATTGTGCCAACTCGGGTTTGGATACAATAGGTGTTTTAACACAATATCAACCATTAACATTAAATTCATATATAGGCGACGGAAAGTCCTGGGACTTGGACAGAATGCAAGGCGGAATTCAAATACTGCCCCCATATCAAAGAGTAGGTGATTCTGAATGGTACTTGGGGACGGCAAATTCAATTTACCAGAATATAAATTTTATCGTCCAGTACAATCCTGAGTATGTTCTTATTTTATCCGGAGACCATATTTATAAAATGGATTATTCCTTAATGATAAACTATCATAAGGAGAAGGATGCTGATTGCACAATATCTGTAATCGACGTTCCTTTAAAGGAAGCTTCACGTTTTGGAATTTTAAGTTCTGATGAAGACGGAAGAATAACTGATTTTGAGGAAAAGCCAAAAAGACCTAAAAGCACGCAAGCCTCCATGGGTATATATGTATTTAAATGGAACAAGCTCAAGGAGTATCTTGAAATAGATGACTTAAATACAAAATCTACAAATGACTTCGGTAAGGATGTTATTCCTTTAATGCTTAAATCCAATGAAAAAATGTATGCATATAAATTCAACGGATATTGGAAGGATGTAGGTACCATTGATTCATTGTGGCAGGCAAATATGGATCTTTTAGGTGAAAACGGCTTTGAATTATCGGAAAATTGGATAATTTATTCAAGGCATGCAGAAAAACCCCCTCACTATGTGAGCAAGGATGCAGTTGTTAAAAATTCAATTGTTTCTGAAGGAGCTGTAATTTTAGGTGTTGTAGAAAATTCAATAATATTTTCAGGAGTAACTGTCGGAGAAAATGCGACAGTGAAAGATTCGGTAATAATGGCTGATGTTGAAATAGGTAAAAATTGTGTAATTAACTACTCTATAATTGATGAAATGGTAAAAATCGGAGCAAATCTAAAAATAGGAAAACCAATTGGAGAAAATTCGGAAATCACGGTAATACCACGGGAAAGTGTTATAAATAACATGCAGGAGGGGTAGTATGAAAGCTTTAGGAATTATTTTTTCGGATATTCAGGATTGGAGCATGACAGAATTGGCAACTCATCGTTCAGTTGCCGCAATACCCTTTGGGGGCAGATACAGACTTATAGATTTTCCCCTTTCAAACATGGTCAATTCAGGTATCAATAAGGTATGTATAATAACAAAGAGCAACTACCGTTCATTAATGGAACATGTCGGTTCAGGAAAGGATTGGGACCTATCCAGAAAAAAAGGAGGAATACTCGTATTTCCGCCTTATGCCGTCGGTGAAAATCACGGACTTTATCAGGGCAGACTGGATGCTTTAAAAAGAGTTTTGGATTATATTTCGTCTTCAAAGGAAAAGTATGTTATTTTATCAGACAGCGACATGATTTATGACATTAATTATCAAGAAATAATAAAGTATCATGAGGAAAAAAATTCGGATATTACGGCTGTATACACAAAGACAAGCATAGATAAGTCTGACTCAATTCACAAAATATTGTACGAATTTGATGAAGAAGGAAGAGCTGATGATATCTTGGTCTATCCTATTACCACAGGTCATTATAATGTAGGACTAAATTCATTTGTTATGAACAAGGATTTTTTAGAAGCACTTATTTATGATGCCATTGCAAGAAACCACAAGGACTTTAGCTACGATGTTTTAGCTGCCAGGGTTCATTCATTTAGAATTTACGGTTATGAATACAATGGTTTTTTCGCCCATATTGATTCGCTGCAAAGCTATTACGAAAACAGCATGAAGTTGTTAAACATTGATACACTGCAAAATATTTTCTATTCGAAAACAGGACCCATATACACAAAGACAAAAGATTCAGCCCCAACAAAGTATTGCTGTGATGCAGTTGTTAAAAATTCATTGGTTGCCAGCGGCTGTTTAATTGAGGGAACCGTAGAAAATTCAATACTTTTCAGAGGTGTGAAAATAGGCAAAAATGCGGTTGTTAAGAATTCAATCATAATGCAGCACGGGGTAATAGGAGACAATGCCCAGCTAAATTCAATAATAACCGATACCTATGCCTATGTGAATAAAGACAGGGTTTTATTGGGATATTCAAACTGTCCGTTCTTTATTAAGAAAAACTCAGTAGTATAGGAGTGAATTATATGAAAAAAATAAAAGTGTTATACATTGCATCCGAAGCTGCTCCGTTCATTGCAACCGGCGGACTTGGAGAAGTTGCAGGGTCACTGCCCAAATCATTGTCTGAAAAATATGATGATAAAATCGATATAAGGGTAGTTCTTCCCTTATACCAGGGTGTTTGGGACAGAAGTGAATTTGAGTTCCTTGGAAAAACATCTGTTCCTCTTGCTTGGAGACAGCAGTATTGCGGCGTATTTAAAAGGAAATTAAATAATGTTACATATTATTTCATAGACAATGAATATTATTTTAAAAGAAGTGAATGCTACGGACATTTTGATGACGGCGAAAGATTTGCATTTTTCTCTAAAGCCGCCTTGTATATACTGCCAATGATTGAATTTATGCCTGACATAATTCATGCAAATGACTGGCAGACATCATTGGTTCCAATTTACTTAACCACAAAGTATCAAAGTTATGAGGGATACAAGAATATTAAGTCCATTATAACAATTCACAACATTGAATATCAGGGGAATTTTGATTTGGGAATTGCCGAAGATATTTTCGATATTCACGGAAAAGAAAAAGGTATAATCGAATATAAGGGAGCAATAAATCTATTGAAGGGAGCTATGGAAACCTCCCACATTATAAGCACCGTAAGCGAAAGCTATTCAAAGGAAATTTTTGATGATTATTATGCTCACGGTCTTGCGGAAATAATACAAAAAAATTCATCAAAAATAAGGGGCATACTTAACGGAATAGATACTGATGCCTATAATCCGGAAACAGATGACGCATTATTTGAAAATTATAATATAAATAATATTGAAAATAAAAGTATTAACAAACTAAACTTACAGTCTCTTTCGGGACTTCCCCAAAATAAGGATATACCTGTAATCGGAATTATTTCAAGGTTAGTTAAGCATAAGGGACTTGACTTAATCATAGATGCCATGGAGGAAATGCTAAAAGAAAGAGTGCAATTTATTATACTCGGAAAAGGTGACAGGGGATACGAATTGTTTTTTAAATCTATGCAGGACAGCTATAATGAAAAAGTATCCGCAAGAATCGATTTTAATTCCGACTTGGCAAGAAAAATATATGCAGGCGCAGATTTGTTCCTAATGCCTTCAATAAGCGAGCCTTGCGGTATTGCTCAAATGATTTCTTCAAGATACGGCACGGTGCCCATTGTACGGGAAACGGGAGGGCTTAAGGATTCAATCAAGGATGCAAGTCTTGGTGAAGGAAACGGATTTACGTTTAAGGAGCAGACTTCCCATGCTCTTTATGATGCGGTAAAAAGAGCTTTAAAAGTTTATGATAATAAGGAAGATTGGAAGATGCTGGTTAAATCGGTAATGGAGATTGATTTCAGCTGGCAAAAATCTGCCGAAAAATATCTTGATATGTATCTAAGCTTACTAAACTTAGGAGTATGATAATGACAAAAATTGATGCAAAACATATTAATCGGTTAATTGATAACGAACTTTTTCGCTACTGGAACAGCGGACCGGAAAATGCCGATTCAAATCAAGTGTACAGAGCTTTGTCAATTGTAATAAGAGATTTGCTTCTGCATAAAAGAAATGAATTTATAAACAAGCAAAATAATAACAAGCAAGTTTATTATATGTGTATGGAATTTCTCATAGGCAAGTCTCTTAGAAATAACCTTTATAATTTAAATATAGAAAACGAAACTAAAGAAGCACTGAAAAAATACAATGTTACATTAGAAGAATTGTGTTTAATCGAAAAGGACCCCGGTTTAGGCAACGGCGGACTCGGTAGACTTGCGGCGTGCTTTATGGATTCCCTTGCAACTCAAAATTACCCTGCCGTGGGCTTTTCCATAAAATATGAATTCGGTCTTTTCAAGCAAAAAATAATTGACGGGTGGCAGACAGAACTTCCGGATGATTGGCTTTCAGCCTCAGACGTATGGCTTATACCAAAGACCGAAGAAAGAGTAATCGTTAAATTTGACGGAAGTATAAGAGAAGAATGGTCCCCCGAAGGACTGAAAATTTACCATGACTTCCCTACGGAGGTTGAAGCAATACCTTATGACTTGATGATTTCGGGATATAAAAGCGATGGAGTAAGCTTGCTGAGGCTTTGGGAATCAAGAAGCCTCAACAGCTTTGATATGAATTTATTCTCGCAAGGCGACTATATAAGGGCTTTGTCAGAGGATTCAATGGCAGAAGCAATATCAAAGGTTTTATATCCGGCTGATAATCATAATGAAGGTAAAATATTAAGACTTAAACAGCAATATTTCTTGGTTTCGGCATCAGCACAAAACATAGTGAATAACCATATTAAAAAATATAAATCATTGGATAATTTCAGCGAAAAAAATGCAATTCATATTAATGACACCCATCCTGCACTTATAATTCCTGAATTAATGCGTATTTTTATGGACGAGTACAGGCTTTCATGGGAAAAGGCGTGGAATTTGGTGGTTAATACGGTTTCCTACACAAATCACACGGTAATGACTGAAGCATTGGAAACATTCGATGAAAATATAGTTAAATCCAAGCTGCCAAGAATTTATATGATAATACAAGAAATCAATAAAAGATTTCTCCGTGAAGCTGCATCAAAATACAATGATTACAACAAAGCTTTGAATATGTCCATATTCGGCTTCGGCAGAGTAAATATGGCTAATTTGTGCATAATCGGCAGTCATAAGGTAAACGGAGTTGCACATCTTCATTCTGAAATTTTAAAAAGAACTGTATTTAAAAACTTTTATGATTATAGTCCCGATAAGTTTCTAAATGTTACAAACGGCATAACCCACAGGCGATGGCTTAATCAGGCAAACCCTTTGCTGAAAGAATTAATTGAGGACCTTGTGGGTTTAGATTACGTTACAAATCCCGAAAAGCTTAATACGCTCAAATTCTACAAGGATGATGACAGTGTTCTGAATAGGCTGGGTGAAATTAAATATCAGAATAAAATGATTCTTGCCGAATATGTCAGAAAAAATAATCATATTGATTTGAATATTAATTCAATATTTGACATACAGGCGAAAAGGCTGCATGAATACAAAAGGCAGCTTTTAAATATACTCAGAATTATAAGTATCATCATTGACATAAATGAGGGAAATACAGTTGACATTGTTCCGGAAACATTTATATTTGCCGCAAAAGCCGCCCCCGGCTATCACAGGGCAAAAGAAATAATACAGCTCATTTTTGCATTAAGCGAATACATAAATAAAAATACTTTTATCAAAAAATATATCAACGTTGTGTTTTTGGAAAATTATTCTGTAAGTTTAGCTGAAATTATAATACCTGCCGGTGAATTAAGCGAGCAAATATCCTTAGCTGGAAAGGAAGCAAGCGGAACGGGAAATATGAAATTCATGCTTAACGGTGCCATAACCATCGGTACCTATGACGGCGCCAATGTTGAAATAATCAGTGAAGTTGGAGAAGATAATTTCTTCTTGTTCGGCATGAGAGACTATGAAGTTGAAGAATTATGGAGTCATGGTTATTCATCAACACTTTATTATCAAAAAAATCCAAAAATAAGAAAAATAATAGATTTTTTAAACAGAGGAATAAGCGGAAAATCCTTCGAATCAATTTCAAAATATTTAATCGGCGGACCTGTTGTGGGAGATCCTTATATGTGCTTTGCTGATTTTGACAACTATATGGATGTTCATCATAAAGCTTCACAGCTTTATTACAATGACAAAATAAAATGGAATAAAATGTCGCTAATAAATATAGCATCAGCAGGAAAATTTTCTTCCGACAGAACCATACGGGAGTATGCAGACAATATATGGGGGCTAAGATGAATGGGGACACACCTTCAAAATCAGGTGACTCTCTGTAGGATAGCTTTTGAAGGAATGTCCCCAAATTATGGAGGTACTATGTTTATATTCGATTCTCAGTCCCAGTTCTTCAGGCATCCTCAGGGAGGAATTAAATCAAATGAAATAATTACATTTAAAATATTTGTTAAGCGTAACATTAATGCCCCGGAATTGCTGATTGAAAAAAGACATGATTATGACAATGTTTTTTACGATAAAATAAAAATGCAGTGGATATCCGCTGAAAAAAGCTTTGATTTATACCAGGTTGAATTATCTATAAAGGAATATGGCAATTACTATTATTCCTTTATTTTTAATGATGAAAAATCCAATGATTATGAGCTGCTGATATATGATGCAGGCTATTCAACTCCTGATTGGGCAAAGGGAGGAATTATATATCATGTTTTTGTTGATAGATTTTACAGAACAAAAACAATCGAAAAAAAAGACACAATTATACGAAGATGGGGAGAAACTCCCCACTACCTTCCCGATGAAAAAGGTGAAATACTGAATAACGACTTTTTCGGCGGAAATTTAGAGGGTATAAAAGAAAAATTGCCTTACATTGCAAGCCTTGGGATAAGCATAATCTATTTATCTCCAATTTTTGAGGCACATTCAAATCATAAATATGATACAGGAGATTATCATAAAATTGATCCGATGTTCGGAAATGAAAATTCTTTAAAAGAGCTTATAAACGAAGCCGATAAAAATGGTATATATGTGATTCTTGACGGTGTTTTCAGCCATACAGGCGATGACAGCATTTACTTTAACAAATACGGCAGATATAACTCCACGGGTGCCTATGAAAGCAAGGATTCCCCTTATTATAATTGGTATACCTTCAATAAATGGAACGATGATTATGTAAGCTGGTGGGGTATAAAAACACTGCCTGAGATAAATGAACGCGATGAATCTTATGTAAACTTTGTAACCGGACAAAACGGAGTAATAGATCACTGGCAAAAAACAGGAGTTATGGGGTGGCGTTTGGATGTTGCCGACGAGCTGCCTGATGAATTTATTGATGCCCTTCGCATTTCCGTAAAAAAAGAAAGCAAAGATGCTTTAATAATAGGCGAAATTTGGGAATTTGCATCAAATAAATACTCTTACGGAAAGCTGAGAAAATATTTATTGGGAAAGCAGCTTGATTCTGTAACCAATTACCCATTAAGACACGGAATAATAGAATTCGTAAAAAATAAAGACTGTAATCTTCTTTATGAAACAATGAATAGAATTATGGAAACATATCCTCCTGAAACAGTGGACTGTCTTATGAATATTATAGGAACTCACGATACTGAAAGAATTCTTACTGTATTAGGAAACAGTATAATTCCTTACAGCAAAGAAGAAATGTCGAAAAGCAAACTTTCTGAGAAAGAATTAAAACAAGGAATAAAGCTTTTGAAAATTGCAGTTCTGCTCCAAATGACCCTTCCTGGTATTCCCTGCATTTATTATGGCGATGAGGCAGGTTTGCAAGGATGGAAGGATCCTTTCAACAGAAGATGCTACCCCTGGGGAAATGAAAATAAAGAAATCTTTGATTACTATATGCTTATAACTAAGTTTCGAAGAAAAAATAAGGTTTTGGCTTCAGGAAAATATAAATGTTCAGTTCATGATAAAGAAGTTTTCGTGTTCGAAAGATTTGATTATAATGAAAAGCTGATAGTGGCAGTTAATTTATCACAAAAGGAAATCACCTTGAAATTCAGCGAAAATATGATTGAATACGGCAAAGATAGAGAAAGTAATATTTCTAACATCGAAAAAGAGAACTATATAATTTTAACTAAAAAAACAACTGATATCTGATTTTTCTTCAACAGTTTTACCTATAAAAGTTATCAACAAAATTTGAAAGTTATATAAAAAAGAAAAAAGCTATTTAATGGAACCCTAAATCTTGATATTTACAATTAACACTTTTTACATCGAAAATAATTCAAATTAACAATCTCTCAATGAATATATTATTATTTTGATAAAATATACAGGAAAAAAGCATGCACAGATGGGAGGCTTTTATGAAAGAAATTGCTATCTTCTATAGAGACAGATATAACCAGCCTGCAATTGAATACATAGCAGATAATTTTTATAGAATACTCGGAGACAATATTCATATTACAAATTATTATCTAGATGCACTCTGTAAAAGTGATAAAGTAACTGCAGACGCTTATCTGGTTTGCTACGTGGAAATGTTAGGTCCTCTTGTTGACTATGTTGATGACTTTTCAAAAGTCATCGTAATAACAAGGAGCATAAGAAAAGAATACATCATGTCAGTCTTTGACATCCCGAGAGGCACTGATGTTCTTGTCGTCAACGATTCTCCCTCAAGCATCATACAGACTATTTACATGTTCTATGAGCTTGGAATCGGTCACCTTCATTTCATACCCTTTGAAAAGAATCTATCAGAAAAAGGTGCATACGACCATATTGACACTGCCATCGTTACAAAATATTCTGAGCATATGATTCCATCTCATATCAAAAAGGTATGCAATATACAGAACAGGGAAGTAAGTTTTGAAACAATGCAAAAGCTGATTTTTCTTCTGGGGCTTGAACAATCGTCTATTCAATGCAACCTTGTAAAAAAAGCCAATGAGGATATGGACACCGGTATCAACTTTGCTAACAGCTATTTCAGTAATCTTCTAAAAGAACAAATGATAACCTCAGTAATCGAAGAGTCCACCAGGGCAATCCTCCTTGTAGACATAAACCAGCATCTTCACTATGTAAACGAAACCGCATATGATATATTTGGTTTAAAGACTGGGGACAGTTTTCTTCCAGAGCTATACTTTTCACAGCACATGATTACCGAAAACGAATACAAGGATGAAATCCTCACCTACCGAGGTGATACGTATCTTGTCGAAAAAATCAATTATTATCTTTCCGATGAGTACATCGGATACATTCTCGTCCTTCAAAATGAAATTGACCTACGTGAAACAGCCAGCAATCTTTCAAAGCAACTAAAACGTACTGGGTTCTATGCGAAGCATAATTTCTCCGATATTGTTCACAAGTCAGTTTCAATGAGAAAATGTATCGAAATGGCACAAAAGGTTGCCTCTTCCGATTATACCGTTCTGGTTCGGGGTGAAAGCGGAACAGGAAAGGAACTCGTTGCACAAGGAATTCATAACTACTCAGAAAGGCGAAATAATGCGTTTGTGGCTATTAATTGTGCTACACTTCCAGAAACGCTTCTTGAAAGTGAGCTTTTTGGATACGAGGCTGGTTCTTTTACCGGTGCCCAAAAGCATGGCAAAATAGGTCTTTTTGAACGTGCAAACCATGGTACGCTTTTCCTTGATGAAATAGGTAATATATCGCCTGGCTTGCAGTCAAGTTTGCTGCGTGCTCTTCAGGAAAAGCAAATCATGCGAATAGGTAGTGAAAAAGTCATAGATGTAGATGTTCGTATTATAGCAGCCACCAATTCTAACTTGGAGGTGCTTGTCAAAAATGGTATTTTTAGAAGCGACCTGTTTTACAGACTTAATGTTATTACCATATATATTGAACCTCTCAAGAAACGACGTGAAGATATACTTCCTTTATTTGAAAGTTTTCTCGGAATGAAGTACTCGAGGCTCACCGATCACGATAAGGCTGCGCTACTGAATTACTCGTGGCCCGGGAATGTACGTGAGTTGGAAAATGCAGCCTCACATTACAAGTTGCTCAATCGACTTCCAGATTACGTCGTCTCTTCAAATCTATATAAACCAACTACAAGTTTGGAAATTCATGCTCCTTTCCCTTCACAAAAAGATATTGAAACAGAAATCTTGAGAATTATATCTTCTAATACATCTGCTTCCTCAGGAATAGGCAGGAAAAGCATTATGAAGAGGTTGGAATCGTGCGGTTTAGTCATAGGTGAAGGAGTACTAAAGCGTATTCTCCATGAATTCAGCACCAAAGGGCTGATTAGGAGTTCTTCCGGTAGGGGTGGTTCATTCATAACCCCATTAGGTAAAAGTTATCTAAAAGATGAACCTTAAAATAAAAGCAGATAAATAGTCATAGGAAAAAACTTCCTTATGACTTTTTATCTGTTATATAAAAATAGTGGTACTCTGCCTGATGAAACTCTTCTTCAACATATTTGCTTCTTTACTACTCAATCTTATCATCTTTTCTGTCACTCAACATCAAAGTGGTACACTTTTTGAGTATCATTTACAATTTGAATATTCTGTCTGATTCCTCTTTTTCATTTACCGAAACAAATACCGGATTAGTATGCAATACATTTACTGCTCATCCTTTCGAAATTTTGATTGTCTTTTTACGCTCACCTATCGCTATACTATATTCCATTTCTTCTCCATAAAAGCAAGGGAAGTCTAACAAATAAGCTGTCCTTAGAATTAATTTTTATATACCGTTTTGCCGTCTACAATGGTAGCAACTACATTTATATTTGCTATGTCATGTGGATCAACTTCAAATATATCTTTGTCAAGAATTGTCAGATCAGCTGCCTTTCCGATTTCAAGAGACCCTTTTTTGTTTTCTTCGAAAGCGCCATATGCATTCCAAATAGTAAACAAGCGCACAGCTTCTTCAACTGTCAGCTTTTCTTCAGGATGCCAGCCTTCCGTCTTTTCATCAAGAGCATCTCTTGTTACAGCACACTGAATGTTTTGAAGAATATCAAAACTTTCTACCGGCGAATCCGAACCACCGCAGCAAACCAAGCCTTTATTCAGCATAGTCTTCCACATATATGACCTGTCAGCTCTTTCTTTCCCGACAAGCCTCTCTATTACAGGTTTATCGGAAGAAATAAATACTGGCTGTATATACGCAAGTATTCCGTATTCATCCATCCTATCGAACAGTTCTTTGCTTACAATCTGAAGGTGGTTAATTGCCAGTCTAAGTGGCTTTTGTCCGTATTTTTTAATTGCATTTTCATATGCGTCCATAACTACATCGGATGCTTTATCTCCGATAGCATGAACCAAAATCTGCATGTCATGCGAATATGAATAATCCAGACAGTCCTGCAATTCTTCAAGTGTGTGCCGTATCATGCCGTAATTGGTGTCATCACCCTCGTACGGATCATTCATAAGTGCTGTCTTCGCACCGAGTGAACCGTCAATATACAACTTAATCGGACCCACGCTATAATAGTCTGTTCCATCACCGGTTCTGTGTCCATCATCAATGAACTTTTTTACATCACCGTAGCTTACAAAAGAAGGTTGTTCTCTGACCTTAACAGTTAGTTCTCCGGCTTCATCCAATTCACGGTACGCTTGCATTATTCTCTCCCCGTTTCTTCCCGGAAGAGACAGAAAATCATCGGTTTGCGTACTCGTAATTCCGCACTTAGAAAGATCCTTAAGCACGTATTTAATAAGATCCTTAATCTCTTCAAGTGATGGCTCAGTCATAACATTATAACAGAGCTTTACCGAAGCCTCAGAAAGAATGCCGGTCTCATTATCTATCTGACCTTCATATTCCTTTACATCTTCAAGTTCGTTGACAATTTCAAGAGCTTTGGAATTTACCGTTGCTAAATGCCCGCAAACACGAATAAAAAGAATTGGTCTTGTCAATGAGATTTTATCAAGATCTTGTTTTGTCAGAACACGCTTATCCCCTTTAGTAAAATTCAGTTCATTCCAGCCTCGTCCATATATCCAGTGGTCGTCTCCGGCCTCGTCCAGACCGATTCCTATTTTCTTCCCGTTTTTGATGATTTCACTAATCGAAGAGTCCTCTGACATATTGTAGTAGCTGTTCACAAAAGCATAGTTCAGCAGATGAATATGCGAGTCTATAAAACCAGGAAGAACAGTTTTCCCTTTCAGATCGATAATTTCATCCGCATCGATTGAATCGGCAGCATCGTCAAACCCAAGAAACACAATTCTTTCATCTTCAATACCTAATGCGGTATAGAATCTATTTTTATCATCAACAGAATATACTTTTCCGTTTTTAAAAATTTTATCCAATTTCTCCTCCTGATGCCCTTATGGGAGAAGCGGTTTTGCCTCCCCCTCATATCTTAACTAAAATTCCACTCTTTCAAGTATTTCTTCAAATGGAGCAATCCATGCGTCATTTTCCAATGCGTGATTAATGAATTCCTCAAGCATGGTAATCATATGTGCTCTTCCACTTACTTGCGGGTGCATAGCAACATTCAGTAGAGAGTTTGGCATATTTTTGATTCCGTAATCAAATGTTGTTTTCCATATTTCGTAAATCTCACTCTGCGGTTTCATACCTGCTCTTGTCATTACAAATTCAGCATGCGGCCAGTCATCCAAAAACCAGGAGCATGGCATCTCAACCACGGAACTTGGTTCATAAAATATGTTTCCCTTATCAAAATTAACATGGCATGGTGCAGGACAATACGGATAAAAATCATTTCCCATAAGGCTGGAATCATACCTTATGCCATATTTCTCAAGAAGCATGAGGGTATTAGGGCTGAAATCGAATCCGGGTGATCTGTAACCTATTGGTTTTACTCCAATCTTATCAAGTGTCTCAAAACCTCTTTGTAAGATTGCATCTTCAACCTCAAGTGTCAGATCTGTCGGATCTTCATGAACATATCCATGATGTCCGACTTCATGACCCCTTGCAACTATCTCCTTGCATACTTCAGGATAAGTATCTGCAGTGTGTCCCGGGATAAAGAATGTTGTCTTGAGATTGTACTTGTGAAGTAAATCCAGTATTCTCGGAACACCTACAACAGCCCCATATTCTCCTCTTGATACATATACAGGAGAACTTTTTCCGAAGGACTCCATCCATACAGACGCTGAATCGAAATCAAACGTAAGCGTAAGCGCCATTTTCTTACCTTCAGGCAAATTCATTTTTCCTGTCTTTTGAATCATTGCTATCTCCTCCAATTGTTGTAAATTTTTTATTCTTCAATTGTTTCCTCTTCCTTAGCAGGGAACTGTGCAAATCCTACACATGCATAAATAGCTGCGATAATCGGGCTTAAGATTAGCAAGAATGCGTAAGGTGCATATGATAATGTCGCTACACCGAGAACGGATGCAGTATAAATACCTGCTGTATCCCAAGGTATAAGGAATGAGAACATTGTACCACCATCTTCAAGCGTTCTGGAAAGAACTTTCTTGTCGAGTTTGAATTTAGTAAATGTGTCTTTCATGAGCATACCAGGAAGCATGATTGCCAGATATTGGGATGCTGTAAGCATTGCAGTGCAAAGTGAAAAGATTAATGTTGCAAGGACGCAGTCTCTCCTCTTCTTGATAAATCCGATCATCTTTGATAAGAATACATTTAATACGCCAGAATCCTTGAGCATCTGACCCATACCAAGAGTAAGAATTGTCCATGCAACTACTTCCATCATGCTTCCGATACCACCTCTATTTACAAGTCTGTTGAGCTCAGCAAGCCCTGTGTCAATAGAGAATCCATCACCCAAAGAATTGATGATTGTTACTGCCGAGAATGGCTGAGTGATAATACCAATTATTATTGCAAGAGCGGAGCTTGCGAGAAGTGCAGGTACTGAAGGAATTTTTAACAGTGCTAATACAAGAACCATTACCGGTACGATAAACAATATTGGAGTTGGGTTAAAATTTGCCTCTACAGCAGTCATCATTTCCTTAGCCAGGGACAAATCAGCTCCTGATGTGCTATATTTGGAACCTAAGAATCCATATAGAACGAACGAGATAATTAATGCAGGAGTTACTGTGTAAATCATTGATCCGATATGTTCCCAAACAGTTGTGCCGGAAACTGCAGGTGCAAGGTTTGTGGTATCAGAGAACGGCGACATCTTGTCTCCGAAAAGTGCTCCAGATACTACCATACCTGCTACTAGGTCAATATTCATTCCCATACCGGTTCCGATTCCTATGAATGCTACTCCTAAAGTTGCAAGTGTTGAGTATGAACTTCCGATGAAGAAGGATACAATACAGCAAAGAGAGAATCCAACGAGCATGAATGATGTTGGCGTTAACAGTTTAAGTCCGTAATACATAATAGCAGGAACTACACCAGATGCCATCCATGTGCCTATTACCGTACCTACGCACATAAGGATGATGATTACATCAACTGCTCCTCTGCCCCCGTCAGCGAACCATTTAACTACGGTGTCTACCTTAAAGCCATATGTTACTAGCATAATGCCTACTGCAACTGATGTTAAAGTGAAAATTACTTTAGTGTCGAAATTGAATACTACATAGCCTGAAAAGATAATAGCTATGAGAACTATCACTACGAGCACTGATTTACCAAAAGTCATTTCTGGTAATTTTGTTTTCTTTTCGTCCATTTTTAACCTCCTCAATAAAAAATTTAAGTGTAATAATAATTACGTAAACTTTAAAGTGCAAAAGCTGTGCCAATTATTTTTTCGCACTTTGCTATATATTTTAGTATTTAACAGGATACCAACGGGATACTAATAGGATGTCGACGGATTTTATCCCGTTTTTATCCCATTATGTCTCCCCCGTTTACTTCAATTATTTGTCCTGTCATAAAATTAGACTCATCAGAAACCAGATAGTATACCATGTTTGCTATATCTTCAGGCTTACCAAGCCTGTGAAGCGGGATAATGTCAGGATAATAATCAAATGGTTTTCCGTTAAGCTTTAGCATATCCGATGCAACGAATCCCGGTGAAACTGCGTTTACGCGGATTCCTCTCGGTGCCAGATCTCTTGCAACTGAAATAGTAAGGGAATTGATTGCGCCTTTTGATGAAGAATACGGAATTGATACAAAATTTCCCCCTGTTTTGGCTGCACCTGAAGTAATGTTGACAATTGCCCCTCCTGCTTCCATATTTTCGATTGCGGCCTTGATAACAAAGAAATAACCCATTACATTCGTATCAAGTATTTCAGTCCAATCTGTTATATCAAGTTCCTCAATGGTTTTCTTTACAATGCTGAGACCGGCAGCGTTAACCACTGCATCCAAATGCCCAAGTGCACGTATTTTTCCCATTAAATCATCATAGTCTCTTACATCAAAAATGATTGGCTCAACATCGTAATCTTTACAAAGTCCCATTGTTTCCTCAATCTTATCGATACTTCTTGCAGAGGCATAAACTTTGTATCCTTCCTTTGCTAATCTGAGTACTATTCCCTGCCCTATTCCTTTATTTCCGGCAGTTACCAACGCTATCTTTTTCATTTTTATCATCCTCCTTATCTAATGAAATTAGTCCAAACAGTTTTATTCTCTACTTCAGGTAATATACCTTCCCTTCTTCCAACCTATATGCACTTCATAAGCCATGCAATGTCCTTTGCCATTACTTCAAGCGTATAGATTCCTTCCAAAGCCTGCTCAACTTCTGCAGGAGTGTTTCCGTGAATTATTAGTCAGTGATCGCTGCTTACAAGCGGAATTCGTTGGAATGTTGGGTATTTGTTTAGAACGTCCAACGAAGCCGAACATCCGCCTATAGGTCTTGCTCATATATGCACATTTTCTGTGTCGATTTCTCTCCTCCAACACATCTACCACATGCTCAAGTCCTGTGTATGTGCATCCATTTACATGTGGACTTCCGTTAATTAATAAAACTTTCACTTATATATCTAATCCTTTCTTAAATCTATCTTTCATAATACTTTTAATGCAAATACTATGCCATTTAACAATTTTGAGTTTACCCATTTTTTCAAAACTTTAAAAAAACGCTTAGCCATATGTTATCATTAATGTAAATACCCGCCAAGACTTGACAAAGGAACATATTTGCATGACTAATTAACAGATTAGCTTACGAATTTAAAACGAGATATTTAGAATTTTTCAATATAAAATTTCAATTACCTCAATTGAAATATATCTATTTCTTCCATTCACTTTTTGTCATATTGTGTAATAAATCTTTGTAACAAAATTAACAACTGTAAGAATAGTTAGTTTTCGTTCCAAATGCCACACTGTCTGCCATGATTTTGTTGATTACAATCTATTTTCTGTTAGAAATATTTACCTGCCAAGAAAAGTTAGGTATCGTCCAAGAAGAAAATTTAATGTACAATTCAAGATTGATTTAATGTGGATAACCATATGAATCTTTCACGTATTTGTTGATAACTAACAAAATAAAATTTTAGGCATAAAAAGCAAAGAAATAGCTAAGGAAGAGGTAAGTTTACCTTTTGGCACTGCTCAAATGAAAATAATTCTCATAACACAAGGCTTGAAAAATACAGGGTTTTATGGTATCATTAAAGTGTAAGAATTGCTATAAAGATGGTATGGTAATTTCACCAGTGTTACTAATCAGGTAAAACTTATGCTAACCGAATATTCTTATGAGCAAAATGTTTACAGAAATAGTACATTCTTATAGAATTCGATTAGTAGTTTAGCTGAAACTGAAGAAAACAACCCTTGTTATAGACGTTGCATATGACAGCACGGAAAATATATCCATATCAAAAGAGAACAACATAAACCTAATAACGATTAATATGCAGAGAAGAAAAGTTCCTGATATTTATACCAATTATATATTCAGTACAAACGGCAAACAAGTTTTAGAGTGTGCCGGAAATCAAATTCCAATAGCTAATAAATTCAACTCACGAACCGAACAATACAGAATAACTCTTGATAAAAGTAAATTCAACCAATGTCTGCACAAGAAACAGTACAACCCTACGTTTCACAAGAACAAAGCGTCACTAATTATTTCATTGAAAAGCATAGGACGTTCAAAACAGTAGATGTATCTGATAAGTGATGAATTCAAAAAATTTGCAAAATTCCGAAATGGTGTAGAATCATTACCATCCACAATCATAAGGCGATATCATGTGAATAAAATACCTGTTGATGAATTATCTGATATTACTTTTATTCAGGCTCTTCATTTAATAATGCAAATATTCATGAATACTATATCTGACAAGTTATTATTGCTTTATTTATTTTCAAAGCTTAAGTATTTAACTTTTAACATGATTGATAACCATAACATTACTTAAAATAAATTTTATGAAAGGAAATCATATAATGAATATTATAATCTATCATTATACTAAGTAAAAATATGGGATACAATACAAAAAAAAATGTTGTGTTAATAACATATGATCGCCCTTCACTGGATCATTATATAAAAGAATTAAATATGTTTTTCGAAAATGTATTAGAATTTAATGGTTATTGTATTTGTGAAGGAATACCAGAAAAGATTGAATGTGACTTAATTCTTACGCTTTCACCAATCGTCACAGACATATTCATGAAATTTAATCATAAGGAAATAGATATCATTCAAGGCAAAAGAACAATTCTAAATGACAGCTTTAATAAACTACAAGATCTTCCAAGTGGTTCCAAGGCAATGCTTGTCAGTACAAACAGAGTTTTTGCACTTGATTTAGCAGCTTTTTTATATATGTCAGGAGTGAATAACATAGATTTTGTACCTGTATATCCAAAATTAAGAGATACTCCAGATTTGGATATTGCAATAACGGCTGCTCAATTAATGCATGTTCCATCAAGGGCAAAGTATATAATAGATATTGGCTGGAGATGTATTTCAACCTCAACATATATGACCTTAATATCTACCCTGAATATAAAAAGTGCTTATTTTATTAAAAAACTCAACAGGTACTCAAAGACAGTAGTTAATTTAGATTTTAAGAACACATCTTTAGACAAAATATCAAAACTGGAAAATTTATTGAATATAGTGATTGATGAAATTGATTATGGAGTAATTATTACAAATATCACAAACAAAATAATATATACAAATACATCATTTTCTAATATGATAAATGTTAACTTAAACTCACTAAATACATTTTATTTAGATAATAATATAATACCGCATAAACTGTATAAGGAAATCAATAAAAGTCATATTATTAATAATAAAATTGTTTTTTTAGAAGAGATAAAAAAAGAATTAATTATTTCAAAGCAACCAATAAAAATATATGATGAAATATTAGCTTACGTTATAACAATAAAGGATGTTACACAAGTTCAGGATTTAGAAAGACAATTAAGAGGACAATTAAAAAAGAAGGGATACATTGCTAAATACACATTTGATAATGTGTTAGGCAGTAGCTCATCTATTAAAAACTGTATTAATCAAGCAAAAAAAATAGCAAATATTCCAAAATCCATTCTTATAATCGGAGAAAGTGGTACAGGCAAAGAAATCTTTACACAAGCAATACATAATTTTTCTGACAGAAAAGACAAGCCATTTGTAGCAATAAATTGTGCATCCATTCCTTCGGAACTTTTGGAAAGTGAACTTTTTGGATATGAAGAAGGTTCATTTACAGGTGCTAAAAGGGGAGGAAAAAGGGGGTTATTTGAAATTGCACATACTGGTACGCTTTTTTTAGATGAAATCGGTGATATAAATTTAACTGTACAGGCAAAACTCTTAAGAGTTCTTGAAGAAAAAGAGGTTATGAGAATAGGTGGTAATGATATAATTCCTATCAATGTAAGAATTATCGCAGCTACCAACAGAAACTTGGAAAGTCTTATTAAAGAAAATAAATTTAGAATGGATTTGTATTACAGACTCAATGCTTTTACACTTTTTTTACCTCCTTTAAGAGAAAGAAGGAATGATATCCCAATAATTATTGAAAACATCATAAGTGAATCGGGTTTTAAAAATAAGTGTTTTGACTCAGAGTTAATGGAGGTAATGTGTAGATATAATTGGAGGGGAAATGTAAGAGAACTAAAAAATTGTATAGAATATATGATATATACAGGAGGAGAAATTTTAACAATAGATGATCTTCCTAAGAATATTTATAATGATATAATTAAAAATACGCCTAATAAAATTGAGCCATTTCCTGAGCTTTCATCAATTGATAGAAAAATTGCAATTGAAATTATGGGCATATTAAGAAGCAAGTCTATTGGAAGAAGAAGCATTCTTAAAATATGCCTTGGCAGAGGGTATACAGTTTCGGAAAATAAGATTAGAAACATTTTAGATTTTCTTAGACATAAAGGTTTATTGACATGTGGAAAGGGAAGAACAGGAAGCTTTATAACAAAAGAAGGTATACAGTTCTTAGAATTAGAAGGATAAAGTGGTGCTTACTGGGCAATGAATGGGCAATTTACCCATAAAGTGCACCCACTAAATTAAGTATAGGATTTTATATTGTGAAACAATGACATCTTTTATTGAAATTTGAGTCATTGTTTCTTTTGTTTTATAGTTGGCACATTATTTGCAAATAAATGGTATGTAAGCTTACAAAAAAATTACGGAGGAATCTAATATGCAAGACGAAAAGAAAATAAAAACTGATACTGAGAACTCAAAAATAAAAAAATCAAACTCTATTAGCGACACTAAGCAGAAAGTCAGAATAGCCGGATACATATCTTTAGTAATAGCCATTCTGTTTTTTTCTGGAATTTTTAAAGATGTAGAGGGACCGCTTAGAGCTCTTGATTTTACAAACGTTCTTGGCTCTTTTGGCAAGCTTGGAACACTTTCGGAAGGATCAGGCTCTATAGCCGGTAATTTTAGGGGAACAGGCGGTGCTGGTGTAAGGGACGGTTGGTTATTTGCTTTAACACTTGCACCGGCAGTAATGCTTGCTTTAGGTGTTGTTAAAATAGTAGAAGATTTAGACGGATTAAAAGCAGCTCAGAATTTATTAAGCCCATTGTTAAGGCCATGCCTTGGCATTCCGGGATTTTGCGGATTAGCTTTGATAGCAAGTTTGCAGTCGACTGATGCAGGTTCAGCAATGACAAGGGCACTATATGACAAAGGTTTTATAAATGATAAAGAAGCTCTTATTTTTACCGGGTTTCAATTTTCTGCAGGTGCTCTGTTAACAAATTATCTTTCCAGTGGTGCGGGCTTATTTGTATTTTTAGAAGTTCCAATTTTTATACCATTGGTTATAATATTTTTATTCAAATTTTTAGCAGGGAATATCATTAGATTATATGCTATGCGTATTAAGGAGGTTTAAATATGAATGAGAAATCCGAAAAACGTAATTTTTTACAGAGTTTTGTTCTTGGAGCAAGGAGTGGGTTTAATCTTTCCTTTACTAGTATGGCTCCTAATGTTCTGTTTGCATTTGCGATGATACAAATATTAAATCTAACTGGTTTAACAGATTTGATAGGAATAGTTTTCGGACCCGTTATGGGAATTTTTGGTTTACCCGGCATTTCTGCCACAGTTATTATTGCAGGAATTCTTTCTACTGGAGGTGGAATTGGAGTAGCCGCAGGATTAGCTACTAACGGCCATTTAGACTCAAGCGATGTAGCTATACTATTAGTAGGTATAATGTTATTTGGCTCATTGGTGCAATATATTGGTCGTGTACTTGGACCTGCAGGCATAAAAAGTAAGCATTATCCAATGCTAATAGGCGTTAATTTATTAGCAGCTTTTTTAGCTATGTTTGTAACACAGTTTTTAGTATAATTAATAGACTCGTATGTAATCACTGTGGACCAATTAATAAGTATTATTGTAATATACTAATACGAGTGTTTAGAAGATATTCAACTGAATGACGATACACTTATATATCTAAGTTTATTTAATTATATCAGGTCCACAGTGTAAATATTATATACATCAAAAATTGTAAAAGAAAAGGAGAGTTGAAAGTATAGATGTATTTAGTTAAATACATCATGCACGAAAGTTATGGATAGAGAATATGTTCAAATGATTTATGAAAAATTGCACGTAATTCCTGAACCAGGGTTCAGAGAATACAAAACATCGGAATTAATTTCCTCAGAGTTAGAAAAAATAGGATATACAGTACACCGCAATGTAGGAGATACCACAGGTATTATTGCAGTATTGAATAGCAAACAAGATGGTCCGATACTGGGAATTCGAGCTGATATGGATGCACTTACATATGCAATTAATGGTAACATTGAATATAGACATAGCTGCGGACACGATGCCCATTCATCCATGGTATTAGCTGCTGCTAAGGAAATTTACTCCATGGGAATAAATAAAGGTAAGTTATATTTAATTTTTCAGCCTGCTGAAGAGCTATTAGCCGGAGCAAATGCGATGATTAACAGTGGTTTACTTAATGACATGACAGAAATTGTTGGTATTCATCTTAGACCAATCCAGGAAGCCAAACTTAGCCAAGCTGCGGCAGCGTTGTGGCATTCAGCTGCAGCTCCCGTAAGAATAAAGCTGACAGGAGTTGGAGCTCATGGAGCCAGACCTCATCTTGGGGTAAATGCAGTTGAAGCTGCTGTCCTTATTACAAATGCAATTAATGCTTTGAAGGCTAATCCCAGTATAAGTCACTCTATAAAAGTGACTAAAATAAACACTGGTGCAGGACCTGATAACGCAATACCCGACGAAGCTAATATGTATGTGGATGTTAGATGCATAGAGAATAACGAGATGGAAACAATACTTGAAAAATTAAGAATTGCGATTGAATCTACAGCAAAAGCAAATGGTGCAAATGTTGAATACACAATAGACCTATGTCCTGCAGCAGAGTATACAGACGAATTGATTGAGACAAACTCCGAAGCTATAAAAGAAACACTGGGAGAAAAAGGTCTTATAAAGAATTTATATACTGCTGGTTCTGAAGATTTCCACTTCTATGCAAAACGATTAGGTTGTAAAGCAGGTTATTTAGGATTAGGTTCAGACTTAACTCCGGGATTACATCATAAAGATATGAAATTTAACCGGGAAGCAATGTACTATGGAGTAGATATCTTAATAAAAGTCATATGTAAAAGACTTATGTAATTAAAAGTATATAGTAAGTGCATAATCTCATGGTTAATGTTAATTTATTTAATTTAAATAGTTTTTTAGGAAAGCTACTCTTAATAATTATTATTTAATAGTAGCATACAAATTAAATTTTGGTACACTTATTGCACGTCTGCTATAATTTTAAGTTTTTGTGTGAGGATGTATAAAGTTTCGTGTAAGTGGTAATAATACCCATTAAGAGGGGAGATATTATCATGATAAACGAAACTTTCTTACAAAACGAAAAAACACAGGAGCTGGCAAAATTGTTAGCACAGAATTGTGAAAGCTTAAGCAATGTGCAAAACCTTTTGAAGGATCTATTCAAGGGTACCCTAGAAGAAATGCTTGAATCTGAGATGGATGAACATTTAGGATATGATAAGCATTCTGTTGCGTGGATAGGCAGCGGAAATAGCCGCAACGGCTACAATAAAAAGACCCTACAAAGTGAATATGGCGAGGTACCAATCAGTGTTCCGCGTAATCGAAACGGAGAATTTGCTCCAAAGTTAATAGGCAAATACCAAACTAAAACTGATGATATAGAAAAACATATCCTTGCTATGTACGCAAAGGGAATGAGCAATCGAGATATTGAAGATCATCTGAGAGATATCTACGGTGTAGAAGCCTCTGCAAGTCTAATCAGTCGTATTACAGACAAAATTCTTCCGGCAGTGATGGAGTGGCAATCACGACCATTAGATGCTATTTATCCTATAGTATTTTTGGATGGGATCGTATTTAAAATTCGTAAAGACAGCCGTATTATCAATAAGTGTGTATATTCTGTTTTAGGTATTGACATGGAAGGTAAAAAGGATATTTTAGGAATATGGATAAGCGAGAATGAAAGTGCAAGCTTCTGGGCTAATATTTGCAACGATTTGAGAAACCGAGGTGTTACAGATATTTTAATAGCTTGCCGAGATAATCTCTCTGGATTTTCATCAGCAATTGCTGCAACTTTTCCAAAAACTGAGCAACAACTCTGTATCATTCATCAAATAAGAAATTCAACTAAGTATGTATCATATAAAGATTTAAAGCCGGTTATGGCTGATTTGAAGCTCATTTACGGCGCACCCACACTTGATGATGCCGAATATCGTTTACCGGAATTTGCCGAAAAATGGGACTCAAAATATCCTCAAATTTCAAAATCTTGGAGTGAAAACTGGATAGAATTATCCACTTACTTCAAATATCCGCAGGAAGTAAGAACATTGATATATACCACCAATGCTGTAGAAGGATTCCATAGAATGCTAAGAAAATACACAAAGACAAAAACCATTTATCCTACAGATGAGGCAGTAAGAAAATCTGTATATCTTTCTATTCAGGAAATTACAAAAAATGGAGTATGCCAATACGAAATTGGGGAACAATAATAGGGCAGCTTATAATATTCTTTGAGGATAGGTTCAATAGAGTAGCATAACGGGGCTCTGCCCCGTACCCCGAGGTTTATTACGCCGGGCTTTACCGGTGATAAAAGAAATCAGGCAATCAAATTCGATCGCCCAATCACCGTTTAAAGCACAGCAAGCGTTTAGGTCGCACCTCTGCGTTGCCCATATTTATGCTGTATAATTAGTATTTACATTTAAAATTTATTTAAACCAAAAATCCATTTACACGAAATATGAGACACTCCCCATAAAAACTAGCATTTTAAAGCCCGTTTTTTGAAATACAAAGGTTAGGAACTACTTCTCCATTACTGTTTAATACCTCACAATTTTCTGTTACTTTTAAGTCAACTAAATCTTCAGCATTCTCTATCCCTTATTATGTTAATAATCATTTATTTATAAATTTATAATCAATCTAAATCCTTTGTAACATGATTATGGATTCAACGTGGTACGTAAGTGCGAACCTAAATACCTATTGTCTTTGATATTGTATTAGAAACTGAAGTTATAATATTTTTATCACGCATGGTCGAACTTAAATCAAGCTTTTCCTTACACATTTTTACAATATAAACATCTTGCCCTTCTTTTATTTCTGCACTTGTTACTGGAAGTGCGCTTCTCTTATCAATAATAGCAATTAAGTCAGGGAATGTAGCCAATCTGATGCCATTTTCATTTTCTAATGTCATATATTCGTTCCAGAAAACAATTTCGTATCGTCTTGATCCTTCTCCTATTATGAGATTTCCTAAGTCAAATCCATTTTTAATTCCAAGCGTCTTAGATACTACAACTCCCTCTCCCATAACTGAAAGCCCATAAAGTTCAAGTTTTTTAAGCATTCGTTTAATGTGCCCTTTATTGTCATTAATCACTTTACCAATCCCAAGCGACTTAGTAAATGCACCAACAGCAGCATGCTCTTTCACATAAGACACTTCTACGGGATTTCGCAAAACAGTTACAAAACCTCCTGCTTCAATTGATGCATTTCGTATAGTTTTAGAAGCATTTTCTACCCCTGACTTAATATATACTTCTATATTTTGTACACCCTTGCCTCCTGCACCTGCCTGAATCGAGAGGTAACCAATTTTTTTGTGTAGCCCAAGACTTCCCATAATTCCTGTTGGGTGAGCTCTACCATTACAAGGTGAATTTATAATCGGAATATTAGTAAATGCTGAAAGAATAAAGCCATTTGTACTGCTCTGTGCTCCCATTTCATTTGTTATAATTCCTTTAATTTCCGACTTAGTATTATTTTGAATGAGTTCATATACTCTTTTATAATGATTCAAATCCACATAACTTGTTTTTGAGGCAGGAGATCCAACAAGCGAAGCTGTAATTATGATATCGTCGTCTTCTAAGTCATCGATTTCAATAATTTCAGGTTCTCCAACAGAAGAAAGCATTTTTAGCACATTAAATCCGCCTGAGAGAGTGCCTCCTCCTCCTCCTCCTAAAAGTAAGCCTCCATATATTACATTAAGGATGAGTTCTTTAGTTATTTTCATAGTTCGCTCCAATCTTGCAAATAGTTAATACTGTCGTGTTCATAATATCCTCTTCCGCCTCTTACTATGAAACTGCGTAGATTACCACAACAACAAATAATAGGGTGTATAAAAATGTGTTTAAAAAAATAATCATAGTCAATTAAGTTGGGAACAGTCTATAAAATCATTAATCTGTAATAGTGAACTTATGTATTTCTACTTATCATAAGGTTACTATAAACAAAACATAAGAGAGAACCAATTATGAAGAATAGATTTTATAGACTATATTTGACTTAATTGACTATATGAGCGTTTTATTAAAAATCAATTCATCTTTTGAAACAATACACTCTATAACTATTATAAAATCTTCGTTTCATGTACACATCGCAGAGACTCATTAAGCTAATTCGTTTCTACCGACAGTAATATGATTATTTTTTATTCTATATAAGCATATTCAAGATATGTATGACCGAGAATATTTTTAATGACATTTTTTGCTTCAGGCTTGCATAGATAAGCATTTTTTCTGTAATGAATCGGAAAGACCGGCATTTCGTCAAGAATTATTTCTTCCATCCTTTGAAACATTTCTAAACGTTTATGCTGGTCAAGCTCTACTATGCTGTTTGCTGAAAGCTTATCATATTCAGCATTACTCCAAAAACTATAAGCTGATACGGTTTGTCCCGTAACATGAGGGAGCAAAATAGACATAGGGTCAGGGTAAAGCCCTGTCCAACCATCAGAAGTAATAGAATAATTTCCTTTTTCAACCTCTTCGTTGAGTATCTTTGACTCAAAGGTTACAATATCAACACTTACCCCAAGATTTTCTTTCCACATTCCTTGCAGTGCCTGTGCGATATCCTTTTCAAGCTGTGAAGCACCTACACAAAGCTCAATTTTTGGCATTTCTTTACCATCCTTATATCCGGCTTCCTCCAACAGCTTTTTGGCTGCTCCTATGTTCTCACTAAAAAGTTCCTGTCCTGTAACATCCCTGAATTGCTGCTCTGTATTTGCGGGATTGTAATAGCCTTCAGGTACAAAAGCAAATGCGGGGTTTTCAAGGCTTTCTATTACGCTTTCGATAATAACTTGTCTGTCAATCGAATAGCTGAAAGCTTTTCTTACTTTAGCATCATCAAAAGGTGCTTTGTTGGTGTTAAATGTGTAGTAAACAAGTTCTATTTTAGGTGTTGTTACATAATCTTCTGTTCCAAAATATTTCTCCTTTGCTTCAGCGCTTATGTTTTCTGTAAACATAACCTCGCCTTTGTCATATGCAATAAGTGTAGATTCAGCCGACTCTATGAACACGATTTCTATAGTATCTAGTTTGACATTATCCGCATCTAAGTAATATGGATTTTTCTTCAAAACATATTTTTCCTTTGTTTTCATTTCAGTAACCATATATGGACCGTTAGTGATATAGGTCTCAGGTTTCAACTGCCAACCTTGAATTTCAGCCACATCTTTCTTAACCGGCATAAAGTTCGGCGTGGTAGTCAGACTAAGAAACCAAGATGTGGGAGCTTCAAGTGTAACTTGGAACGTATTTTCATCAAGCGCCTTGATACCTACCTCATCTAACCCTACTTCGCCCAATGCAGCTTTTTCAGCATTTTTTATGTTAAATAACGCATAAGAAGCTTGTGAGCCAACAGCGGGGTCGATAACTCTTTTCCATGAATATTCAAAATCAAAAGCATTTAACGAAGAACCGTCAGACCACTTTGCATCCGGGTTCATTGTAAATGTATAAACTGTATTCGTATCATCAACCGTGTATCCTGTTGCCATTGATGGAACTAAATTTCCATTGACATCAAGCTTGTACAGCCCTCTAAAGACATTTTGCAAAACATTTGAAGGCGCAAGCCAATAGTTCATTCCGGGGTCCATTTCTCTGGGTTCTGTGTTTATTGCATAGATCAGTTTTTGTTCTTTTGCTCCGGATTCGGCATCTGTCTTTACGGAATCTTCTGTTTGAGTATTTGTCTCATCTGTTTGATTTTGCTCTGTTTCGCCTTTGCATCCCGTACAAATAATCAAAGACATTAACACCACTAAAAACATAGAAATTATTTTCTTAAGCTTCATTTTTATTCCTCCCATTTATTTTATTTTTTAAGATATACTATCTAAAAGGTTGTGTTGAATATTTTAAATATTATTCTGCACAACCTAAAAGTTTCGCCGGCACACCATTGGCTATGAAAGAATTTTTAATACAAGACCTGCTTGCATAAGCATTCCATTAGCCACGGTTTCGGGATCTGCGTCATATGTTGAGCTGTGAGTATGCGATGAAATACCAATAGCCTCATTTGCACTTCCAAGCTGGTAGAAGGCACCGGGCCGGTCTTTACAAAAATAGCAGAAATCTTCACATCCCAAAAAAGGATATTCAACATATGAGAAGGCAGCATCGCCAAGTAATTCCGTTGCAACATCTCTTATAAGCTCAACACATTTGCTGTTGTTATACATGCTGTCATATCCGTGTGTCTCTTCAATTTCATAATCTGAACCATATATTGCACAAGTGTTTTTTACAACACTCCTTACCGCATTTAAAACCGATTCCCTTACCTCTGCCTGGACTGTTCTAACCATAACCGACATCTCGACTAAATCACAAATTACATTTTGTGCTTTCCCTCCATGAAATTCCCCTACGGTTATTACTGCCGAACGTGTCGGGGAAACCATCCTGCTGACGATAGACTGGAGTGAACAAACGATTTGGGATGCTGTAACAATAGAATCAATGCCTTGTTCAGGCGCTGCACCGTGTGCCTTTTTCCCTTTGATTTTTATATTGAATGTATCACTGCTTGCATTGAATGCCCCTGCCTTTGTCCTCAATGTTCCGCAAGGTATCTCAGCATCAACATGCAGTCCGAATACATAATCAACATGCGGATTCTCAAGGCAACCAGCTTCAACCATCCTTATTGCACCACCGTCGCTTTCTTCCGCGGGCTGAAACAAAAGCTTTACATTCCCTTTAAATTCTTGTTTCATTTCATTCAAAACTTTTGCAGTTCCCAACAACGCAGCCATATGCACATCATGTCCGCAAGCATGCATAACGCCGGGATTTTTTGATGCATAAGGTTTGTCTGACACCTCTTGAATCGGCAAGGCATCCATATCTGCTCTTAACGCTACGGTATTGCCTCCGGGCTGCCCTTCTATAAGCCCTACAACAGCGGTAGTCCCATCAATTTCATAAAAAGGAATCTTCATATTTAAAAGCTCATTTTTAATAAATTTTGAAGTTTCAAACTCCATATCGCTAAGCTCGGGATTAGCATGCAGGTGTTCCCGTGCACCTTGTGCATATACCTTATATTTGTCTATTAAATTTTTTAACAATTCAATTTTTCTAACATTTATAGTAATCACTCCGTTTCTTTTTTACTAAAATTAGCTATACAAATGACAGGAAACAAAATGCCCTCCACCTATATCTTTCATTTCGGGACTTTCGATCTTACATCTTTCCATACTATATACACATCTTTTACAGAAAACACAACCTTCCGGTAAATTTATAGGCGAAGGCACTTCACCCTTTATAACAGCATGGCTTTGCTTTTTATTAAGTGCATTCACTATGGTTGGAACAGACGAAATTAAAGCTTTTGTATAAGGATGAAGCATGCTCAAAAACAATTCGTCAGTCTCTGCATATTCAACAAGCCGCCCAAGATACATAACACCTATTTTATGCGAAATATGCCTTACCATTGACAAGTCATGCGATATAAATAAGTATGTAAGACCAAACTCTTCGGAGAGCTTTTCAAGCATATTGACTACTTGTGCCTGAATTGAAACATCAAGTGCGGAAATAGGCTCATCACAGATAATAAACTCAGGGTTCATTGCAAGTGCTCTGGCTATACCTACACGCTGTCGCTGTCCCCCCGAAAACTCATGCGGGTACCTGTTTAAGTGCTCACGCTTGAGACCGACGCGGGAAAGAAGTTCACTTGCTTTGTCAGTTGCATCCTTCTGTGCATAAAGGTTCTGTATGACCATAGGTTCCTTAATTATTTCTCCTACTGTCATTCTGGGATCCAGTGAAGAATATGGATCTTGAAATATCATTTGCATTTTTTTGCGAATTGGAAGCAACTTTTTATTGTCATATTCAGCTATATTTTCACCGTCAAAGATTATTTCTCCTCCAGTTGGATCATAAAGCCTGCAAATGGCTCTTCCTGTGGTAGTCTTACCGCATCCAGATTCACCCACAAGCCCCATCGTTTCACCTTTTTTAATTGTAAAACTTATATCATTCACCGCTTTTAGAAAGATGACTTTCCTATTAAAAAGACCCTGTCTCAGCGGAAAATGCATTTTTAAATTTCTAACTTCAAGCATATTCATACGATCACCCCTTTTCCGGCCTTCTGAGCAAGGGGATGGAGCAAATGGCATTTCACAATATGACCTTTGCCCAAATCATATTCTTTAGGCATTTCAGCTTTGCAAACAATCATCGCCCGCTTGCATCGGTCTGTAAATGGGCATCCTTCTGGAGGCTTAATCAAATCAGGAGGCGTACCCATAATGGGCTCAAGCCTCTTCTTCCCACTTCCAATACTGGCAGGAAGGCAGCTAATAAGACCGATCGTGTATGGATGTTTAGGGTTTGAGAAAATACTTTCCATACAGCCTTGCTCAACTATAACTCCAGCATACATAACATAAATATAATCACACATATTTGCTACAACACCCAAGTCATGAGTAATCATAATAATTGATGTTCCTAACTCTTTTTGTAAGTTTTCCATGAGCAGCAATATCTGTGCCGCAATAGTTACATCTAACGCTGTTGTAGGCTCATCGGCTATTAAAAGCTTCGGGTTGCAGCTTAAAGACATAGCTATCATTATTCTTTGCCGCATTCCACCCGATAGTTCATGAGGATATTGTGAAAACCGTTTTTTAGGGTTTGAAATTTCTACTAATGAAATCATTTCTTCCGCTTTTTTCCTAGCCTCTGACCCAGACATACCCTGATGTATTTTTAACGGCTCCACTAATTGGTTTCCTATAGTGAAAAGCGGATTAAGCGATGTCATTGAATCCTGAAATATCATTCCTATTTTATTACCTCTCAGCTTTGAAATATATGCCGGCTTTTTATCAGTTAACTCAACCCCATCAAATAAAATACTTTCAGCATTTATATCAGCATTTTTCGGAAGTATTCTCATAAGAGACATCATGGATACGCTTTTCCCGCAGCCTGACTCGCCGACAATGCCAATAGACTGCCCTTTTTTAACCTTGAGGCTTACACCTCTTACAGCCTGAACTCTGCCTTCATCAACGTTAAAGGTCGTTCTTAAATTCTTTACATTCAATAATTCCATTATTTTACCCCCTTAGCCTAGGATCAAGAGCATCCCGCAATCCGTCACCTATGAAGTTGAAAGCAAGAATTGTTATGCTTATTGATAATGCCGGAAAAATCATTTGATAAGGTCTTGTAAAGAGTGTAGGAATAGCATCGTTCGCAAGAGTGCCCCAGCTTGCTACGGGAATTTGTATGCCTATTCCAAGAAAGCTTAGAAAGGCCTCGGCAAATATTGCCTGCGGAACAAGGAATGTCACTGTCATGATAATCATTCCCATGCTGTTAGGTATCAGATGCCTGAAAAGTATGAATGCATCGGATGCTCCCATGGTCTTTGCGGCAAGGACATAATCAGAATGCTTAAGTGAAAGAACCTGAGACCGCACAAGCCTTGCCGTACCAATCCAATAAGTAATGCAAAGGGCTAATAAAATACTGCCTATATTGTTACCTAAAAATGTCATTAACAATATTATATACAGGAGCTGCGGCAGTCCTATAAGCAAATCGACAATTCTCATCATAACCATATCAATTTTTCCCCCTGCATACCCTGCGATTCCCCCGTAAATAACGCCAATAATAAGGTTTATGACTGCCGAAGCAATTCCGATTAAAAGGCTGATTCTGGCTCCATAAAGGATTCTGGTAAAAATATCTCTGCCCATTTTATCTGTACCGAACCAATGCTCGGATGAAGGCCATTGATTTTTTACCGAATAATCCTGTTTATCATATGTATATGGGGAAATCATAGGACCAAAAATTGCAAAAACAATAAGTACTGCTATGATTACAAGACCAATTAAAGCTAAGGGGTCTTTTTTGAATTTTTTCCAAGCGTCTTTCCAATATGATGTGCTTTCTCTTACAATATCTTCTCCGCTTTTTTCATCTTCAGAAAGGCTTTTAAACATTTCTAAGGTATAATTATCTTGATTCATTTTATCCATCCTATTTATCAATTTTTATTCTTGGGTCAATAGCTGCATAGATGATATCCACAAATATGTTTGATATTATTATCAGCCCGCCAAAAAATATTGTCATTCCTAAAAGCACCGCATAATCTCTGTCAGATACGCTTACAACGTATTCCCTTCCAATTCCGGGAATTGAGAAAAGCCGTTCTATAACAAAGCTGCCTGTCAGAAGAGCTGCAATAAGTGGCCCAAGGTATGTAATAACCGGCAGGATTGCATTTTTAAGTCCATGCTTCATGATTACGAAAAATTCGGTGACACCTTTTGCCCTTGCTGTTCTGATATAATCCTGCCTTATTACTTCAAGCATAGATGAACGTGTCAAACGTGCAATTGTGGCTATTGGAGACAGAGCAAGACCTGCCACAGGGAGAATGAAGCTTTTCCAATCGCTGAGCCCGAAGCTTGGAAGTAAATCCAGCCAGCCGCTGAATACGTACAGGAGTAAAACAGCGGAAATAAAGGATGGAATCGAAATTCCAAGTGTTACAAACAACATAACTATCCAATCAAGTAGCTTTCCTCTGTAGATTGCTGAAACCACACCGACTGCTGTTCCCATAATCACTGAGATTAAAACTGCCAGCATACCCACCTTTGCGGTAGCGGGAAATCCCCTGATTATAATATCGTTTACCTTTGTGTCCTGAAGAATAAATGAATATCCTAAATCGCCTTTGAGCAAGGTTTTAAGATATCTGACATACTGTTCGCGCAAAGGTGCATTTAACCCATATCTTTCGTTTGTCATTTCAATTATGCTCTGAGGGATATTTTTATCCTCGGGATTATTAAAGGGACCTCCCGGAATACTCCTCATTAGAAAAAAGGAGATTGTAACCAGAACAAACATCGTCAGAAGACCTGCAAATATTCGTTTTATTATATAATTAACCAACGAAACCACCTCTTTATTAAAATTTACGCTAAAATGTCTATATTTTTTGATACTTTTCTTATAAAACTATCAGATATGAATTTTAAAGTTAATGTGCATTAGTACACTATTTAATAAACGAAATGAGCCTAATGTGCATTCAAAATTATTTTTTTCATTTTTAATCTTTTATACTTGGAGAGTAAAAAATCATTAAAAATCACTGGGAAAATATTATTTAATAAATGGACAAATCAAATATCACAGCCTAATTCAGCTACAACCCTTGCTATTACCGAACGTGACAGCAACACTTTTGTATTTAGTTTTTCGGAAATAATATTTTTTATTTCTTCCGTATAACCCATACAATCTAGCACTACCATATCCCATTTTTTGTTATTGTACTTTTCAATAATTTTTTCTGTTTCGTCCGCATTTAAATATGGTGACAGTGCATGTATTTCAGCAGTTTTTATGCTATTCCACCTTTTTATCATTTGAGTCAATTGTTTTTCATCCGGTATAAATATACCAACTCTCTTACCTTCCCCTAAAGCTTCTGCAATATTTCTAACTATTGTGCTGCTTTCAACAAAAAATGCATTACTTCGAAAAAAACCCATCTCACCAGTACACATTAACACAATGAGTTCTGCACCACTATTTTCCAACCGTTCAATTGATTTTTGAATAAGCGGTCTAAGATAATTTATATTAATCAGTATTTCCTTGTTATCAGATAATTCGGTAACAACAATATCATTATCATAATTCAGAGGAAAAACTGTTAAAATTTCATCATAATTATATCCATCTAATGCACCATCCTCAATAATATCAAAAGTTGTTTCTAAAATATCACGAATACTTTTCATTATATAAGGACGTGGGGATTGTCCTATTGTTATAAATCCTGCCTTTGTTTTTCTATTCATATCATATTACCACCTTCCTAATATAAGAATAATTAAAATATTGCTAATATTATAATATGATTTTGGTGTTAAAAGCCGCCAATAAATATAATATTTGCACCTTTAAAATTTAACGCAAACCTTGAGAAATGCTTGATAGCAGGAACTGAAGATTGTGAAACTACTCTTATTACAAATGGCTCATATGGTGGTGTTGAAAATGTAGAACTTGCAAGAGAAAGCCATATATATTTAGTAACTACTAAAATGCAAGATAGAAAAGCTGCCGATATATGCCGACTTTATATTTAGCTAAGATTTCAAAGCCTATGCAAAGTTTCGAAATGGAGTTGAGTCATTAGTATCTACTGTCAGAAGAAGATATAATGTAGATAAAATGCTGGTTAGAGGAAAACCGAGAACAAAGTTATACTTCGGTTTCAAAGTAGCATCATTAATTATCTAAAAACTGTTAACTTATTTTGACAGTTTAAATTTATATATTTAAAAACAGAAGTATGTTAAGACTATCAAGGGTATAGCCTGCAAATAGCAACAAGATCTCAATAATAACAGCTAAATGTGAATTTGTGTTAAATTTTCAAGGTACATAAAGTAATTTATTGAATTAAGTGCGTCTTTCGATACTTTAATAATAATATAATTTTTAATTTAATTTTTTTTCTTTTTTTTTCTCGTTTTAATGTGCATATTGCATATTAGAGTTCGTATTTTTATAATGTTTTGCTTTAGGAAATAAATTAATAATTCTTTAGATAATAAATATAGATTTAAATAGAAAATAATGTTAATATATACTACCTGACTTTGGTATCAGACATCCAAAAATGGTGCTAACTAAATAAAAATCAAGA
>ENA-UOOH01000489-UOOH01000489.1-fermentation-metagenome-genome-assembly--contig:-NODE-489-length-44634-cov-60.202808_pt1 | contig 44634 bp, 37 predicted proteins | sample MGYA00245778_ERZ724025 | MGnify/ENA primary metagenome ERZ724025 (study PRJEB28704, sample SAMN03018313) | fermentation metagenome | biome: anthropogenic terrestrial biome; feature: soil; material...
AATGTATATAGTTTCATTTTTCTTATAATGAACAAACCGGGCATTTTTCTTGATCTGTTCACGTTCCTCTTCCGAGAGCACACGCCAGATATCTGCCAAAGTGGATGATAAATCAATTATTTCCTTTGCTTTTCTGCCCATCACATGTTACAAAACTATGTTATAAAGCACAAAAATAAGAAATTATTCACTCAAAAAATAAATAAACCGTCAAAAACTTGAGAATTAAGGGATGAAAGGTGTCATTTTTGACATTATTTACACCTTGAGCACAATTAAACCGGGTGCTTTGTAAAAAAATTTACCCCGATTAAAATCATTCTGTTTTCAAAATTAAGTAGATTTGCAACTTAGAAATGAGAATAAGATCGGGCATATTGATTTTGTCGATTTTTATAACTTCAAGCATGTTTAGCCAGACTGCGATTCCGCTTGATACCGTTTTGAAAAGATCGATGAGTGCGGCAGAAAAATACAACGGACTGGTTGAAAATTACACGGCCGATGTTTATATGCGTACTTATGTGGAAACATTGAAAAAAAATTTCCTCTTTAAGTACACTCACCTTGTGCCCCGATTCGTACTTCACGATCCGAAATCAGACGAAGCCTTGATTGAAACCCTAAGCACACTGAGCTTCACCTATCCGAATAATTACCTGCAGGATATCAAAAACGTGACCGGGACGCTGACAGGCAAAAAAGACATCGACATGATCCCTTTTTACCTGCTGAACATCAATGTCTATGGGGAAACGACAAATACCGAAAGTTTCTTTATGCCTGTCCGGTTTTCTACTGCCAGGTACTATACCTATCACCTGAGGCAAACGCAGTTTGAGAATAACAAGACTTATTACACCGTTGAATTTAATCCGATATACAGCAATCAAAAACTGCTAAAAGGCCATTTTGTAATTGAAAGCGGCACCTGGCGCATTGTGCATTTCAGCGCCGAAGGCGTGGAATCTTTCTCTAATTTCTCGTTTGAAATAACAATGGGCAACACATGGATAACCAATTACTTACCAGTACATTTCGTGATTTATCATACAGCAAACTACCTGGGAAATGTAGTGGCAAGCCGACACCTTGCCTCCATGAATTACAACAATGTTGTTCTGCGGGTAAATGAGAAAAAAGAAAAGATACTAAACATCAGCGATTTCTTCAGGGTAAGATTAGACTCCGTTCCGGTCAACAACGATTCGGTTTTTTGGGCACAAAACAGGGCTATACCCCTACAAGCCAGGGAGGTGGAAGTTATCAGGAATTATGAAAAAACGAATCAGCAAAAACCGGCCGAAGAGAAGGTCGACATTTCACAGCAAAACGGCAAAAGGGTACAACAGTTTGCACAGCGGATGGTTATGGATTCGCGGTATAAAATAAAATCCACCATGATCGGGTATAGCGGACTGTTGAACCCGTTGATGCTGGGATATTCATCGATCGACGGAGTGACGTACAGGCAAAAACTCTCTTTCAATTTCGATTTGAAAAGGAGCAGAACATTCAAAGTAAATGCATTTGCCGGTTATATGTTCAGACGTAAAGAGTTTTTCACCGACGTAACCAGCACTTGGAATTACGAACCGTTTTATCACGGCAACGTTTCCTTATCGGCAGGGATAGGAAACCCCACCTACAGTTCATTATTCATCCATGAAATACAAAAAAACCTGCAAAACAGCGGTATCAAGTTCGAAGATATTTCCGTAAATTACTTCAAGGATTATTACGTGAAATTATTCAACGACTATGAACTATTCAACGGTTTTGTATCTACGATCGGCATTGAATACCACATCCGACAACCCAAAAAAAACGGTCAACCGTTATTATCCCCTGTCACCCTAGAAAGTAATCCGATAGAAAATATCCTTGTCACAAAGAAGGCGTTTGCGCCTTACCTGAGGCTCAGCTGGACTCCGGAACAATATTACCGTTATGAAGGACGCCAAAAAATTTACGTCCGCTCCCGGTTTCCCACTTTCAAGATAGAACTCTCAAGAAGCTACCGGAATGTTTTTGGTAGCACATCACAATACAACCGGGTGGAGTTCGACATGAGCCAAAATATTCCTCTCGGGCCGATGAGTTCATTTAAGTATCGAGTGGGTGCAGGACGGTTTGTTAACCAGAGCACTGAATATTTTGCCGATTTTACCTTCTTTGCCAAAAATAACTTTCCCGAAAACTGGCAAGACGGCATAGGTGGGACATTCAGTTTGCTGAACCGCCACCTGTACAACGCTTCCGACTCTTATGTGCAGGGACATATTATGCTTGAGACCCCTTTTCTTATCATCCGGAACATTCCTTTAATCTCTGATTACATCAACCGGGAACGTTTGTACATAAGCCAGCTTTATACCCCCTACATTGTTTCGTACACTGAATTTGGATACGGTGTCGGCAACCGGTTTTTCAAAACTGCAAATGCTGCGATTTTCTGCTCGTTTCATAAAACCAAATTCAGGGAAATCGGCGTCAAGGCATCTTTCGAGCTGTAACCTACTGCTTACGAGTGGCCTCCTGCTACTATACGCATCACTTTAAAGCCTATGACAAAAAACCGCACTGTCTGATACAAAATGCAGGTTCGCCAGAATTTTGTCCAGCCTGTGGGAACCGTGGCAAACGATTCCAGGCTATAGGGTATTGTATTTTTATTATCCATATCCGTGTTTTCTAATGGTTATCGAAATCATTCAGGAATCAGCCACCAAAAAGGGTTTGCCTTTGCCTTGTATAAAAACATATAGTGCATAATCAGCTTAAACCAATGTCCAGCAAGTCCTATTTCGCCTAAGGTATAACGGAGGTTCCTGCCCCATTTCGGATATTTTTCCCAATCGGGGACAATAGGAAAAACCGTCATTGATGCGGCCTTCCCTTTCTTTATTCCAAATCCGGCAGAGATAACGCAGGCAGCCCCCATACGTGCCATGGAAGCCTTGTGTTTGTACTCGCGTCTGCCTGTTTTAATCCTGTCGGCAATATTTTCAGCAACCACTTTTCCGATAACCCCCGAAGGCATTCCTGTACGGGGAGCAGTGGCTGAGATTGCCGTTCCTTTCGTGCTCACCATGGGTTTAGAAATAGCATGCGGAGGAGCAAACGCAATCCCAGTAGCAAAAACATTGTTGTAAGTGGGGTTCTCGTAGATAGAAGGCCAATCCGATGGTTTCCATTCACTGTAGGGTTTTAACGTATAATCGGCATCCACCTTGAGAAACCCGTTTGCAGCAAACAGAACTGTTGTTATATCGTCTCCACTTTTGTTATAAGCCTTTAAACCAACTCCTGCAAAACCGGGGATGAGCATGGCAAAATCAAACTCTTTGGTCAATTCTTCTCCCGCCAGTGTCTCGTAATGGATTATTCCCGGTTCAATTTTCTTGACTCCCGCGCCCACAGTCCAGGTAATGCCATACTCAGTGAAGAGCGACTCGGCAAGAATCTTGGTAGGGGTAATGTAACCGCTTCGTTTTATAAAAGCCCCTCCCATACCGAAATCGCCTAATTCATATTCGTTGGAGATCCAACTTATTTCTGCCAGATGATCGAGTTTCCTCCGGGCTACCTCAAATGCGATGTTTAACGCAAATTCAAAAGCCGCTCCCTGACAAGTGGCCAGAGGATGTCCCGTTCCGACAACTATCCGCTGCCTTTCGCCTTTTTCCATTTTGGCAAAACAGGCTTGTAGGTGCTCCCACGTCAAGGCCGCATGTTGATAAGTACATACGGAATCGGTGTAAAATTCCGGCCCCAGACCCTCGGTGGCTCCAAAATTAAGCTTGGGTCCGGTAGCGTTAATCAGGTAATCGTATTCCAGGATTTCCTCCCGGTCTTTTCTATCTTCAGAAACATACCTGATTTTCACAAATCCCTTATCGGTTTCCGCATTTCCTTCGGGATGAATGGAGAGCGCCAGCGCCTGCTTAAAAACAATGTGGTTCTTTTTATAAACCGGAGCCAGTTCGAAAATAACTTGTTTTACTTTCATTAAACCGATTCCAACCCAGATATTGGAAGGAACCCACTGGTAGTAGGCATTTGGGCTGACAACCACTACTTCGTGTTCTTTTCCCAATTTCCGTCTTGCCGACAATGCCGCTGTGTGGCCGGATATACCGGCGCCTAAGATGAGTAATCTTGCCATAGTATTTCTTGGATTAGTTAAACATTGAAGATTAAGACATATTGCTGCAAATGTAGCAATAAAACTTTTGTTTATAACGACTTAAGCACTCTTTTTTTCGTTTATCGTATTTCATCGTAATAGGTAAGCACTTCCGGTTTCTCCAACCGGCTTTTGAGCCATTCCCCTATCTTGTTCTTATCGGCAGTACGCAATGTGTTTCGGGACACGGTAAAAATAACAAGCGGGGTTCTGTTGCTGCGAAGAATACTGTCTTTTCGCATAAAGTAAGAAAAAGTTTCCGTATAAGAACAACCGCTTATCTGCGGATACAGCGGTTGTATTTCCGATAACAGCTTTTCTCCCAAAGCAGGAATATTCCGAATGCTGTCTATTCTGTTTTCAGCTTGCCTTAAGGCAAACGTCGTAGCATTCAGCCTGTTGTTAAGGATTTCGGTCTCCGACTGGTACCTTCTTGTATTTTCCTGTACGAAGGAAGCCTCAAAACCCTGGCTGATGCTTAATTTTGCTGTATCGATTTTGTTAAAAAAAGCCACCAGTTTAATGGAATCGATGTGTTTCGGGGAAAGTCCGTAGCCATTATACACCAGATCCACATTTTTATTCGACGGATTAATGTTGCTTTTTTGGAGGTAATTCCCCTCCACTACCGAAACCTGACTGATAAAATATTCGGCATGCTGGCTAAAATTTTCATTCTGCACGAGTTGATATCCGAAATAGACACTCGGAACTAACGTGATAAGAATTACGGCTGTAAGGGCTCGATTTACCCGCTTCTTTCTGTCGGGATCGACAATGCTTCTGATGGGAAACTTCAGGTATTGACACACAATCAATGCCGCAAAGGCAATAAAAACCGTATTGATCGTGAAGAGGTACAGGGCTCCGAAGAAAAAGTTGAATTGTAGCGTGGCCAATCCGTACCCGGCAGTACAGATAGGCGGCATAAGTGCTGTAGCTATAGCTACTCCGGGAATAACATTACCTTTAAGCTTACTGCTGATGGCCACAATACCGGCTAACCCACCGAAAAGAGCAATCAAAACATCGTAGATAGTGGGGCTGGTCCGGGCCAACAATTCCGAATGAGCTTCATTTATCGGAGAAAGGAAAAAATAGAGTGCGGAGGTGAGCAGGCTTACCCCTACAGCATAGATAAAGTTTTTAAGCGACCGCCTGAAAAGATAAAAATCGTAAGTTGCCAAACTATACCCCATCCCGTTTATTGGACCCATCAACGGAGAGATAAGCATAGCGCCGATAATTACAGCCGTAGAATTCATGTTCAATCCCACCGATGCTACCACAATGGCAAACATCAAGATCCAGAGGTTGGTCCCCCTGAACTGAATCCCTTTTTCTATTTCTGCATGAATGGTTTCGTAATCCTCCAACTCTGAACGAAGATTAAAAATTGTAACGATTTTCCGGACTTGTTTCTCCATAGCTATGCGGTTATTTTTACAAAACTACAAAAAAAGGAAAATACCTCCTCTTTTTCAACAAAAAAACAGCCGGAAAAAACGTCCGGCTGCTTTTGAACACATGAAGTTATTAATGCAAAAGTAGAACTTATATAGAATCCGTAAGTATGACCGTCTTGTTTAAACTTCCGTTTTCGAGAATATATTCTTCCCCATAATCCCAATCGAAAGTCTTGTTGTTGCGGCTTTTTTTCAATTTTCGGCGAACAGACGAATTTGAGGTAAAATTATCGTAATCGTCCAACCGTTCGTCGATCTCAATTTTTTTGCCAAGCGGCACAGCTATTTCCACGATCATCCCCTGCAAGCGGAAACCTTGTGAAATAGGTGCCGAGAAAAACTCGGGCAAAAACAACAGGGAATCTTGTTGTTGTAAGGGATAAGTAAACTCTCCGGCATTCTTTCTGGCAATCTTCAGGTCTCTTTCCGAACTTGACGAAATGGTTCTCACGTAATACAAAGAATCCTGGCTTTGAACAATCTGTAGCTTAATGTTTGAAAACAGCAGGGAGTCCTCATTTATGGTATAATAGGGGAAATTATCCAAATCTGAACCCGGTCCGAAGTTACGGCTGAAAGAGTAGTAGTCTGACGGATAAACCGCCATATCCACGTATAACTTGTCGCCGCTAAAAGCAGAAAGAGCCTGTACATTTTCAGCAGATGACTCCACACTAAATTTTTCGGCCACTTTAAATCCGAGCATAGTAGCAGAAAAGATTCCGACGACCCACAAGATAATCGACACGACTCCGATAACCGGACGTGATTTTGCTTTCATTGACCGACGAACGATCCACACGATAATGGATATAATAGGAACTGCAAACAGTAATCCTGCAGACAACCACAACAGGGTATTTTCGTAACCCTGGTCAATAAATAACGACTTTAGAGGGACAAATTTTGTGCCGGCTACAAGAAAAGCGATCATCATTCCCGTCGTAACTACAGCAAAAATTCCGGCGAACGCAAAGAATATAATTTTGAAAAGGATTCCCAATGCATTCAGACAACCCGTATTACCGGAACCAGCCGTTGCGTTTGCTGACGCTTTCGCGGCATGGAACCGTGGAGGCTCGGGCGGCATGGCATCCAGAGACACTTTTTCCGAATCACCGGCAACAGCAGCTGTTGCAGCGTACGGCTTGGTATAATTATCACCGTCGTCAGTTTTGCTTTTCACACTTGCCACGTTATCGCTTACAGTTTCACGTATGGATTTGATATATTCCTCCTCTCCCATCATTTCGAGTTTCTGCTTTACGGTAGTGGCCCTCGGAATAATTACCCATAGAACGGCATAGATCACGACAACCGACATATTGATGTTCCAGTTGAAATCCACGTTGTCAAAAAAACGGTTCCACGGGAAAAAAGGTATGGAGATCATCCCCATCAAATTCAGAAATAACGGAGCTGCAAAGAGCAAACGCGGAATCCACGTGTCAATTTTGAAGTACGCTGCAATTCCTCCGCAAACTCCTCCCAGGAAACGGTCATTGGGATTCCGATAAAGCCTTCTGGCAACATTTGTCTCCAGCGCTTTGGGCTTTAAGACAATCCATAAAATGAGGTACACCCAAAACAACACACTGAAAAGCACAACAAAAACAATACGCATCCACACCGGATCTATTTTGAAGTAATGAGCGAGGCCGCTGCACACACCAGCAATTATTTTATCGTTTGCATTGCGGTAAAGGGTCTGCCGCCTTTCGCTTCCGTCAGGTTCCGATTTCGGCTGCTCCGAAGTTGAGGCAAACTGTTCAAAAGGTGTTTCACCATAGGCGTAAACCGACTCCTGATATTCCGTGTCAAAATCTTCCGGTCTTCCTATGCTGGAGATAATGGACTGAACATCTTCATCGGTAATGCAATTGATACCCAGCTTCAGCCGGTTTCCAAACAATTCGGCAATACGGTTTTCTATATCGTTTACAATCTCTTCTCCGCCCTCTTCCCGCGAAAAATATTTTTTCAGACTGTCTATGTATTGCTTCAAAAGTTCATAAGCAGTTTCTTCGATAGCGATGACCTGCCCCTGGAAATTGATATTAATCACTTTTTTCATTGTTCTGTGGTGTTAGGTTCATTTAAATTGTCATTGACAACAGTGTCTTCTTTAGAATAATTGCCGTTGACAACGGCGTTTACCCCGGTGGATAGTTCAGTCCATGTCGATTCTAAAAGATCATAAAATTTTTCACCTTTCTCTGTCAGGATAAAATATTTTCGAGGAGGGCCCGAAGTACTTTCCACCCAGCGATAAGTGAGTATTTCGGCGTTCTTCAACCGATTGAGCAAAGGATATAGCGTTCCTTCAAGAAGCTGCAGGCCTGCATTTTTCATTTCGTCGATTATATCACCCGGATATGCTTCGTTCCGCCTGATAATCGCCAAAATGCAGTACTCCAGTACTCCTTTCCTCATTTGACTTTGGGTATTTTCAATATTCATTTTTCAATAAATTTTTATTTACACCACAAAGATAAATTAAACAAGGTAATATGCAATGCAAAGTACCAATGAATTTCTTTATTTTAGTATTATTTAACAAAATAACCCTACCTGACGCTATCCTCGCCTACTCCTCGTAAAAATGCGGCATTTAGAGTGTATGCTCCGTTCTTCAAAACGGATTATGAATCGATTGTCTGCGGAATTCCTATTGTTGTTTTACTCTTTTATACCTATGTTTGCAAATCAAACAAGGATTTATGAAGTTCAATATACTATTTTCATGCGTTTTTCTTTTCTTTTCCATGGCTCGTTTCTCGGCTTATACACAACATCCCTATACCAACCCGCTTGATATTCCTCCGGCACTCAGTGCCAACTTCGGGGAGTTGCGAAGCAACCACTTTCATTCAGGCATTGATTTCAAAACACAACAAACGGTAAACAAACCGGTTGTGGCCATCGAAGACGGCTATATTTCGCGCATAAGTGTTTCCCCTGGAGGATATGGGTTGGCACTCTACATCGACCATCCCAGCGGACATACCAGCGTTTATGCGCACCTGAACAGTTTTTCCAGCCCTATTGCCGATTTTGTGAAAGAAAAGCAATACGAGCAAGAAAGTTACCGGGTGGAGCTTTACCCCGAACCGGGTTTGCTGATCGTAAAAAAAGGTCAGCAAATAGGATTGAGTGGAAATACAGGCAGTTCCGGTGGCCCACACCTGCACTTTGAAGTACGCGATACCCAGACGCAGGACCCACTGGATCCGCTTTCTTTTTTCAGCCGGGCCATCCTCGACACGCAAAAGCCCGAGATTCGTGGCATCGCGTTTTATACTATTGAGGGGAAAGGAATCGTGAACGGAAGCAGCAATCCCCTACGGATGAATATTCTGAAAAACGAGTCCGGGGTACCCCTGGCACCGCCTCAAGCGATAAACGCATGGGGTAGAATCGGTGTAGCCGTAAAAGCGTACGACCGGATGAACGGTCAATCCAACATCTACGGTGTCAAACACGTCAGGTTATTTGTAGACGAAAAGCAGGTTTTCAGTAGTTCCATCGACAGGTTTTCTTTCAGTAAGACGCGCATGTTGAATTCATTTATCGACTTTGAAGAATGGCGGGAACGAAGTTCTTTTTACATGAAGTCATTTATAGAGCCGGGAAACACGCTCAAGTTCTACGACGCAGTCAATAACGGATTTATCGATATCAACGAAGAGCGAGATTACCGCATGCGCTATGAACTTGAAGATCATAACGGAAATACCCTTGTATACTCTTTTGTGGTCGTAGGACAGCAACAACCCGTCGCAAAAACGGATTCCTGCAAAAACTTTATGCCGTGGACACTACACAATACATTTGTAGACTTTGATTTTATGCTCGACATACCTTCTGGAAATCTATACAACAGCTTTTGTTTTTCACACCGTAAAACTGGCTCAACGGTCTATTACTCCGATATACACCGGGTGAATGACTCACCGGTACCGCTACACCAAAACGCTACCGTATGGATAAAATTAAACGTGGACACCCTGGATAACAAGCAGCAATACGGTATTGTGGAAATCACGGAAACAGGTAACGACAACTGGATAGGCGGTACTTACAAACGGAACGGCATGGAGGTTTCCATCCGCGAGCTGGGCAGGATGTATGCCGTTGATTCAGACACTTTCCCACCGAATATCGTCCCCGTAAATCCGGAAAAATGGGTGGCTTCACGCAGGATCCAAATCCGGCTATCGGATAACAAAAGCGGAATATCCGCCTTTAAAGGAACCATTAACGGGAAATTCGTCCTCTTTTCACACGATATGAAATCCTCCCTATATACTTACCGGTTCGACGATTCAAGGCTGGAAAAAGGCAAAACACAGGAACTTGTTTTTGTGGCTACCGACGGAGCGGGAAATACAACGGAATACAGGTATGCCTTCGAGTACTAAATTCAGTTATTGAGAGCTTATCACCTGGCCCAAAACGCGTTTCAGAGTCCCAGCGTTTCCTGTGCCAGGCGGATTTCTTTTTCGCTTCCGGTATGCTTCCCTTCCACATCCGACAGTTTCACACATTCGTGCCATTGTTCTTTGGCAGTCATTTTACATCGGAACAGTTTCATCACAATATTCATTCCCTTGATGTTGTTGCCCACATCATTGGTCAGGTTCGTTCCTATACCGAAAGTAGCCCCTATACGTTCTCCGCAATAGTTCTTGATAAGGATCGCCTTGTCTACGTTCAAGCTGTCCGAAAAAACAATGTATTTCAACTTGGGGTCTATCCGCAGTTCTTCATACCGTCGAATGACTTTATCGGTAAAAACAAAAGCATCGCCACTGTCATGCCGGAGGCTGGTAAACAACGCCGCATGCTTTTTGCTGAAGTTTCGAAGAAAAACATCGGTGGTATAGGTATCGGTGAGTACGGTTCCCAGATCACCGTCGTACACGTTAATCCAGTTCTCCATCGACATGTAATTGGCCATTTTATATCCGTAAATTGATCCGTGAAACTGTACCCATTCATGCGGATGTGTTCCCGACACATTCACGTTGTGTCTATATGCCAGGTATACATTGCTGGTACCGAACAGGGAATCTCCTGCGTATTGCTTCAACAATCCGGTAACCCGGTCCTCCACTTCGAAACTAAACCGGCGTCGCATGCCGAAAAGTGAAAACGTGATACCGTTTTCTTTCAGGCTAAGTGCTTTCTCTATGGCCGCCTTTTCCATGTATTGCGTGTCGGGATACTGCTTCGTTTCCCGGAAATAAAGTTCAGATACCGTAGCGAGGATAGGCGTTTCCCAAAGCGTAATGCGATAAAGCAACCCCGTGGCACGGATTTTTAATTTACGGCCTTCGAGAGAAACCTCCACTTCCGACGGATCAAAACGGAACCCTTTCAAAAAATCGATATAAATTGGTGGTAGATACGGCATCTTTTTTCTCACAAACTCCTCCTCCCCTATCGTTAGGCTCAGTTCCGACATCTTGTCCAATTCTTGCCGTACCCGTTCATCAAATCCGTCGGGATAATCGCCATTACTTCTGTCCACAAATACAAACTCTCCAAAGGCACGGGGAAAAAGCTTGCTGTATGCATAGCTGGTGGTAAACTTATACAAATCCGTATCAAGAATACTTTTGATAATTGCCATTTTTCGCAGATAATTAGTTTTAGTTCTAAAACACTTAAAAGAGTAATCGGTTCACACCTGTAAAAAAAGCATTTCTTCCAAACTATATGTATCTCGTTTGTTCCCTTCCGGGGACAAGAAATTATGGTAATTTTGAATTTTGGCAGTTAAGCCCTATCTTTGGGAAAAACAATTTAGAACAACATGACTCAAACTCCCCATTGTACAATATGCCAAAGTGCGGTTACTTATTTCGACGGCACGTTATTCCATTGTACGGAATGTTTTCACGCATGGACGCAAGAAGACATGACAGCAGCCGAAAATTCGAAAAAGGTACTGGATAGCAACGGAAACGAACTTTTTGACGGTGACGATGTTACCGTAATAAAAGACTTAAAGGTGAAAGGTTCGTCCATGGTAGTAAAACGGGGAACCCGGGCACGCGGAATCCGTCTTTCAGCAGACGATCCTACGCACGTGCAGGCCAAAGTTGACGGACAAACTATTTTTATCCTCACCGATTTTTTAAAGAAATAAACAAACAAGCGGGGAGGGCACAGTGGGCTTTTACAGCTCCGCCCTCTCTTTTCCCTGGAGCGCTTTAATGGTTTCCTCCATCAGGTAATCAAGCTCCCAGCCGAGGAGATCGGCTCCTTTGCGGATGACCTCACGCGAACACCCTGCAGCGAACTTTTTATCCTTGAACTTCTTTTTTAACGACTGTACCGTCAAATCGAGCGTACTCTTGCTGGGGCGCATCAAAACGGCAGCGCCGATTAACCCGGTTAATTCGTCGGCGGCGTAAAGCACTTTCTCCATCTGATGTACAGGCTTTACATCGTGTTGCGTAAACCCGTAAGCATGGGAAACCACAGCACGCTTTAGCTGAGGATCAATGCCCTCGTCATCGAATATTTCGCGGACTTTGATGCAATGCTCATCCGGAAACTGTTCGAAATCCAAGTCGTGCAACAAACCCACCAACCCCCAAAAATCCACCTCACCGACATACCCCAGATTAGTGGCGAAGTAACGCATCACGGCTTCAACCGTCTCCGCGTGCTGAATATGAAACGACTCCTTGTTGTATTTTTCCACCAGCGCAAAAGCTTCCCGGCGGGTGATTCCAGGGGCTAAACGACCGGTATTGTCCTCAGGTAAATGTTCAAACACCATACGTTTTACATTTTTTTCGCGTAAAGATAACCATTTTCTGCAAAATTACCGTCCGAACAAAAAATCAGTTGTGTTGTTTAAAAGTCTGTTCTCCGGGATACACGAATGAAACGATTTCTCCATGTGCTCATCAACATAGCCGTAGCCAACACCTCCACTTTCTTTCTGTGGAGTGCATTGTCTTTCTGGCTTTACCTGGAAACGCATTCGGTACTTATTCTCTCTATCCTCAGCGGGACTTTCATGACACTCGTCACCCTTTCGGGAATGTTTTTCGGCACGATTGTGGACAAACACCGGAAAAAGGAGGTCATTGCTGTTTCATCTATTGTAGCCCTTATTTTTCTGCTACTTGCCGGTTCTGTCTTCTTGTTTTTCGACCGGAAAGAAATTGCCGATATATCGTCATCCGCCTTCTGGATTTTCTCCCTTTCCATCTTATTGAGCGCGCTTGTCAGCAACCTTCGTTCGATAGCGCTTTCAACCACCGTATCCATCCTGGTACCGAAAGAGGATTATGCCCGAGCCAATGGGATGGTGGGAATGGTTCAGGGTGTTGGAATGATAGCCAACACGGTTTTCAGCGGACTGGTGATCGGCCGGCTGGGGCTTGAATGGGCCATGTATATCACGCTTATTTTATCGGGACTGGCTCTGTTGCACCTGCTTTTCGTCCCGATACCGGAAGACCACCTGCATCACGATCCCGAAGTCCTCAATAAACAAGTGGATTTTAGAGGCGCCATAAAGGCCATACGTTCCGTTCCCGGGTTAATGGCCCTTATCTTTTTCACAACGTTCAACAACTTTATCGGCGGAGTGATCATGGTTCTTCTCGATCCCTACGGGCTGGAAATGTTCTCGGTAGAGATGTGGGGCATTGTTCTCGGCATCACCGGAACAGGCTTTATTTTTGGGGGGATGGCCATTACGAAAAAAGGGTTGGGCAAACAACCGTTACGGACGTTGCTCTACGGCTATGTTATTGGAAGCCTTATCTGTTTACTTTTTACCGTTCGCGAATGGGCATGGCTGTTTCTGGCGGGAATTTTTTTGTATATGTTTTTCGTTCCGTTCATCGAGGCTGCAGAACAAACCATCATTCAAACCGTCGTACCGAAGATCAAACAAGGTCGGGTTTTTGGCTTTGCACAGACCGTGGAGTCTGCAGCCACTCCAGTTTCAAGCTACCTGATCGGACCGATCGCGCAATTCTCCATTATTCCTTTTATGGAAAGCGATGCCGGAAAACAAACCTTCGGCTGGCTGCTGGGAGAGGGAAACGCCCGGGGTATAGCGCTTACGTTTGTGTTAGCGGGTCTCTTTATGCTTCTTCTTTCACTGCTAGCTTTCCGCACCAGGGCATATCACCGCCTCTCCGAATCGTTCAAGAAATCGTTGTAACAGTAAGGTGTGAATTCCACACAGACAATGAACAGTAGGTTAGCGGATAATCATCAGTCCTATTTTTTCAGTACGTCTGCTCCTTGCTCTCCATTGCTTTTGGCCCAGGCACGATGCATCAGAGAAGTATTGAATACCAGGCTGATATTGCCGTTTTTATCCACTGCGATAACTCCGCCCCCGGAACCACCCATGGGCGATATTTTATTAAAAATCACTTTGTTGGCTGCTTCTTCAAGCGATAAACCTTTGTATTCCATCAACGCTGAGATATCAAAAGCCACCACACGTCGTATCCACAACTCCCCGTGTCCCGTACCGGAAACGGCAACCGTGTTGTTATTGGCATACGTTCCCGCACCGATGATGGGCACATCGCCCACGCGGCCCCATTTTTTGCCGCGCATTCCGCCGGTGGAAGTGGCCGCGGCCAGATTGCCGTATACGTCAAGTGCAACACAACCCACCGTACCTTTGTCGCTTTGCTGTTTCACTTTTTTATCAACCGTAAAGTAGTTGTTATCCACTATCTCCAATCCCATTTGCTTTGCAAATGCCGATGCACCTTCGCTGATAAGAAGCACGTGTGCCGTGCTGTCCATCACTAACCGGGCAGCTTTAACCGGATTTTTCACGTCTCGGACTCCTGCAACGGCGCCGGCTTTTAAGTTGGAACCATCCATAATGGCTGCATCCAGTTCATGAAAGCCTTCGCTGTTTGCAACTGCTCCTTTTCCGGCGTTAAACAGCGGATTATTTTCCAGTGAAACTACCACTGCTTCCACGGCATCTAACGCCGTGGAGCCGTTTTTGAGCATTTCTTTACCGATTTCGAGCGACTTGAGTAACTCCGTCTCATAAACGGTAATTTGTTCTTTGGTCATGTTTACGGATGCACTCCCGGCTCCGCCGTGCAGGGCGATAGACCATTTTCCCTGCGCGCACGTGACGAATGACGCAAGCAAGAAGATGGATAAAGTAAAAAAATATTTTCTCATGAAGCTGTTGTTTGTCAAAGTTATTCCACAATCGCTTCCGTGAGTTCATCCAGTGAAAATCCGGCAAAAAAGTGGTTGAACTCTATGTTGGAAAGCGCTTTGCGAACATCCTCCGGGGTATATTTTACACCGATAAGCGCATTTTCCACTTCCGACAGGTTGCTGTTGTTTCCAAAAAAAGTTCCGTAGAATCGGATTTGCTGAATAAGAGCGTTCTTCACATCGGCAAAAACCTGAATTTTTCCGGCCGTATACCGGGATTGCCTTTCGATGCCAAATTTAGGAGAATGCCCATAATTCCATTCCCAGGCACCGAATTTCGAAGCACGCAACTTCTCTATATCAGCCAACTCTTCTTCCGAAAAAGTGTACTCTTTCATCTCGGGGAATTTAGATTTCATGTGCTCCAGCAACTTATCGGAAAATTCATTGACCGATATCTTTACCGGCAGGTTGGGCAAAATATTATCCACCACACTTCGTACGGACTTCACGCTTTTGCTTTCGATCTTGTCTTTAGGCACTTCAAGAGCCTTTGAAAGAACGGTCAGGTCGGTATCAAAAAGCAGGCATCCATGGTGCATGATCCTTCCCTGCATGTATGCCTGTGCATTTCCGCAAATCTTTTTCCCGTCGATAACCAGGTCGTTTCGTCCCGTAAACTCGGCCTTAACGCCTAAATCAGCCAAGGTATCGATGACTGGTCTGGAAAATGTTTTGAAATCGAAATCGGCACCCTTATCCTCGTTTGAGATAATGGTGTAATTGAGGTTGTTCAGGTCGTGGTACACAGCTCCCCCACCCGATATACGCCGAATGACGTGAATCCCGTTCTGTTTTACGTATTCCGAATTAATCTCTTCTATTGTGTTCTGATGCTTTCCCACAATAATAGCCGGCTCGTTTATCCACAAGATAAACACTTTATCGTGGTGCAGCAATTTTTTGAAGCAGTACTCTTCCAGCGCTATATTATAATCGGGTTTATTGGATTTGTTGACTATATAAATCATTTTTCTTATTTTTCGTGCCACAAAGATAAAAATTTTATCGAAGATTTGGTCGACGGCTTTTCAAACAAAACAGCAGCTGCCTTTTGAAACAACTGCTGTTTTAAAAACTCGAACGGTAATCCCATTAAATCATATCTTCCACGTTCCACACGAAAGCCCGGAGCCCCAGGTTTTCGTATGCCTTGTCTAATTTCTTCAAATAATCCATCAGCGGCGCTACCCGGTGATCCTCCACTACAGTAAGGACAGCATTGTTTACCGATGGCCAGGCATGGCTGCCATAATGCGGCTCGCCGGCCTTGCTTCCTCTGCCGAATACTTCGCGCCACGAAGTGAATCCCCGGATATTGAGTTTGGAAAGGTCATCGATTATTTGTGAATAATGTGCCTGGTCTAATATTATCATTACTGCTTTCATGCTTTTGCTCCTTTCAAATAAGTTGTTGTTTCTCCCTGTCCGATTTGATTGTGAATTTCCTCACGATGCTTGCGACGCCGGCGCTTCACGCCGTTTCCTCCGAAAATGGAGTAGAGTGCAGGAACAAGGATAAGGGTTATGATGGTAGAGAAAGTCATCCCTCCGATAATGGAAATTCCGAGTGACTTCCACATTTCCGAACCTTGTCCGGTACCGATAGCCAACGGAACCATACCCAGGATGGTCGTCAGCGTAGTCATCAAAACGGGACGTAACCTCGACCTTCCACCGTGGACCACGGCTGTTATGATGGACATACCGCGTTCTCGGTTCAGGTTGATATAGTCGATAAGCACAATCCCGTTCTTTACGACCATACCCACCAGCATAATCAATCCCACGAAGCCCATGATGCCGAGGGGTTCGCCGGTTATCGACAGCAAAAGTAACGAGCCTATGAACGCAAACGGGACGGTCAGGATAATGATGAACGGATAGGTCAATGATTCGAACTGGGACGCCAACACGATGTAAACCAACAACGAAACAATCATCAACAGTAATCCCAACTGCGAGAAAGACTCCTGCTGTTCCTCCAGCGATCCGCTTATTTCTACCTGTACACCAGGCGGGACATCAAGTGAAGCAAGAGTGGCATTTACATCTTTTACAATCTCGCTTAACGCACGTTTGTATATGGTCCCCTGAACGGTTACTATGCGCTGGCGGTCTTTCCGGTCGATTTGCGGAAGCGACGAGTTTTCTTCAACCCGTCCCACATCGCGGACACGAATACCGACACCCATAGGATTGTAGATCATTATATTTTCGATATCTTCGATCGATTGACGGTATTGTTCGTCGTACCGCACACGTATGTTATACTCTTCGCCGTCTTCCCGGTAACGCGACATAATAAGCCCGTTGATCCGGTTCCTTACGGCATTTGCCGTTGTTGCCATATTCAGCCCGTTTAACGACAGCTTCTCCCGGTCAAAAACAATGTTATACTCCATCCGGTAATCTTTACGCGAGATAGTGATATCGCGTAATCCGGCAATAGCCTCCAACTTAGGTTTCAAATCGGCGGCCAGTTTATCGGTTTCCGTCAGGTCGTAACCGTAAATCTCAACGGCTACGTTGCTACCTCCTGTCATTCCCATATCCCCACCGCCGGGCATTACCCTGAAGCGGTGTACTTCTGGCATGGCTGCGAGTTCGGTACGCAGTTCGTCGGAAACATCGTATATGGATTTCTTCCTGTTTTTGGCTTCGGTCAACCGGATGTTGTAGCTAAGGATGTTGGATCCGTTATCCTGCATGGCAGCCCACGCATTATCGTCACTAGCCTGTCCCACGGCAAAAGAAACTATCTCTACCTCCGGATGTCGCTTCTCCATCATTTGGGCAATCTTGTGTCCGGTTTCCCGGGTAAGTTCCATTCTTGTTCCCGTAGGCATCTCAACGGTCATAGCTATATCGTTGTTGTCCGAGGCAGGCATAAATTCCGTTTTAAGCGTTAAGGCGCTGATAACAACTCCCAATATAAATATGGCTAAAACAGTGGTAACGGTCGTTCTTCTGTTGGTCGCCACCTTTTTCACCAGTCGGGAATACCCTTTGTCGAGCTTATCCAGCAAGGGTAGTACATTCTTGTTGTACCATCTATCAAACATACTCATTTTCTTATCCTTATCGGCTCTCATCATTTTCGCACTCATCATCGGCGTTAGTGTCATGGCAATAATCAAAGAAAGTGAAATAATGATAGTCACCATCCACCCAAGCTGTTTAAACATAACTCCTGCAAAACCGCCAACCATTGTCATTGGCAGGAACACAGCCACGATAGTAAGTGTGGACGCGATAATGGACAACGAAACTTCTTCGGTTCCGTAAACAGCCGCCTGTTTGGGACGACTACCCCGTTCGATGTGGGTGGTGATGTTTTCGAGTACCACGATAGCATCGTCAACCACCATGCCTATGGTAATAGACAGGGCCGACAACGATATGATATTGATCGAGTTGCCCGTTAGATACAGGTAAATAAACGATCCGATCAACGAAATAGGAATGGTTACCATGATAATGACCGTTGCCCGCCAACGCCCGAGGAAGAAAAGTACAACCAGCCCCACAATTACCAAGGCAAGCAAAATGGTCTCGAGCAAACTGTTGATAGACACCTTCACATACTCCGATGTATCCATCACGGTTACAATCTCGATGTCGGGCGGAAGGTTTTTCTTCAACTCCACAATTTCTTTTTTAACAGCATTGGCAATTGCTACCGTGTTGGAACCCGATTGCTTTTGCACCACAAGAGAAGCACTTCTCTCCCCGTTGGTATAATTTTCCATGATACGGTCCTGCAGCGTATCCTTCACAACGGCCAAATCTCTTAAATAAATGGGCCGGCCTTGATTACTCCCCACAATGATGTTGTTGAGTTCACGGCTTTCGGAAAATTCACCTTCAAGACGCAGCATATACGTTTGTGATCCTATATCGAAGTTTCCGGCAGGGACGTTAACATTTTCAGCGGAAATAACCTGAGCGATCTGTTCCAGGGAGATATTGTAGGCTTCTAACTTCTCAGGCATGATATTTACCTGAATCTCCCGCTCCGGCGCACCTGATACAGCTACGGTCCCTACACCCGGGATACGGTTGAGCGGATTGGCCACCTGCTCGTCGAGAATTTTATACAACGCCCCTGCACTCTCCCGGGCCGTTGCCGAGAGAATGATTACGGGAATCATATCGGAGCTGAATTTCAGGATCATGGGATCTTCAGCACCTTCAGGAAGAAATCCCGAGATCATGTCCACTTTGTCCCGGACGTCGTTCATCACATTATCCATATTCGTCCCGAAATCAAACTCAAGCATCAGCATAGACATTCCGTCTCTCGACTGGGAAGTGATTTCTTTAATGCTCTCCGTAGAGTTCAGCACGTCCTCCAACGGCCTTGTGACGTTGGCTTCAACGTCGTCTGATCCGGCTCCGGGGTACGAGGTCATCACCGAAATAATGTTCATGTCTATTTCGGGATATAAGTCGATGGGAAGCTGACGGTAAAACATAAACCCGATAATCACAACTCCAATAAATATTAGTGAAGTTCCGACGGGATTCTTTACCGCGGTTTCATATATTTTCATTTTTCTGCTTTTAGCTTATTCTACAACTTCTACTTCGGTTCCGTCTATCAATCCGGCGTTACCTTGCACAATAACCCTGTCGCCGGCACTCAAGCCGGAAACAATCTCGTATTTATCTTCGATGCGGGTTCCTAATTGAACGAGGGTGTAAACCGCCTTTCCGTCTTTTTCAACGAAAACATACCTGTCGTTTGACCCGGTTTGTTTCAACACTGCCATATCGGGTACAAGCGGGCGATCGTTTGTTCCAAAATTCATGGTTACACGGGAAAACATTCCCGGACGGAGCCGCTGATCAGAATTATTGACTTCTATTTCTACCGGAAAAGTATGCGAAACAGGATTTAACGTAGGATGGATCAACGATACTTTTCCCTCGAAAACTTCGTCAGAGAGCGCATCTACCTGTACTTTTGCGGGCATTCCTTTTACCACCTGGCTATAGAACGATTCAGAAACATTGATGATAACCTTCACCGGATTAATGTTCTCAATGGTGAGAATAGGCTGACCACCAGCCATGTCTCCCGGATCGTAGTTTCGTACTGTCACCACTCCGTTGATCGGGCTCGTCAGGCGGGTGTTTTCACCCAGATTGTTCAGTGCAGTTTGAGCGACGTCGAGCTGGGCTTTTACCTGGTCGAGTTGTTGTTTGGAGATCCCTCCGACATTGTAGAGCTCCAGGTATCGCTCATAATCCCTTTTCAGTGTAGCCAGTTGCGTTTGCTGCTGTGAATAGTTGGCAGCATCCATAGTCACAACCGTCTGTCCTTTGCCTACCCGGCTGCCTACATCCACGTGAATGCTTCTGATACGCCCACCCATTGCCGGAGCAATGTTATTTACCGTATTGGCCTCAACCGTCGCGGTGAAAGTCGATAATTGGTCAACGGGGGTCAGCCGGACCTCTTCCACCTTTACGTTTTTCTTAACTGTTTCGGTTTGCGTTTCGTTCTTTGTCGTTTCTCCTCCGCAAGATGCGAGAAAAAAGAGAGCTGCCAGCGGCATAAATTTCAGCACGTTTTTCCGTTTCATATTTAAATTTGTTTGTATTTCTTAATTTGTTGCCTGGATATCATATCCGAGTGTCTTTTCCAAATCGGCTTTAGCAGCCAGATAATCGTAAATAGCGTTGCGATACTGCAGTTCTGCGTTTGTTATTGCCAGGGCAGCTGCGTTGACCTCAACAATGGTACCCATACCGGTTTCGTAACGCTTCTGTGTAATTTGATACCCTTTGCGCGCTTGCTCCACCGCCGATTCAGATGCCACGACTTGTTCCATACTCTTTGCCATCAGGTCCCAATTGTTTTTAATCGAGAGTTTCAATCCACGTTCCACGTCTTTTCGTTGTTCCTTCAACTGATAAAGCTGAATTTCGGACTGCTTCATGTTGTGATAGCGCTGCCCGCCGTTGAACAACGGAATGGAGAGCGTGACACCCAGCATGGAATACGGATCCCAGCGATAAGTGCTGAACTTGAAATCGTTGTTCTGACTCATATACATGTAATTAAACGACGAGACAAGTGTCGGTGCGAATTGGGATTTCTGCATCTCGTAGCCCTTTTTCGCCATATCAGCTTGCAGATCAAATTGCTTGATGTCGCTATTGTTCAGAAGCGACGTATCTGCAGGAATGATTGTATCGAACATGGCTTTCCGGTAATTATCGAGCGAACCGACTACTTTCAGCGGTATCTCGCTATCAATTCCCATAAGCATTTTCAATTGCAACTCGGCAATCTTCATCATGTTCTCCGACTGTAAGATACTTGGAATAAGGCTTTTGAGGCGAACATCAGCGGTAATCACATCGTATTCAGCCACCACACCCTGTTTAAAACGGTCCCTGATGTTCTCCAGGTTGAGCGAATCGGTAGCATACGTTTTCTTAAAAACATCGTAACTGTCTTGAGCTAGCAACAAGGAGTAAAACGATTTTTTTACCTGGTTCGTCAAATCAATGCGCGACGAACGGGCTTTCTCCATAGCGAGTTGAATATCCACCCGGCTCATCTGAATATTCTTCCATAACGAGGGCACCACCAAAGGCATACTTACGTTCAGGCCGGCGGTGTAAACATTCAGACGCCCCATTTGAATGCCTTCGCCGGCACTTTCAGGGTCTGGGGCAAACATTTTACCCACGGTCTCCATTATCTTCAATTCTTCGGGTGTATATTTTGTTGGATCGATAGCGCCGCCACCCATCCCGAAACCTTCATCAAAATATACGGTCTGCCGTTTAATAGCGCGTTGATATTGGCCGATAAGATCAAACTGTGGAAACAACGCCCCGTAAGCCGATTTCCGGGCATACTCTTTTTTGGTGATTTCCATATCGGCCACTTTTACGTTGGGATTTTCGCTGAGCGCGATCTCCAAAGCCGTGTTCAAATCTATTCGTAAACTGTCTGAATCCTGTGCAGCTGCCGTGGATAAACACAGCCCTCCCCAAGCCATCAGTAAAACGATACTTAATTGCTTTGCTCTCATATACAGTAATTAATTGTTTTCGTTTGTTTTGTTTGTAAGATAATCATCAATAATTTGAATCCCTTTATAGGTAGAAATTCCGCGAATAAAATTTACCATCATCGTAAAAAAAAGCTGCTGAAAGGAAAAAGGCGGTTTCTCAAGATACGCTGCACGAATATACGTGTAGGTACTCTCCTCCACCAGGAAGGCCGCCACGTCCACGTTCAGGTCCCCGCGGATATAACCTTGATCGATTCCCTGCTGCAGGTATGTTTTTATATGTATTTTATTGTTTTCAACATCTTGCTGAATCAGCTTGTAGATCCGGGGATAATACTTATAGATATCTTCGTAAAATTTAATGGAAGGCAGTTCCTTATTTTTATGGTATTCAATCAAATAAAGAAATACCTCAATCATATTTTCCGACCGGTTTATTACCTCCACAATCTTATTGTTCCTTTCATCGCGCTTGCCAGCCAGGTAAGTCAATAAGACCTCTTCCTTATCCCGGAAATTCTCGTAAAGGGTGCGTTTTGAAATTCCTAAAGAAGACGCCAGGTCATCCATAGAGACGTTTTTGATACCGTACTGGTAAAAAAGAGTGCCCGCTTTTTTTACTATTCTTTCTTTTAGTGTCATCGTATTTAAAAAAACGCCACAAAGGTAATTCAGAAAACTCAAAACATCAAATCGGTTTTCCAGGTTTTAACAAACTTTACAATAAGATTTTGTTACAAGCCCAGCCTTTCCCGAAGCCGCTTGTATCCGGAGGCACTGATTTTTATTTTATCACCGTTACTCAAGGTAAGCAGTTGATTTTGTTTCTCGTACAATTCGATGCGCAATATTTTTACCGTGTTGACCAAATAAGAACGATGCACCCTTACAAACTGCTTCTCAGGCAAATGAAGTTGGAAATACTTCATGGTTTCTTCTTTCAAAAACTTGTCGGAATCGGTAAAAATACGCACATAATCGCCTTCGGCCCGGAAATAAACAATTTCTGAAACCTGAATCATGTTTATCTTTTGTCCCGATCTGATAACAATACGTTCGAGCGGTTGGATTTCTTCTGTGCCAATATCGCCTGGTTTCAACAAATCCTCTTCCGTATCCTCATCTACCGGCTGGGGAGAGGCCTCCCTTTCAGCAAGTCTTACCCTGAAAAACTGTACCAACAGGAGATATATGAGAAAAGCAACGAAAGCTTTCAGCGGAAACATCTTTATGGCTTCCATCAGGTTTTTCGGATTAAAAACCAAAAAAGCCGAAATATAACCTAAACCCGTCCAAATGGTTATGGCTAAGAAACCAAGTGCAGTGTAATTGATAAAACGCTGATAAATTTCCAATGTTTCAAAATTCCCGTACTTGACCACTTTCCAGAGCAAAAAACTTACACCTGTAAAAAACAACGCATTCATCATCCCGTCCAACATCAATTGGGGGAAAGGAAACGTTACAAGCGAACGGAATGCCAACGCCTGCATAAATGCATAGACGACGCACAGGACAGATATCGTCAATATACGCGATAAATTATTCGGAAGAAAAAAATTCATTTTACTAAAACTACTTACCGAATTTCACAACCACCAAAAACTATCTCGCCACTGATAAGCAACCGGCGAGAAGTATCGTGATTCGCTGATTTTGAGAAATGTTTATTATCCACTCCCCCCAAAACGGTACTTATCTTAGGCACAACCACCCAATCATCGGGCAGGTACAATTTTATGCCGCCAAATACGGCTTCAACCTGAAGGTACGTATCACCTTCAGGCAGTGATGCCCGGCGCAGATCGAGCTCTACTCCCCCAAAGACAACTTCAATTCGTCCTCCCCGGAACACAGGTTCCAGAAAAATATCTTCGATACCGCCGAAAACAACTTCCCGTACATAGATACCGTCTGTGCCTTCCATTTTATCAACATTCAAAGGCCGTTGTATATGACCATGACGATGGCAACAGGCTTTTTTTCCGAAAAGTATTTTTAATATAACTCCCGCTCCGACTACTATAAGCAGAACAGGCCAGAAGGTTGCGGTAAAACCTTCGTTAATACCCGGCAGCGCATCAGGATATAAATGAGCGATACGGGGCAATAGGAAAAAAGCAGCCAGGGCCAACCAGAAAAACAGGGCCAGATACTCTCTCTTAAAAAGGGCAATAATTGCAAAAACGACAAATAAAACAGGCCAGGAAAACACGACGGAACGTAACGCCGGATCGATCCAGCCAAAATTAAAAGCGAGAAACAACGTTCCCGCTAAAATCAGTAGAAAACCGAAAAGACCACCTTTGGATCTGCCCGAGAAATTCATTTGTTGCTCATTATTTTCCATAAGATATATTGTTTAAAACTTTTTTTTACACAAAGATACATACAAAGTGAAGCATCCGGCAAGACAAAATCGATGAAACGAGGTATTTTTCCCGACGAATGAAGTAAAATACCGGATGAATCTTCTGTGGAAAGACACAAAGTCAGAAATCTTTAACACATTCAAACTGAAATTGAAGAAAAACAGGAGTGGCGCATGACTGAAAATATTTTTCCTGATTTTTCCGTTTCTGCCTAAAAACAGATACCTTTGAAGTTTAATCATCAATTAAATCAATCAAGATGAAACAGAGGACCTCATTTACAACTTTTGCTGTCGTTTTCTCATTCCTGGTATTTTCGGGATTTCTGGTATTTTCGGGCTGCACCGGTAGTTCACAAAAAGGAACGTTAACGGTTGACAACCTGTTGTCGAATCCCGGGGAATATGTTGGACAACCTGTCACGGTTGTAGGCCTTGCCACGCACGTATGTGCCAAAAGCGGCATGAAACTTTTTTTACAAGGCAGTACCGACGCGCAGAGCATTCGTGCAGAGTCGAACAGTACACTGGGAAAATTCAACGAAACGTGCGTTGACAACAAGGTGGTGGTAAAAGGCACATTGGTGGAAGAGAGGATCACGGAAGCCGATCTTCAGAAAATGGAAAAAGAAATTGTCGAAAACACAACCGTTACTCACGGTGAAGGCGGTGAAGGTTGCGAAACCGAGCAAAAAGCCGAAGGTGTAGCAGTGGGCAGCTCTGAAATGGATCGCGTGAACGAATTCCGTAAACGATTAACAGAACGCAAAACTTCAGAAGGAAAAGATTACCTGTCGTTCTATCACATCGCCGCCGACTCATACAGCATTGTTAAAAAATGAAAACCGTGCCGTCGTTTTCGGGATTCACACCCGAAACCATACAGTTTCTGGTCGATCTCAAAGAGAACAACTTTCGCCAATGGTTCGAAGATCACCGTGAGCTTTACGAGATTGAACTGCTACAACCCTTCCGGGCATTGGTAAACACGCTCTCGCCGGCCATGCACAACATAGACTCCTTGTTTGAATTCCGCACGCACAAGGTATTATCGCGTATTTACCGCGACATCCGTTTCTCAAAAAACAAAGATCCTTACAACACCTGCCTGTGGATGAGTTTTCAACGCATGGGCACATCGTGGGAAAATTTTCCGGGTTATTTTATGGAGCTTAACACGGAGCATGTCATGCTGGGTATGGGGCTCTTTGCACCCAAGCGCAAAGTGATGGATGTTTTCCGGGAGAAGATTGAAGGCGAACCCGACACTTTCCGGGAACTGGTTCAGAAAGATGTGTTTGGACGAGGTTTTTCGGTTGAAGGCGAAAGTTACAAGAAACCTGTCCACAACACCCTGTCCGACTTTTTTCAGCCCTGGATGAACCGGAAAGCTGTTTACGTGATGAAGACGCTTCCCGTTTCGGACGAAAGAATTTACAGCGATGCGCTCGCTCTTTTGCTTGCCGACGATTTCACTCATCTTGCCGGTCTATACCGGTTGATGGTGGAAGCCCGGGAAGAAGTTGCACCTCTATAAACATACTTGCATGATCTGTTTCCCCAACGCGAAAATAAATTTAGGACTAAACATTATTTCCAGACGTGGCGACGGTTACCACAACCTGGAAACCCTTTTTTATCCTATCGGATTAAGGGATGGATTAGAAATCGTTCCGTCAGGCCGGGAAGAAGATTTTCGTCTCTTCCAGACAGGAGCAACCATACAGGGAGATATGGACGACAACCTGGTCATAAAGGCCCTGAAACTGATTTCGGAGGAAAAAAAGATTCCCGGCATTGATATTCATTTATTCAAAAAGATCCCTTTCGGGGCAGGGTTGGGCGGAGGTTCATCGGATGCGGCATTTATGCTGAAATTACTGAACGACACGTTTTCCCTGGGTTATACCGTACCGGAATTGGAACAAAAAGCGTCGGAAATCGGTGCCGATTGCCCGTTTTTTATCAAAAATAAACCGGCTTTTGCAAAAGGGACAGGCAATCTGCTGGAAGAAGTGGAATTGGATTTGAGCAGCTACTTTTTCGTATTGGTAAAACCCGATATCACCGTTTCCACAAAAGAGGCTTACTCCCTGATTTCACCTATGCCGCCGGAAATACCGCTTGGGGAGATTATCCAAAAACCGGTTTCCGAATGGAAAGGATTGCTGAAAAACGATTTTGAGCCGCCTATTTTCAAAAAATATCCCGAAATTTGCAGGATTAAAGAACAATTGTACGCCAAAGGCGCAGTATATGCATCCATGTCCGGCTCCGGCTCATCGGTTTACGGCTTTTTTGAGAAAGAGACGGACATAAGGTTTGACAATTGCTGGGTATGGAAAAATAAAGAATTATGAGATATAACCTCCTTCTGATCACACTGAGTGTACTATTACCGCTTTCGGCGCAACGGAACTTCATGCCGTCCGGCATCCATTCATTCGTGCCCATCACTGTTCAGCGACCGGTATTGCTGGACAGCACCGACCTCAAAGACAGCAAGTTTTCGGATGAAACGCTGCTCTCCTACTCCATTTCGTTTCCCGAACAGGAACGATTTACAACACTGTTGGAACCCGATACGGCAGGATTTTTCCACCTTCCGAAGCCGGAGAATGGATACGCGTTCCAGTTGCTTTCGTTCTTTGTTACCGGTGACCGCTACGGAAAGGGAAAACTAACCGTTACCTCGCCCAACCCGCTCGAACTTTACGTGAACGATGTAAAGCGTGCCACCAAAACGCAGGTAAACGACAGCCTCCATCAATCGGGGTCGGTTGATGCTTTCCTAAACGGTTTTACGAACAACGCTCGGATCATCATCAAACTATTGGCATCGGCCGAAAACAAAATCGATCCGGCCGTCAAAATCGAACTGAAACCCGACAAAGGAGATTCCCTGTTGAATTTCTCCTTCAACAACATCGACAAACGCCGCATCTCCATCAACGATATCCTGGAGGGGACGAGGGTAAACAGTTCTTCTGTCTCCCCCAGCGGCAGGTTTGTTTTGCTCAGTTTGAGGGAAACAATAAAAGGCGGAGAGAACCGTAATTATACCGAGATTTATGATACACGGCAGAAACGAACCGTTTTGTCGGAGACAGCCAATCGTTCACAACTCAACTGGATGCCTAAATCCGACATTTTGTATTATGTAGCGGACAACAACGACGGCAGGACAATGTACACGCTCAACCCGTTGACTTCGGAAACAAAAATCATTGCTCAACAGCTTCCGAAAGAAAATTTCCACGTGGCTCCCGACGAAAAATCGATGTTCTACTCGTCCAAAGAGACCCTGTCCGTCACTACGCCTAGTGGACTAAGAAGGCTTATCGGTATTGATGACCGCCAGGCCCATTATCGTGACAGGTTCTACCTCTACCGTTATTTTTTTGAAACGGGATTTGCCCAGCAGCTCACTTTCGGAAGGCAGACCGCTACGTTGAACGACGTTACCGATGACGTGAAATACCTGCTTTTCTCTACTTCGGGGGAGGACTTATCACAACGCCCTTTCAGCAAAAGCAGCCTGTATATGCTGAACCTCGAAACAATGGCTGTTGATACCGTCTGGAAAGACCAAACATACACCTATTCGGCGCAGTTTTCTCCCGACGGCAAGCAGTTACTGATTCACGGCGCACCCGAAGCTTTCAACGGTATCGGATTGAATGTCAAAGAAGGACAAATCGCCAACAGTTACGACACTCAGTCTTTTATTATGGACCTGGCAACCCGGCGTGTTGATCCTGTAACGAAACATTTTGATCCCGCTATCAATGCCCAGGAATGGAACTCTGCGGATCATTCCATCTATTACCGCGTGGAAGAAGGAGACCGGGCCAACGTGTATCGCTACTCGCCCAAAACCAAGAAGTTCGACAAACTTCCCTTGAAAGAGGATGTTATCCGTTCGTTCAGCATCTCCGGAAACGGACGGTGGGCCGCTTATACCGGGGTGAGTGTTTCCAATTCCAACAGAAGTTACCTGCTTGACCTGAAAACAAACGAATCTACATTGATTTCCGACCCATATGCCAAACAACTCAACACCCTAGTCCTGGGCGAAGTGAAGGATTGGAAATTCACCAGTTCTTTTGGCGATGAAATAGAAGGCAGGTACTACCTCCCTCCCCACTTCAATCCGAACAGGAAGTATCCACTTATCGTATATTATTACGGAGGCACAAGCCCTACCTCCCGCGGTTTTGAAAGCACTTATCCGTTGCACGTTTATGCGGCACAGGACTACGTTGTTTATACGCTGCAACCGAGCGGAACCACCGGATACGGACAGGAATTCTCTGCCCGCCACGTAAATGCCTGGGGTGATCAAACGGCGGAAGAAATCATTGAAGGCGTACAAAAATTTGTTGCCGAACACCCGTTTGTGGATGGCACAAAAATTGGGAACATCGGGGCTTCATACGGCGGATTCATGACACAATACCTGATTACCCGAACCGATATGTTTGCCGCATCGGTTTCTCACGCGGGAATCAGTAACATTACCAGCTATTGGGGCGAAGGGTATTGGGGATATTCCTACAGCGCGGGAGCAAGTGCGGGCAGTTATCCCTGGAACAATCCGAAGCTTTACACGGAACAAAGCCCGCTCTTCCATGCGGATAAAATTAAAACCCCACTGCTACTGTTGCACGGTACCGCCGATACGAATGTCCCCATCGGCGAAAGTATTCAGATGTATACGGCACTGAAGTTGTTGAACAAGCCGGTGGAATTTATCCAGGTGGAGGGTGAAAATCACGCTATCTACGATTACGATAAACGCATCGCCTGGAACAACGCCATTTACGCGTGGTTCGCCAAGTGGCTCAAAGGTGATTCACGTTGGTGGGACTCGATGTTCGGAGAGAAATAGATTTATAAAGCTAATGTGAAGAATCTAAATAAAGATGATAGACATCAATAAAATACGCAATAACGTTGAACAGATTGCCTGTTCAACGGGAGAATTTCTGAAAGAACAGCAAGCACAATTGCATCAATCGGATATTGAACTGAAAGGTACGCGAAATTTCGTAACGCACATCGATACGGAAGCCGAAAAAATGTTGGTGAAAAAATTGGGAGAATTGATTCCCGGCGCTACTTTCCTTACCGAAGAGGGCACCGTCACTTACGTTGATGGACAGTACACTTGGATCATCGATCCACTGGACGGAACCACCAATTACGTTCACGGTGACACTCCGTTTTCTGTAAGTATCGCATTGATGAAGGACCGGGAGATTATTCTGGGAGTTGTCTACGACCCCGTTGCCGACGAGCTGTTTTCCGCTTCTGCCAAAGGTAAGGTTACCCTGAACGGGAATTCCTTTAAAACCAGTTTGCACCAAACGCTTACGAACGGATACATCGGGTTCGGGATCCCTTATTCCCTTGATGACCGGGGAGAGAAAATACTTAAGAACGCCGCGGGACAATTCCGAAAATGCAGTTTTCGGATCAAAGGCTCGGCAGCCATTGAAATCTGTTATGTTGCCTGCGGAAGAAGCGATGCCTATTTCCATTCAGGCCTCTCACCTTGGGATGTGGCGGCCGGAACCTTTATCCTGGAATGTGCCGGAGGCACATGCACCGATTTTTCGGGAGGCCGCAATTATATTTTCAACAAAGAACTGGTGGCCAGCAACGGAAAGATCCACCAGGAGATAATGGATAAAATCATCAATAACGGAGAAACTAACCCATAACCCGACATGGATAACCAAGTAGTTCTTACCGCATTTCTCCTTACGTTGTTTGCCGGACTTTCAACCGGCATTGGAAGCCTTATTGCGCTCATCGCAAAGCGTACCAATACCAATTTCCTGAGCTTCGCCTTAGGGTTGTCGGCAGGGGTAATGATTTACGTTTCATTTATGGAGATGTTGCCCAAGGCACTCGAAATGCTATCGGAGTCCTTTGGCGAAAAAATAGCAAACCTGTATATGCTTCTGGCACTTTTTGGAGGGATTGCCTTTATTGCGCTTATCGACTTCCTGGTTCCCAAATCGAGCAACCCCCATGAGATGCACGGTGTGGAAGAAATGAAGAAAAACAAGCTGCGGTTAAAACATACCGGTATCATTACCGCACTCACTATTGGCATCCACAATTTCCCCGAAGGGATTGCTACGTTTATGACAGCGATTAACTCGCTGGAAGTCGCTATACCCATTACGGTAGCCATTGCTATCCACAATATACCGGAAGGCATTGCTGTTGCTGTTCCCATCTATCACGCTACAGGAAGCCGAAAAAAAGCCTTTTGGTTATCGTTTTCATCGGGTCTGGCAGAGCCGGTAGGAGCCATTATTGCTTACCTCTTTCTGATCAGGTTCTGGAATCCCGTACTCGATGCACTTATTCTGGCTATAATTGCCGGGGTTATGATATATATATCGTTGGACGAACTACTTCCGAGTGCCGAGAAATACGGAAAGCACCACCTCTCGATCATTGGCCTGGTTACAGGAATGGTTATTATGGCGGTCAGTTTATATTTGTTTATTTGACAAGCACGATTGCTGAGAAATTGATTAACTTTGTACACTATCTATACACACTTTAACAACATCAGACATGACTACCGATATAAAAGCAATTGGAGAACGCATAAAAGGATTGCGCGACGCCCTGGATTTCACGCCCGGCGAAATGGCTCAACGCCTTGAGCTTGAAACAAGTGTCTATCTAGCCTATGAAGAAGGGAAAAACGACATTTCCATATCGCTCCTTAAGCGTATCGAGAAGGAGTTTAATGTGGACCTGGCTACGCTGATGTTCGGTACGGAGCCAAGAATGACCTCCTACTTCGTGACCCGTAAGGATCAAGGCCTCGCTGTTGAACGCGTTGCAGCATATAAATATCAGTCGTTGACGGCTGGATTCACCCACAATATGGGCGACGTCTTCATCGTAACGGTAGAACCAAAAGCAAAGGACACCGATTTTTTCTTAAATATTCATCCCGGACAGGAATTCAACCTCGTGCTCGAAGGAAGCCTACTTTTCCATCATAACGGTAAAAACATCACATTAAACGAAGGCGACAGCATTTATTTCGATTCCTCATTACCCCATGGGATGAAAGCGTTGAACAACAAAGCAGTGAAATTCCTGGCTGTGGTTATCGAGCCATAGGCTGATCAACAACGCAACCTATAACGTGCAGCTAATTAGTTACGCGAACAAATTACGTGAAGCAGAATTTTATGTTAGAAAAATTTTTAAAACAAATCTCGTTTTCATCGCATCAGGATTTTGTAGACAACTATGCAATCCAAGTTCCCGAGAATTTTAATTTCGCCTACGATGTCGTGGACGAATGGGCAAAAACACATCCCACCAAACGCGCTTTGTGCTGGACAAACGATAAAGGCCAACACAAAGACTTAAACTTTTCCCAGTTAAAAAAGTTATCCGATAAAACGGCATCGTTCCTCCTTTCCCTGGGCATACGGAAAGGCGATATGGTGATGTTGATTCTCAAACGGAACATCGAGTTCTGGCACGTTATCCTGGCTCTTCATAAAATAGGAGCCGTGGCTATTCCCGCCACACACCTGCTTACCGACAAGGACATTGTTTATCGTGCCAATGCAGCTGACATCAAGGCGATAATTACTTCACAAGACGACAATCTGATTGAGCACGTAAACGGGGCCATGCCAAAATCACCGTCGGTAAAATACCGGATTATGATTGGAAAGAACATTCCCGAAGGGTGGATTGACTTTCACAACGGCGTAGAGAATGCCGTACCGTTTGTGAAACCCGAACAGGTGAACAAGAACGAGGATATCATGATTCTCTATTTCACGTCGGGAACCACAGGACAACCCAAAATGGTCATCCACGACTTTACCTATCCCCTCGGGCACATCACCACCGCAAAATTCTGGCACAACCTGCACGAGAACAGCATACACCTGACCTTAGCCGATACCGGATGGGCGAAAGCCGTGTGGGGAAAACTCTACGGGCAATGGATTGTGGGTGCATGCGTGTTTGTGTACGATTTTGAAGGACGGTTCATCCCTGCCGATGTGCTCTCGATGATTTCGAAATACCGAGTAACCTCACTTTGTGCTCCACCAACTATCTTCAGGTTTCTCATTCGCGAGGAGCTGGACAAATACGATTTATCGTCACTGGAATACTGTACCACTGCAGGGGAAGCGTTAAATCCTTCGGTCTTCGAAACATTTTACCGGAAAACCGGAATCAAGATGATGGAAGCTTTTGGGCAGACCGAAACGGCTCCCACTGTCATTACTTTCCCCTGGATAGAACCTAAACCCGGTTCAATGGGTATGCCTAATCCCCTCTATAAAATGGATTTGCTTACATACGACGGTCGTTCAGCAGAAGACGGCGAGCAGGGTGAAATTGTATTTCGTACCGATGAAGGACGTCCATTGGCTCTGTTTATGGGATACTATCGCGATGAAGAACTCACACGCAGCGTATATACCAATAACCTTTACCGTACCGGCGATATGGCCTGGCGCGACGAAGACGGTTATTACTGGTTTGTAGGACGGACCGACGATATCATCAAAAGTTCCGGTTACCGAATTGGTCCGTTTGAAGTGGAAAGCGCCGTTATGACACACCCCGCTGTTGTGGAATGCGCCATTACCGGTGTACCCGATGAAATTCGCGGGCAAGTGATCAAAGCCACCATCGTTTTAGCACCACAATACAAAGAGAAAGCAAATGACGACTTGGCACACGATATTCAGGAGCACGTGAAAAACGTAACCGCACCCTACAAATATCCACGCATCATTGAATTCGTAAATGAACTGCCAAAAACCATAAGTGGAAAAATCCGACGGGTGGAGATCAGGGGAAAAGACACCCCATTATAGGCCTTTCCACGCCAAAATGGCCGGCAGAGTTCCACTCATCTAAAAATAACTGCCCACAAAATCGGACACGTTGCCGTTGCCGCTGTCAACGGTTTTGGGCGCGGCGACCACCACGCGGAAACCGATATTGCCGCCCTTATCGGCAGGGAGCCAGGAAGTGCGGTTCGAGACTGTGCAACCATAGTCTTCGTTGTTGAAACTTCCGCCGCGGATGACGCGCTCGGTTCCCGAGGCAGGCCCGGCAGGGTCGTTCTGCGCGGCGACGGGATAATCGCCGTGCCAATCGGCGCACCACTCCCACACGTTGCCGCTCATATCATGGGTACAGAGAACATTCGGGTTTTTTCCGCCTACCGCGTGGGTGGTATTACCCGAATTCCACTTAAACCATGCCTGACTGTGTATATCGTTACCTCCACTGAAAAGTGGGTTTCCCCCCGCCACTATATAATGTCCGCCTCGCGCGGCATATTCCCACTGCGCCTCGGTGGGCAGACCGGCCACCCTTCCGACAAACGGTTGTATATGGGTTGCGATGGCGTTGAGTTTTTCCATGAATCCGCCCGCCGCGTTAATTTCGTTCCACGACAGGTTTTCCACGGGCAGGTTGTCGTTGCCCCCGTGCGCGCTCGGATTGTTGTCCGTTCCCATCAACGCTTTCCACTGCGCCTGCGTAACTTCGGTTTTGCCTATGTAAAAATGGGCAAGCTTCACCTCGTGGGTATTGGGAGCAGCACCCATGCTAAAAGTGCCGCCTGCAACATATACAAACTCCATGTAGTTGGCTCCGGCGTTGGCAAGATGAAAACCGTCCCACTCTATAGCGGGCAGTTCGTAAGCCTTTCCACTTTCCAGAGAGGCAGTGCGCGTTTTAAGCAGTACAGCAGCATCGGTAGTACGGAAATCTCCGGGAATCGGCGTTTCGGTAAGGTCTAAGGTAACCGCCATATACTTTGCAACGCCGGCGGCAGATTTGCCTGGCGACGAAGCGCGCCATACGGCAAGCGTTTTCTCTTCGCCGGGATTAATGGTCGTGGGGATTCCTACAAATTCTTGCATATCGGGGCCCGGTTGCAAGCCGGTTCTGAGCACGTGCGGAGCACCCCAGTTCTCCTCAATATCAAACTCCCGCAACATCGGCATTGAAGCGTGAGTATTTTTCACATTGAGCAACAGCAACATGCCAGGATCGATGAATCTTACCGATGTCAGCTTTTCGGCGGCATTCATCGCCGTAACACCCTGCACTTGGAAGTAGCGGGGAATTTCGCGCAACTCCGACAAGGGCACGGGACAGTCGTAAATCGCAGTTTCCAGCGTTCCCTCCCCGGTGTGGAGCAGGGGCGCCATGCTGCCGATAAGGTCACCGTTGAAACCGGGGGCGATGGTTACGTCAAAGTCGGCCGTCCTGCCGTCGCCGCTGATATTGGCCACGGTTGCCGCGTCCATCGTTACAAGTTCGGTTCCCTGCACGCCGTAGAGGTAGATTTTGTCGCCTTCGCGCCACCTCACCTCCACCTTGTTCGTTTCGGTGTTTTCGGCAAGCGCCAGGCGGGCGATCGGCTCGCCGATGGAGGCAGTTACTGTGATTACTTTACCAGTTTTGTCGGCATCGGACTGTTCCGGCGTAACAATATCGTTGCTCTTGGTGCAACTTGCTGCCGCGAGGGTAATGATTGCGAATATAACCAGTATTTTTTTCATTTTAATTCGTTTTTTAAGTGACGGTTAGTTTGCCCACGTTTCTTTTCCATAATCGTCTCCGGTGGAACCGTTGAGGATGTTTTGCCCGATTTCGATGTCGATGACCTCGATGTCGGGGGCGACGTACTTCTCGGGTGCAGTGTTTGAAAACGCGGTACGGCACATTTCCACAATTTGTAGGTCGATGAAGTTTTTGTTCATTGCATTGAATTTTTTAAGAAACTGTTTTGATTTTTTTCATGTCCTGTTTCATACCTATTTTGGGATGGATCTGAATTTTCAGTACGCACATAATAACGGGCTATTTTGAAGAAATATAAAATTCAAACAGTTTCTAAGTTGATTATTACGGATTGGTAATGGGCAAAAAGAACTGACATTGTATTTGAATATATTCCATTTTTTCTCGAGGAGCGCGGTTATCAGCGTAGAGAGCGCAGTAACGGTGAGCCAGTTGTGGTGGCTCCACTTACCGTTACGGGAGCGATGTGTCCGCCGGCGGGAGCGGTTTCGTTGCCGCAGGGGAGGTTGGTTTAGGTGCATCCCGCCGCAAGTATGAGCGACAGGATGAGAAAAAGAAATAATCGGGTGTTCATATTAATTAAATGTTCAGAATTTAACGTGTATTTTGTCTTTATTCTTTGCCCTTGATTAATTATCCCTGACGCAACGGATGGAAAATGCGCTGGGTTTACTCGTATCGAAACGGGAACCGGCCCATTCATTATCAAAAACCATCGCGTAAGCGTACATTGAATCCGAATCGGTTGCAGACCAGTAACGTCCCCATTCTCCGACGCGTAACGTGGAAGTGTTTCCGCCGTAGGAAAAAATGTAACCGCAGGCGGGAAAGGTGCGCGTAATGTATTCGACATCTGTTTCCGCCCAGAAAGCATCATTGGTGATATTGCTCAGCGAAAGGGTAGAGGCCGGTCCCAGGTAACGCACGGTTATCTTCATCATTTTTCCTCCGCCGGCAGAAGGATTATCGAGGTATTCATAGCGCCAGGCACTGCGGTATTGATTTTTCTCATCCTTGAAACGAAGCGCGTAGGCAACGCCCACTGCCCCTACCGGACAAGAGTAATCAGCCGTAAACGTACGCTTTTCCTGTCCACCTACGACTATCTCCTCCACGCAATTGTCAACTCCTTTCCCTATACCTTGGAAGTTTACGTAAACTCCATAAAGATGATTAGGCAGAATGCCCCGCCACTCGTCCTGCGAAGGCAGGTGATAGCCCGCTGGGCAAGCTGTTCTGGCGGCATCCCAGTCGAAATAGCCGCTCTTGTTGTTGGCATGGCTGTCGGTAAACGTGCCGGCAGTGACGCTCACGTTGTATTCCGCCACGTACTCTATCGGAAGCCGGGGACGATTAGGTTCCACCTCACCGGGAAACCGCAGTTCCGTGCCGTCCCATTCGGCGGAGATGTGGTAGGCATGACCGGTTTGAAGGGCATCACGGGCGGGCTTGGATGTGGTGGAAAAGAAAGTGGCGTCCTGCCCGCCCGGTTTCGGGACGGTTATCCCCAGCACCGTTTCGGGAATGTTATCCGCACGGGGGATTCCCCAATAGGCAAACGCTTCTGTTTCCCGCGCATCAACAATTGTGGTAAATGGTTGGGAACTCACAAATGGGGCATAATCTTCCACCGTTTGGGTAATGAGGTTGAAACCAGGGATTTCTTCCCGTAGGCTGACAGGGCTTACTTCAGGTTCTCGGAATCCCACGAGCGCGTAGTCCGTTTTCCGATATACTAGCGGGATGATAAATATGTTCAGGTTTTCGTCCGAGGTATTTTCGAGCTGGGTAACCAGCAACGCGCCCAAGTGTTGAAAAGAAACGGGCGGAACAATGCCGCTTGCCGGAACCTCCGTTTTAAACCACAGGGGGATATCGAAGCTGTCGAACACGCCCGCCCGCGTCATGCCGGACGCCATTATCTTATCGCCAGCAATCTTCGATTCGGCGCCGTGCGTACCGTAGAGGGTGTAGGGCTGAGTGATGTCGATGTCCTGCGGTACGGTAATGTCGAACCTGGCCGTTTTGTTGCCGTTAGAAAAATCGTAGAGCGTCACATCGCGTTGCTCTTTGATGCGGTAGTCCTGCTTGAAAAAGAGATTGATTTTGTCGCCCTGTTTCCATTTTACGATGATGTCTTTAGTCTCCAGGCCGAAACTGGAAGAAGTACGGGTTTTCGCACTGGCATCGGGTATGGTAGCGGTTACGATAAAAGTACGTCCCCCACTGGAAACGAGTTGTTCGACGCCGGGAATGTCGTTGCGTATGCATCCTACTGTCAACAGGATGACGAAAATGACGGGGGCAACTAATTTGCAATTCATAACGGATAATTTACTTATAATTAAAAACTTAAAATTTACGATAAACATGCAACTGAAAACGAGAATGCAGGCTTCTTTGAACGGCGTTTTAGAACCGGCTGTATTTATCGGCTTAAATTTCACGCCTACCGGTGTATGTTTCGCATTTGACATGTACATCAAACCCGGCGGCAAATATAAAACCTAAGATTTGCACCTGCGACAATTGTCGTAAAGGCAACAAAAAAAGTTTAATTTTAACATTTTTAACAAACTATTCATCGCCGGGTAACCTCGAACTCCCGTTTTCTAACTTTATAAAAACACTATCTTTGCACCATGAAAGAGCTACTTTCCGCATATTACCCGATAACGGTTGTTTACACCACCGTTTTCCTTACGTTGGGAACAGTGTTGCTGTTCGGAAAGGTTCCAAGGCTGGAGCGGTTGCAAAACTATCTTTCGGGAAAGCGCTATTTTACAGCATCGTTTCTCTTTCTGGGTATTTTCGGCGTGATAGAATTGCTGACAGCGCCATTGACACGCATGTCCGGCACACACTACACTTACAACGACATCTTTGGAATGGCAGCAGTGAGTATGATTCACGCCTGGCTTAACGGCTATGCCTACCTGCTGATGCTCAGCCCAGCGCCACGCACGCGACACCGGGTGCTCTGGTTCGGTCGTGCAGGCTTACCGGTTATTATCCTAGCCATACTCCTCCCCACATTTCTTGCACCCGCCACATCACAACACTTTGTCTGGCTTGTCGATTTGATTTATACGGCCGAAGTGGTATGGATTTTTATGCTCTGCCGCCGCGAATACGACATCAACGTAAAGGCAATGGACAACTATTATGATGAACCGGAACGGTTGGGATGGATGAACGGTGTAATTATCTGCACACTTGTGCTGGCATTTTTCAATTTACTGCAATACCACGTGCTGCCGGTGGGTATTCCGTTGCGGATCGCCAACACGCTGTTTTACATTTATTTTTTTATCCGTATCTTAGACTATATCCCCACTTTTCTGTCCATCGAAGAAGTTACTCCACTTGATGCCGAAGAAAAAGGCAGGACAACAAATGCCAAATCCGGTGAGACGCAAAAAAAACAGTATTATTATCCAGACAATATTCCGACGGTTGTTGCAAAATGGACAGAAAAAAAGCAATTTTGCCGCGAAAACCTGACCATCACCGATGTAGCCGGACAGATGAATACCAACCGCAATTATCTTTCGGCTTATCTCAATCACAGTCTGGGACTGACATACAGCCAATGGCTTAATACATTGCGGGTGGAATATGCAGAAGAGCTTTTCAGGGAGAATCCCGGTAAAAACATATCGGAAGTAGGTAACTTGGTAGGTATTCCCGAAGTATATAACTTTTCACGTCGCTTTAAGCAGGTCACAGGCATGTCGCCACAAAAGTGGCTGAAAACTCTCTGAGTATACCCCACTCTCTTTCCAAAATTTAACCACCGGACAGTGTCTGCATCCCGCAAAAAAGATTACTTTTGCATTGGTTATATGAATTCTGTTTATCTTTTAAAATTAAATTATGAAAAAAGCATATGTATTTCCCGGACAAGGAGCACAGTTTGTCGGTATGGGAAAAGAGTTGTACGAGACATCACCGTTGGCGAAAGAAATGTTCGAGAAAGCCAACGAAGTTTTGGGTTTCCGTATTACGGATTTAATGTTCGGAGGGACAGACGAAGATCTTCGCCAGACAAAAGTCACCCAGCCGGCTATTTTTCTTCATTCCGTAATTCTCGCTAAAACTATGGGAGGCGAGTTCAGTCCCAGTATGACTGCAGGCCACTCATTGGGAGAATTTTCAGCGTTGGTGGCCACCGGAGCCTTGTCGTTCGAAGATGGATTAAAACTGGTTTATAAACGTGCGTTGGCCATGCAGAAAGCATGCGAAAAGAACCCTTCGACCATGGCTGCCATACTGGCCCTGTCCGATGATAAGGTCGAAGAAATTTGCGCCGGGATCGACGAGGTAGTTGTTCCTGCCAATTACAATTGTCCGGGACAGATTGTAATTTCCGGATCGCTGAAAGGGATTGAAATCGCTTGCGAGAAAATGAAAGAAGCCGGTGCCAAAAGGGCTCTCCCGCTAAAAGTGGGTGGGGCATTCCACTCACCGCTCATGGATCCCGCTAAAATAGAATTATCCGAAGCAATTGCTGCGACCTCCTTCTCCAGGCCCTGTTGTCCGGTTTATCAGAATGTTTCTACAATCGGAGAGACCGACCCGGAAGTTATAAAAGCAAATCTAGTGGCACAGCTGACTGCTCCTGTAAAATGGACTCAATCGATTCAGAACATGATTGCCGACGGCGCCTCCGAGTTTATGGAGCTTGGCCCGGGAAACGTACTGCAAGGCTTGGTATCGAAGATCGATAAAAACGTAACTGTTTCGGGGAAACAATAAAAGTGACGACAGACCTCCAAGAGTCTAAAAGGGAAGCGGTCTGACATCCGATGTCTATTTAAGTTTTGTTAGTGAAACTAATTTGTTAAAATCGAAAATACAAAATACATTTGTTCGCATATTCATCAAAAAACCGAAAAAATGAAAAAATTAACGATCATGGCTGTGCTTGCCTTTTGTAGCATAACACTTTTTGCACAATATGACGGCCCAACCGCACCCGATTATAAATTAATTGAACGGAACATAAACAACAGTTCATCCAACTTCAATTATTCCAATTTGATGGAACGCTATAAACTGGGAGACTCTACGATGACAGTGGATGAACAGCGTCATTTGTATTTTGGTTATGTTTTTCAACCATCGTACAATCCGGCTGATACGTCGCAGTACAATGCCCGGATGGCCACCGTTCTTAACAAACAGCATTTTTCAGACCGGGATTATGATGACGTATTGCAGTTTGCCGATGCTTTACTGGCAGAAGATCCGTTTAACATGCGGGCCTTAAACGCCAAATTATTGGTTTATGCGCAAAAAAATAATGTGGATGCATACAAAAAAACAGCTCAACAAAGAAACATTGTACAACGAGCTATTATCAGCTCGGGCGATGGAATGTTGAAGTCGACCCCTTATTACGTGATAAAGGTTTCTCACGAATACGACTTGTTGGGCTTTTTAGGTTTTAAGTTCGGAGGCCAGGATAAAATCGAGAAAAACTGCGACTGCAACTCCTTGACGCTTGCCCCCAACCGGTTTGGGGTGGATAAAATGTACTTCAATATTTCGCCTACTTTCGATTATGTCAAACGAAAAGGAAGCGGGAAGATTTAAATTATCCTTCTCTTTGTTATTCAAATGACCGAAAGATGCAACTTCAACGAAAAATAGATCAACTTTTTATTGAACAGCAAAGGGATTGGGAACAACTGAGAGCTGGCACAGAACAGCTTGATCACATAAACGTAAAAGAATTCAATTGGGGGAACGAACTAAAAGTGGACATCCAGTTCAATCCATCTCGCATTGAATCTGTATCTGCTAAGGTGGACAAGAGCAATATCGAAAAACGGCCCTGTTTCTTATGCGAGAAAAACCGTCCAAAAGTTCAGTCGGGAATCCCGTTTCTCGATAAGTACATCATTCTCCTCAATCCCTTTCCTATCTTACGTAACCACCTGACCATTACACTACACTCGCACGTTCCTCAGCGTATCCGTAAAAAAACAGGCGACATGCTGACGCTTGCCGAGCTTCTGCCAGACTACATTGTCTTCTATAACGGGCCAAAGTGCGGGGCATCGGCACCCGATCACTTTCACTTGCAGGCAGGGTTAAAGTCCCCCATACTGATGGCCGGAGAAAACGAACTTCGATCGTGTCTGGTTATTGAAAGTACTTCGAAATCAGAGGTGGAAGAACGTTTCGAAGATGTGTACCAATACCTGCACAGCCGACAGCCCGAAGAGGAAGAACCTTTGTTCAATCTCATTGCATTTGTTGAAAATAACCGCTACGTGCTGCATATTTTTCCTCGTAAGGCTCACCGTCCCAGGCAATTTTATGAAGAAGGCAAACGGCAGCTGCTTGTCAGCCCGGGCGCCATTGATATGGCTGGACTGATCATCACGGTACGTGAAGAAGATTTTAATAAAATCAGAAAAGAAGAGATAGTAGACATTTACTCCCAGGTTTCGATGCCGATAATATAACCTATCTTAATCTTTTCATCTTTGCTCTTTGTTCTTTGCTCTCAACTTAAAAAGACATTGGTATGGAATTTGTAGATATTCTTTTAAAACGGATCGAAGGAGAAAATGAATTAAAACGGCCAGTAAATGCCCTTATCTGTTTTTCAAAAGTGAAGACGGGAAAGGCACTGGGAGCACTCATGAATAAAATGGTCCGCTTCAGGCCCGACAAATCATCCGTCACGTTGTTAAATTTAATTGACGCCGAACAGGCAAAACACATCCAGGACGAGAACACGTATAAATCCGAATTGTTTTCCGATATCATCCAACTGAGCGAGGCAAACAAACTTTCTGTCCGCACATTTGTCAAACAGTCGGAAAACTATGTGGAAGATATCTTGCGTACTGCCGACGAATATAACTGCAACCTGGTGTTGTTGGGGATAGGAAGTTCTGTCTTCAACTCCTCACTTTGGCATAAATACCTTAAATTAAGAGAGGAAAACAACCTTCCGGAAGCTGCTCTTCAGCAACTCGACGAAAAAGCAGCTTCCTCGTTGAACAATGTATCCACACTACTTGCCCGCAATAAGCTTTCAACCGGAATATTTGTTGAGAACAACTATTTGGATGCCAATCAGCTTTTCGTGCCCATCCTCTATAAGGAAGATGCTTATTCGTTTCCCTATTTTTATCAAATGGCAAAAAATCCAGATGTGACGGTAACCGTGTGGGATGCTATCGGACTTATGGAATCCGACCAAAAGTTCCAGAAACTTTTTCAGTTTATTGCAAAGAAAACCGATGGGCGGGTAAAGTTGTGGGACAATAACAAAAAGATTGAACTCAACTTCATCCAACAGCAAGACCTGATGATCATCGGATTCAACGGCTGGGAAAAGCTTATCGGCTCACCACTTTCGTGGACTCACTGTCTTCCTTCGGTCTTGATTATCAAAGATAATAAACAGACACTGATATGAACTTGAATGAAGCGACAAAAATACATGCCGATATTCTGGCTTTTATCGAAAGTTACCGTTTGAAGGACGCTTTCGATAGCTTAAAATCTTGGGCTGCCAGTCTGCAAAACTGGATTGCGGCGGAGAAAATATCGGAACTTGAAACCAACTACAAGTATATGATCCACTACCTTGTTGAAGGTAACAAGGATCCCGAACAACAAAAAATTTACCAGCGCCTGGTCCGCGACATATACTTACTGGCCGATGATTTGCTGGAACAGTGGCAAACCCGCAACAGTTCTTCCGTTTTTTTCGAGAGAGTAAGGATGGCTAATGTACGTCAACCATTATCCATAGAAGAATATCAGGACATTATCATCCGCCAGATCGATACTTTTTCAGTCATCGGTCTTTTGCCCGACGAAGATGAAAGGCAGACCCGAACTAGACAAAACACTGTAAAACAAGAGCATACCATACAGGATCTCTTTAACGCAGTTTTTTCTTCGTCACGAACAAACGAAGAACAGGTAAAGGCATACCGCGAATTTCTAGGCCACACCGGTATTCCCGTTCCGGTCAAATGCATGCTGATCTCCGCCCTTACGATGAACGTTCTGCAACGTTTCGACTGGCGGAAAGTGGAGCTATTATTCGATAGCTGCAGCCACGCCGAATCCGAAATCTCGTTGCGGGCTATAGTAGGTATTGTAGCCGTGCTCAGACAATACAAAAACCGGTGGAAGTATTATCCCGAAATCACCGGCAGGTTGTCGGTAATGGCAGATGATGCGGTTTTCGCGCGCCGTCTCATGACTGTTATCATCCAGTTTATTCAGGCACACGAAACCGAAAAAATCACTAAAAAACTTACGGAGGAAATCATTCCCGAAATGATGAAACTCAGCCCGATGATCGGGAAGAAAATAAACCTGGAAGAGTGGATGGGCGAAAGCGGCTTGGACGAAAAGAATCCCGAGTGGCAAAAAATTCTGGATGAAGCCGGATTAACGGATAAACTGCAGGAGTTTACCGACATGCAGATGGGCGGTGCAGATGTGTTCCACTCCACTTTCTCCAACCTTAAAAATTACCCGTTCTTCAACGAGATGAGCAACTGGTTTCTGCCGTTCGACAAGCAACACAGTTCCTTGCAACCTTTCTTTTCGGACAAACCGGAGAGTGACAGCCTGCTTTCCGCTATGCTCAACACTTCAATGATTTGCAACTCTGATAAATACTCATTCTGCTTCAGCATAATGGTTATGCCCGGACAATACCGCGACATGATGGCAGCGCAACTAGGAGCGGAAAGCGAGGAATTGAAAAAAATGGCAGAAGAGGAACTCGTACTCAATCCGTATCAAAAAGAAGAAACTATTTGCAAACAATATGTCCAGGATTTATACCGTTTTTTCAAGCTTTATCCGCGTAAAACCGATTTTGTCGATATTTTCGCAGCCCCTCTTGACTATCATCGGCTGAAACCGTTCCTTCCTATCGTTGCGGAAGCAAAGAATCTCGAACGTATAGCCTTGTATTATTTCGAGAAAAACAACTTCCAGGAAGCAGGCGAAACGTATCTGATGCTGGCAAAAAAAGGAGCCCCTACAAGCGAAACCTGGCAGAAAATTGGCTATTGTTACCAGATGCAGGGTAAAGTAAAAGAAGCACTGGAAGCCTATCTGAAAGCTGACCTTATGGATGAAAACAACCCCTGGGTTCTGCGTCGCATGTCTCATTGCTATCGCTTATTGAAAGAACCCGAAAGCGCATTACAACATTATCGTCGGCTGGAACAACTCAAACCCGATGACCTGAATATACAGCTCAATATCGGCCACTGTTACCTGGAACTTGACGAATACGCCGAAGCACTGAACTATTACTTTAAAGTAGATTTACTGAGTTCCGACAATACCCGCGCATGGCGTTCCATAGCCTGGTGTGCATTCTTATCTCGTAAATTCGACGTTGCACAGCGGTACTATTCCCAAATCATCGAAAACAAACCCAATACTCACGACTACCTGAATGCCGGACACGTAGAGTTCTGTCTCTCCAATACCAAAAAAGCCGTTGAGATGTATATCCAAGCTGTAAAATCAGCAGGTAGCTTCCCCGTTTTTAAATCGCTGTTCGACGAGGATCTGGATGAACTTCGTGAAGCTGGAATTGATCTGGAGATTTTACCCGTCATCTTGGACAAAGTGAGGTATGAGGTATATGAGAAAAAGTAAAATAAAAAAAGCCTTCCGGATTTCTCCTGAAGGCTTTTCTGATAAAGGACGGCG
>ENA-UOOH01000491-UOOH01000491.1-fermentation-metagenome-genome-assembly--contig:-NODE-491-length-44563-cov-408.466141_pt1 | contig 44563 bp, 42 predicted proteins | sample MGYA00245778_ERZ724025 | MGnify/ENA primary metagenome ERZ724025 (study PRJEB28704, sample SAMN03018313) | fermentation metagenome | biome: anthropogenic terrestrial biome; feature: soil...
TACCCTCGGTGTCCCCACCGAAGGGTGTTTTGTTAGGCCATCAAGGATGGGTGCTAGCGGAAGGGTGTGTGCGCACGGTGAGACACCGGCGCGATCGAAGGAAACCTGCGCGATTATTATTTCTTCTTAAAAAATCAAAACAAAAAAACGCTGCTGAAATCAACCAGCAGCGTTAGTCTTAGATACGCAATCCAAAAGGCTTAAACCCCGCGTTCACCTCGTGAATACGGAATGCCCAGCGAAGCCGGTGCGCCGATGCGTTTGCGTCGCGCTGCCGAAGAGCCCCACAGGAGGGCAACAATCGTGAGCGCGTAAGGCACCATCTGCAAAAAGAACACCAGGTTGTGGTTATAAAAGAAGGGGTTACGCATGCCCAATAGCATCGCCGGTCCTTGTAAGTCCAGGGTAAAGCGGCGCAACATGCCAAAGAGATAGCCACCCAAGGCTGCCCGGGTCGGGTTCCAGTGCGAGAAAATCACTAAGGCAACCGCAATCCAACCTTGGCCGGATGTGGTTAGATGGCTATACCAGCCCGGCGAAACGGCAACGCTAATCGTGGCGCCAGCCAAGCCAGCCATACAACCGCCCACAAAAGTGTAAAGGTAGCGTGTGGCATAAACGTTGACGCCCAGCGTATCGGCAGCGGCAGGGTTTTCGCCAACCGCGCGCATGTCCAAGCCCGGTTTGGTTTTGTTGATGAAGTACCAGGCAATGGGAATAGTCAAATAGCCTATATACACCAACAAGTTCAAATTGCTAAAGAAAACCTGCCCGATGAAGGGAATTTTGCTAAGCAATGGGATGGTCAGGTTTGGGACGGTAGCGGTGGTCATACCGGTGAGGCCTTCGCCGATCACCAAAGCCAAACCGGTGCCTAAAAAGGTAAGCGAAAGACCGCTTACGGTTTGGTCGGCTTGAAAGTGGATGGTTACCAAGGCGTGTGCCAGGCTTAAAATACCGCCGGCAATAATGGCAACAAGCAAGCCAATCCACACATTGCCGGTCATATAAGATGCTTTAAAGGCAGCCATCGCGCCAAAAAGCATCATACCCTCGACACCCAGGTTTTGGATGCCGGAGCGCTCGGTAATAATCTCGCCGATGGCGGCAAAGAGTAAAATCGTGCCCGTTGAAAGACCGGAGCGCAGAATTTCAGCAAAGTTCATCATGCTGCCACCTCATCTTTCACTTTCGCAGAACGGGTCAATTGGAATTTGTACTTCAGTAAAACGTCGCTGCTAATCACCAGGAAGAGAATAATGCCCTGTAACAGGAAAGAAATACCCGAAGGTTGAATCTCCCGACTGGCGACAATCAGCGCGCCAAAAAGAATCGAAACCACAATGACCGCCCAGGGGTTGAGCTTTGCCAGCCAGGCAACAATCACACCCGAAAAACCATAGGAGGTTGAAATGCGTTCTTGCAAGCGATGCACAACGCCACTCACCTCAACCATGCCCGCCAAGCCCGCCAGAGCACCAGACAGCATAAAGACCAAAATGGTGTTTTTGGCGATATCCGCACCAGCATAGCGCGCGGCACGAGGGTTATCGCCAATCAGGTTTATCATATAGCCCCAATTGCTGTTGTTAAGGATGATGTGCACGATGAGCGCGGCAAGCAAGCCAAACAAGACTCCGGCGTGTAATGTGATACCCGAAAAGACTTTATATTGGCCGGCGAGGTCGGCTAACCTCGGTAGCCAGGCTGCCTTTGGGAAGGTCTTGGTCATTTGAAACCCTGAGTCGCTCCATTTGCCAAAAATCCAATAGTTGTTCCAAAAAACAACAATATAGTTGAGCATCAAGGTGACGATGATTTCGTTAATATTGAATTTAGCCTTTAGATAGCCCGGGATGAAGCCATAAAGCGCGCCACCAATCATGCCCAGAAAACCCATTAAGGTGAGCACAACAATTTTAGGCGTGGTTTCCATGGGCACCAAAGGCACCAAAGGAACCAGGCTGGCGAAAAAGGCACCCATAAAGAACTGCCCTTCCGCGCCGATGTTCCACAAACGCATTCTAAACGCCAGGCTACATCCTAAGCCAATTAAGATGAGTGGCGAGGCTTTTACCATTACATCCGAAAACGAACCCAAGGAACCAAATGCCCCTTTAAAGAAGTAGCCGTAAATATAAAAGGGGTTAGCGCCGATTGACTTTAAGATAATTCCGCCAATCACGAAAGCCAAGAGCACCGCGCCAAGCGTGGTAACCAAGGGCATCCATTTTGGCACGTCTTCTGTGCGTCTTACCAAACTAATTTTAGGAAGGCTCATTTTTCACCATCCTCTGGATATTTATCGCCCAAAACTTTGCGCAAAACGCGTTCCTTTTCTTCCGCTTCGGTGAGCGGGCGTTCTGGCAAATCGGGTTTTGCGGGTTTTTCTTCTACATCCTGCTCTTCAATGCTGTCAAAAAACTTTTCGATTCTCTCGTTAACTTCTTGCTTAAAGTTTTTTGGGTCTTCTGAGGCAAGCGTTTCTTCTTGAGCAGTTTTGGCATCATCTATAAACGTTTGTAAAGGTTCTTGCAATGGGGCTTCCTCTGGCTCTATGGGGTCTGCCATAGCCAAAGGCGGCTGGCTTTCTGCCTTTTCATCAGCTGGCGCTTCGGTTTCGGGCTCTTTTTGCAAGAGATTATGCCCTGGCAGGTCCTCTTTGCCGTCCATGCGCAAGCTACCGGTCATCATTAAGCCGATGGTTTGAATGTCGGCATCTTCGTCTTCCATAATGCCCACAATTTCACCTTCGTACATCACCGCGATGCGGTCCGAAAGGCGCATCAGCTCATCCAGCTCTTCTGAAACGAGTAAAATGGCGCAGCCTTCATCACGACGCCCAATCAACAATTCCTGCACGCCTTCAATTGCGCCCACATCCAAGCCGCGGGTGGGTTGCATAGCGACTACAATTTGAGGCACGCTTGAAAGCTCGCGTGCCAAAATGAGCTTTTGCAGATTGCCACCACTCAACTTGCGCGCCTGGGTTTCAACATTGGGCGCGATGATGTCGTAGCTCGACTTCAGACCTTCAGCGTGAGTTTTGGCGGCCTTATAGTCCAATTGCCAGTGCTTGCTGATTGGTTTTTCGCGGTAGTTCTTCATAATCACGTTTTTGGTGATCGAAAGGTTCGGTGCCGAGCCAACGCCAATGCGATCCTCAGGGATGTGTGAAAGCCCTTGGGCAATCGAAAAACGAGGCGACTTGTTGGCGATATTTTCACCGTTGAGGATGATTTTGCCCTGGCAAGACCGCAAACCGGTTACACATTCCACCAATTCGCTTTGGCCATTGCCAGCAACACCGGCGATGCCCAGAATTTCACCCTGGCGCAACTCAAGATTAATATTGTGCAGCGCGGGTAAGTTCTTATTATTCAGCGCGCTCACATTTTCGAGTTTTAAGATGACCTCACCAGGTTCTTTATCACTGCGCCGTTGGTTGAAAATAACTTCGCGGCCCACCATTAAGGTTGCCAGTTGTTCGCGGCTCATGCCCTCAACGGGCACACCTTCCGCGGTGGCTTGACCCCGGCGCAGGATGGTCAGGCGGTCAGCCACGGCACGCACCTCATTGAGCTTATGGCTGATAAAAGCAATCGATTTGCCTTGCCTCGCCATGCCTCGCAGGGTTTCCATCAGCTCTTCAGCTTCCTGGGGCGCTAAAACGGCGGTGGGCTCATCCATGATGAGGATTTGTGCGCCACGGTAAAGAATCTTCAGGATTTCAACACGTTGCTGCTCGCCAACTGAGAGTTGCCAAATCTTTGCGGTTGGGTCAATATTGACACCCACCGATTCAGCCAGTTGACGCACTTCTTCATCGTACTTTTTGAGGTTGAGAAAGAAGCGCGGTTGGTCCAGCCCCAAAATGATGTTTTCAGTGACGGTTTGGTTTTGAACCAACATAAAATGCTGGTGCACCATACCCACACCTTTGGCAATGGCGTCTTTAGGTGAATTGAAAGACACCGCTTCGCCATTGATGATAATTTGTCCGGAAGTGGGGCGATAAAGGCCGATGAGCACATTCATTAAACTGCTTTTCCCAGCGCCATTTTCGCCCAAAAGAGCGTGGATCTCGCCGGGATACATCTTGAAATTAACGTGATCATTCGCCAAGACGCCAGGAAAACGCAAGACAATATCGCGCAACTCCACAACCGGCTCCACTGTCGCGGAGTCTGCTTTAGGTTCTAAATAGCTCATGAGATTAAATTCATATAGATATTCAAGAGATGGCTCAAATCGAGCTATCTCTTGAAACCAGTTTTACAAATCAGGTAGTTCGGCGGTGATATTGTGATACCACCAGTACATGCCCACGCCACCAGCGCAAGGTGAATCGGGTCCTTCGAAGCAGTCAAGGTCAACCTGGCGGAGCGCTTCGCCTTCTTTCAAGACTTCGTTGCCCTTGTTATCCATGATGGGTCCCTTGAAGATGTCAAAGCGGGTCATCTTACCAGAGAGGAACATAGCCAGTTCATCACGCACCATCTGCAGATCGGCTTCGGGGAGGTCTTTCAAACCGGGCATCAGTTCTTCGCCGGGCATAAAGCCAAACAAACCTAAACCACCGGTGTCAGCTTCGTAGTACAAAGAGCCACCTTTATATTCGCCGGCTTTGGCTTGCTCAACAAGACCCTTATAGATGGGCCCCCAGTGGAAGTACATGGAGGTCAAACATTTGGGGTCGGTACAGTTGCCGGAATAGTCATAGGTGATACCCCATTTGCCTTCAGGCGCAGCTGTGGCGGGTGCGGGCGTATCGGCACCGGTCATAACCACTTGCACGCCACCATCAAAGAGTGATTTGGCACCTTCTTGCTCAAGAATGGGGTCATGCCAGGTGTTGATAAAGCGCACGTCAATCTTGCACTCGGGGCATGTCTTTTCCACGCCAATTGCAAAGGCGTTGCCCAAGCGGAGTTCCTCAGGGATGGGGAAGGTTGCCATATAGCCGATGCGCGGATTGCCATCAAGCATAGCGCGTGAGCCGGCGAGGATGCCAGCCAGGTACTTGATGTCTTCCATGGCGCCCATCAGGTTGCCAAAGTTGGTATCGTTGGATTTGTAGCCAGAAACGTGAATAAAGCTTTTGTCGGGGAATTCTCCGGCGACGGTCATTGTGCCATCCATGAAGCCGAAGGATGTAGTGATGACCATGTCAAAGCCTTTGCGAGCCAAGGCGCGGGTCACGTTTTCTGAGTCGACACCTTCAGCAACATTCTCGACATAAGCGGTGTGAACGCCTTCCATGTGATCTTGCATCCAGATGCGGCCAACATCGTGGGCTTGGGTCCAACCGCCATCATCGTGGGGACCAACATAGACGAAACCGACGTTGAATTTGCCTTCAACAGGGGCGGGAACCTGGTAGGCACCGACCTGTTCACCTTCGGCGGGAGCTTGGGGTTGTTTGCCTTCTTCCACGGGTGTGGTTTGACCACCGCAGGCGGCGAGGCTCATACTAAAGACTAAAATAAGGCTTAACAGTAGGAAAAACTTCTTATTCATTTTCTCTCCTTAAAACTTGGGTTGACCAAAAGCTTGCAAGCTATAAAGACAGACTTCGCACGGGTTTAATCAACCTAAAATGCCTTTCTCATTTGAAAGGGTTTGCGATACAGCTATTTTACACGATTGTGAGAAAAATGAGGGAAAATAACTTCTAATTTGCAAGAGTTCTGTAAAAGTCACATAAGCTCTCTATGGTAAGGCTCATTCGATTCAGGAAAAGTTCTTACGGATAGAGCCTGTCTTCAGGGCTTCTTGGCGTAGCGACTGAATCAATGGGATATGGCGTTGGCGTTTGGTTCTTTGCTGGTGGAATTGTGGGAAGGGTCGTATGTCGGGGTAAAGGTGTTCCAGTATAATAGACGGGCGTATAGTTTTTATTCCAATTATGTGTTGCCCGCAAGGTTTCAACCTGACTCGCATTAATTTCTTTGCCATTAACATCAAACTGAATCGATCTACCAACAGAGATAGGCCAATCGACGCCAGCAGCTAGTGTATATGAAACTGAGTTACTAAATTGCTTTATTAGCGCATCTTTAACAGGTATTTTTATGCTGTTTACAAAAATATAAACGCCATTTGTTTCACAATCCATATGCCAAACCATGGCTTCATGGTTTGAAGTTCGTGGTTCAAGAATCGCGTTATCAGGCGCGGTAATGTTTTCAACGGAAAGGAATTCTTTCCACCACCAACTTTCATGGACTTTTATAGTTGGCAGATCCTTTTTCGCTGTAAAGGTTACTGTATATTGGATGGGTTTGTCAAAACCATCAAAGGTTTCGTCAAATAAAAACTCAATGCAAAAATCATCATTACAGGCTTTGGACCATCTGTTGTCTTCGCTTTGTTCGTATGACGTGTAATGATCGCCTTCGGAGTAATCAATTATTGCTGTTGGAGAGGTTTGTATACGTGGTTTACACGAGATTGTTGAGCCTAAAACTAAGAAGAAACTAAAGACGATAAGTATGATTTTTTTCATTATTCCTCACTTTACAAATGAGTTGTCTTGAATAGCAGGGAAGTAAATTGCGTTGGTAGCAGGATGTATGTTTATGACCAGTAACTGCCATGTTGATGTAAGAGAATCGCTCACCTCTATCAGGGCTTCGCAATGTCCTTGGGTAATGGTACTAAAATCACCGGAAAGAAATGCGCCATTGATTGAAAGGTTACAAAAAGGCGCGGAAGTAGGGTGTAAGTTAATTTGGAGATTGTTGAAATCGCTTTCATTATCATAGATGTAGCTAGGAAGATGCAGGAGTTGTTGGTAATAGAAACCTCCTAAAACATCTTTAATGGGCAGGTTTTGGTAGAAATATGGTGCTGTATTGTAATCGATGGTGTTTTGAAAAAGTGATCTGATTGCATAATGAAGATTTTCATTTGCATAATGAGAATAAAACTCAGAGAACGTGTCTTGTCCGACACGATTGAGCATTACATGAGCAATCTTTTCAAATCCCCAGTGTTCATCATCATACCAGGGCGATTCATTTTCAGGGTCACATAAATCGAAAAAGGCAGCTGCGACACGGCCTTCTACCGTATCACCATAATCAAAATTGGGTGTATCTCTCGTGGAGAATTCCAAATCAAAATACCAATCTGCATTATAACCACAAGGGCCAAGTCCACAATCATAACATTCGTCTCCATTTACGAGAAGCGGAAGAAACTCAGCCCATCCTTCCCCGAAGGCACAAACGGCATCGCTGGCTCGGTTAATAGAATGATTTGCACAATTAGGTGAAGATGGAATGTGATCATTGATATTGTACATTATGTGATGCGTTAGCTCATGAACGACTACATCCGGGGCATTTTTTCTCCTGTCAGCAATAAAGGCATATTCCCCGGGGATATAACAGCTCACCGGACATGATCTGTGAGTATTAATATTCTCTTCCCATCGCACACTCATAAAACCGGGATCAATGCTTGGATTGGTGTTATCTTGAATAAAATCACGGGTTCGCTTAATGTCATTCTGCATCCACAATGCAGGTGCCCAGTTATCATTTTGAGAAACAGTTTTGTCTTGTCTATAAGTGAAGCTCTCCGCATTATAGATAATATCAGTACTCCAATTATAGATAGCCCCATCCAAGTTTAAAACTGCATAATTGTAGTTTGCACTTAAGAACATCACATATAAATCCAACCTTCGATCACCTGTCGGACCGTCAATGTCAAAATTAAGTTCTTGGAAATAAAAGTTGCCGCTTGCATCAGTTATGGTTTCTTGAAGAATATCATTAGCGCTACTTCCTCCGTCATCAACCTCTATTAACTGGGCAATAATATTAGAAGCGGGTTGCAATTGTCCATGTCGGTCGTAATAGTAAATCGTTCCTATCAAGGTAACGTATCCAGGGTCAGGTTGAATTGTGTCGTTATACGAATTAGCTTGAACACCATATGCAAGATTAAGCCCACTCAATGCTAGGATTAAGGCCGTTAATGAAAGAATAAAGCGAAATTTACGAGCCATATTATCACCAAGTTCCATATTTCTTTAGAATAATTATAACAAAGATTTTTTAGTTAAAAAAGTTGGTTAATCATGGTAGCAATTCTCAGTATGGAGGATCGCTTTTCTCGTGGTCGGGAGACCACGATCGAACATTTGACAAAAACGAGCGTTCAAGCACTGCCTCTGTGTCTGGTTCTTTTCCCGACATGGTCTTTTGACCATGCACATCGCAAAATGCGAATTGCTGGCATCGTGGGCTTAAGAACAGGTAAAATCATTGACCTTTAAAAATTAAGATCCACATTTGAGACATTCCTGCATTGTTAAGTGGTATCATCTTAAGCATGAAACGACCAACAGAGCCTGGCTTAATTAAACTGTTTCGCTACTTCGCGGTGATTGGGGTTTTGTATTTCTTCGCGCGTTGGGTGTATGAGATGAGTCTCAACGAGAATCAAATTATCATTACCCAGGTCACGATTTTTTTGCTGGTACACGCCTTGCTTTTGGTCTATTTGCTCATCACTTGGCTGGAGAGGCAAATGAAGGAATATTATCTACCATTCATCCTGGTTGTTTACACCGTCGCGATGGCGTTGGGGAGCATGGCTTATCTCTATGTGCCTGACCGCACCATCATTGGTTTTATTACCAGTTCATTTGGTTTGGTTCCTATTTTGATTGTCCCTTTGGTTTTTATTGCCTGGCAATACGATTATAAACACGTGCTCGTTTACACTGTGTTTACCAATATTGCTGATTTGGCAATTGCGATGCTGATTGTTAAACGGGTGACCATCGAAAACTTACCCATGCTTTCGATGCCTGTGATTCGCGGCTTTGCTTTTATGATGGTTGGTTTTGTGGTGAGCCAATTAAGTGGCAACTCCAGACGCCAAAAACACCGCTTGCTTTTGGCGAATATGCAAATGAGTCAGTATTCAAACACCTTGGAGCATCTGGCGACCAGCCGTGAACGCAACCGCCTGGCACGTGAACTTCACGATACAACCGCGCACACGCTGAGTGGTATTTCAGTCAACCTGGAAGCCCTGAAGACCATCGCGCCAAAAAACAATCCCGAAATGACCGAGATGATTGAAAGCTCACTTAGCGCGGCACGCACAGGCTTGAGCGAGACGAGGCGCGCCTTGCACGATTTGCGCGCGCAACCCCTTGAAGACCTGGGGCTTGAACTCGCTCTGAAACAATTGGTCGACTCCGCCATTGAACGCGCTGATCTTAAGGCAATGGTTGATATTGATTCTCCTTTGCATTTACCGCCCAATGTTGAGCAGGTTTTCTATCGTGTTGCCCAGGAAGCGCTTGAAAACACAGCCCGCCATGCCAACGCCAGCACGATTAAGATAGACTTAAGTTTGCTTGATGACCGCCTTATGTTGTCTGTACAAGATGACGGGCAGGGGTTCAATGAGAAAGAAATCAATTTTGATGAGCATTTTGGCATGAAAGGTATGCGCGAACGCGCTTTAACCATTGGCGCGGACCTGCTTATAGAGAGTGAGCCTGGCAAAGGCACCAGGTTACAGCTTAGTTGGGAGCGATTCTCATGATAAAAGTACTCATTGCGGATGACCAGGAAATCGTTTGTGAAGGGCTTAAGAAAATCCTGCAAAGTGATCCGGAGATAAAAGTTCTTGGTACTGCTGAGAATGGTCAGCAAGCCATTGAACTGATTGAACACGAAAGACCAGACTTGGTTTTGATGGATTTGCATATGCCCATAATGAACGGCGTGCAAGCCATTCGCCATTTGCGTAAAAGCGATCCAGACTTGCCGATCTTGGTTTTGACCACTTACACCGATGAAAAATGGCTTTTTGATGCCATTCGGGCTGGAGCCAATGGCTATTTGCTCAAGGATCGCCCACGCCAGGAATTGATTGACGCCATCAAAGGCACGGTATCTGGCGAGTCTTATCTGGATCCGGCTGTGGCAAAGAAAGTGCTCGATTCGGTGGCTTCGGCGCCGGAACCCATCCATGACGAGCAGGATTTTGACCTTTCCCAGCGCGAAAAAGACATCTTGCAGCTTTTGGTTGAGGGGCTTTCTAATGCTGAAATTGCCAAACGGCTGTTTTTGTCCGAAGGCACTGTGCGAAATTATATGAGCAGTTTGTTCGTGAAATTAGGGGTGTCTGATCGCACGCAGGCGGTTGTTGTTGCTTTGCGGCGAGGAATGGTGAGTTTTTAAGTGTTTCGCGTAGCCATAATTGGTGGCGGTCCAGCAGGTATGATGGCTGCAATAGAAGCCGCGCGTGGGCTGGGAAAAACCCTGCGCGAAGTGGTTTTATTTGAGCATGAGCCAAAACTGGGGCGCAAACTCGCCGTAACCGGTGCAGGTCGTTGCAACATCAGCAACGATGGTATCAAGGCATTGGCTTACCATGGTCCAGAACCGGCATGGACAGAATCGCTTTTGGAAGGCTTTGCCGTTGAAGACCTTGAGCGTGCCTTATATCGGCTGGGCATTCCCATTTATAAAACAGATGACGGCTGGTACTATCCGCTTTCACAAAGTGCGGCATCGGTTGTGGCGGTTTTGGAAGAGCGCTTGCTAGGGCAGGGCGTATTAATGCGCGTAGCCACTTATGTAAGGCGGGTCTCATATAAAGAAGGGTTCGGATTTGAGCTAACCTTCAAGGATTACACCAGCGGCGAAAAAGGCATCGAACTTTTTGATAAACTCATCGTGGCAACTGGCGGCAAATCTTACCCCGAGTTGGGCGCCAAAGGTCATTTCTTTAGTCAGCTGGAAGCGCTTGGGCATACCATTAAGCCCTTGTATCCGGCATTAGGACCCATCGATGCCCGCTTGGGCGCTTTTACTGCCTTGCAAGGCCAGCGATTTGATGCCCATACTGCCATTTTTGATGGCGAAGATTGCCTTGGGCGTAGTTTTGGTAACCTTATTTTTACTAAAAAAGGCTTAAATGGACCAGGCGTGATGAACCTTAGCCATTTGGTCACTCAAAGCCCTGAAAAGAACCTTCAGCTGGAAGTCAATTTTATTGGTCCATGGATTGAGGAACTGGCAGAAGCAGCCAGCGATGAAAATAATCATGCCAGCGTGCGCGCCTTGCTTTTGCGTTATTTTGCGCCAAAAGCGGTTGACTTTTTCCTGACTCAAGCCGCTTTGAACCCACAAAAGTTTGTCCAAGAGCTTACTGAACTTGATTTCCAGGCTTTAATCCAAACCCTCAGCATGACGCGTTTTGAGATTACTGGCGCGGGCGACTTTAGCAACAGTCAGCTTACCGCGGGTGGTGTTGCAACACAAGAGCTTGACCCCCACACGCTGCAGTCAAAACGATTGCCCGGATTATATGTGATTGGTGAAGCAGTCGACATATTTGGTCCTTGTGGGGGGTATAATCTACATGTAGCATTTGCTAGTGGCTATCTTGCGGGCAAATCGCTCGCCGAAATGAACAACTAAACTTAAGGAGACTCTATGACCATTCCATTCATCGAACCATTCCGCATCAAAGTTGTGGAAAATATCAAAATGACCACACGCGAGGAGCGTGTTGAAGCTTTGAAAAACGCAAAATACAACGTTTTTGCTGTGCCTGGCGCGGATGTCTTTATTGATTTGCTCACCGACTCGGGTACCGGTGCGATGAGCGATGAGCAATGGGCTGCCATTATGCGCGGCGATGAGGCTTACGCCGGTTCTAAAAGTTATTATCGATTTGAAAAAGCCATTCAAGATATTTTAGGCTTCCCTTATGTTTTGCCCACCCACCAGGGTCGTGGCGCTGAGGGGATGCTCTTTGGCGCTTTGGTTAAAGCGGGCGATACAGTCCCCAACAACCGCCACTTTGATACCACCATGGGAAACTTGCAGGTTTTAGGCGCCAACCCGGTTGACTTGCCGGTTCCCGAATCTGCAGATTCTGACCTGATTGCTGATTTCAAAGGCAATATGGACCTGGAAAAATTAGAAGCCCTCATTCAACGCATCGGTGTTGACAAAATTCCTTTGGGTATGCTCACGATTACCAATAACTCTAATGCCGGACAACCCGTATCGATGGATAACATTCGCGGCACGGCTGAAATTTATAAGAAATACGGTATTCCTTTCTTCCTGGATGCTTGTCGCTTTGCTGAGAATGCCTGGTTCATCAAAATCCGTGATCCGAAGTACAAGGATGTTCCGGTACGTGAGATTGTGCGCGAGATGTTCTCTTATGCCGATGGTTGTACCATGAGCTCCAAAAAGGACGCCATTGTGAACATTGGCGGTTTTGTGGCATTCCGTGATAAAGAACTAAAAGGCAAGATTGGCGCGCATTTGATTGTGCACGAAGGTTATTTGACCTATGGCGGACAGGCAGGACGCGATTTGGACGCCTTGGCTGTTGGTCTTTATGAGGGCACCGATGAAGAATACCTCAACTACCGCGAAGCGCACACCCGCTACTTGGGTGAGGTTTTGAGTGCTGCGGGGCTGCCAGTGTATAAGCCTACCGGTGGTCATGCGGTTTATGTGGATGCGGGTAAGGCCTTGCCCTGGATTCCCAAGTCTCAATTCCCCGCGGTGGCATTGGCAAACGCCTTATATATAGAAGGCGGTATACGAACAGTTGAGATTGGCAGCCTGATGTTTGAACACACCGATCCTGAAACCGGCGAGCAAGTTTACGCGCCTTTGGAACTGGTGCGCTTTGCTATTCCACGCCGTGTTTATACCCGAAGCCACCTTGATTTTATTGGCGAGGTTGCCAAAAAGGTGATGGATAACCCCAAAAATATCAAGGGCTTGCGTGTTACCTGGGCGCCTGAAGTCCTGCGCCACTTTATGGCTGAGTTGGAAGAAGTGGACTAAACTTCTCATCAACTTGATTGGAATAAATGATTGAAACAGGCTGGTTTTTTCCAGCCTGTTTTTTAATAAGAATGATGCGGGGTGATTTGAATTAAATTGAAAACCTGACTGTAAATGAGTTTTTTCGACTTTCCAAACATATTGGTGTCCTATGCTAGAATTAACCTTACTATTCATCCACAAGGAAGGGAAGACATGAAAAAAACAGCACTTTATCTCATTATTTGTATGTGCTTAATCCTGACCAGCGCCCACGCTGGTTTGGCTCAAGCTCAGGCACCCATCCCAGAGGAGCAAACAAACCCTCATTTCCCACAAGAATTTTTAGAAGACTATGAAGAACCCTGGCTTAGGTACCAGAAAGACGCGCCCAAGCAAGAACGTGAGTTCATCCCACCCACCGAGGAAAGCCTCAAACGAACCCAGGAACAGGTGCAAGCGTTTGACTGTGGCACAGTAACTGATGTGCCCCGAATCGAATGTGAAGCCTTGGTTGCGCTTTATGAAAGCACCAATGGCGCTGGTTGGACAAACAATACCAACTGGCTCTTAACAAACACAGTAGGAAATTGGAATGGTGTCGTGGTTTCTGCATCTCATGTAGCAGTCCTCAATCTTGCTTATAACCAGTTGACTGGCACGATACCCAGCGAACTGATCCAATTGTCGAACTTGACAGTCCTCGATCTTCATTATAACCAGTTGAGTGGCACGATACCCAGCGAACTGGGCCAATTGTCGAAATTTGAATTCCTCTTTCTTTGTGACAACCGGTTGACTGGCACGATACCCAGCGAATTGGGCCAATTGTCGAACTTGGCAGGCCTCTATCTTCATAATAATCACTTGACTGGCATGATACCCAAGGAGCTGGGCAACTTGACAAATTTGTTGACCCTCCACCTCGGAAGTAACCACTTGACTGGCACGATACCCAAGGAGCTGGGAAATCTGACAAGAGTGAGGATGCTTAATCTCCACCACAACCAATTATGGGGTAGCATGCCATCAGAGATTGGTAATCTGACAAAATTGTTACACTTTGATATCAGTCACAATTATATAAGCGGGGATGTACCCGCGAGTTTTGCAAATCTTGTCAACCTTTGTGTTGAAGGGGATCTAAATGCGCCTTGTGATGGATTTGCCAAAACCGACCTGGGTTATAACTTGCTCAATGTGCCTCAACCCAACCCACCTTCAGCCTTTATGTATGAAAAAGATCCCGATTGGGATAAAACCCAAAGTGACAGAGGCTTTTACAAGTACATGCCAATCATTGCAACTAAGTAATCTGGTATAAGCCAAAAGAGCGCTTTTCTACCCCAGATTAGCGCTCTTTTTTCTTTTGTGGCAAGTAAGGTAAAATTGAACGCATGTTCAGCTATGGACTCTTGAAGGGATTAAATATATGCGCGTAGTCATTATTGGGACAGGTTATGTCGGCCTTAACACAGCTGTTATGTTGGCTTATTTAGGCAATGAAGTCACTTGTATGGATATCAATCCGGATAAAGTTGCTTTACTCAAACAGGGTGTTGTGCCAATTCACGAACCACATCTTGATGATGTCTTTTTAAGTGTGCATCAGGACATGCATTTCACCAGCGATTATGCCCAGGCAAATATACCCGAAGCAGATGTTATCATCATTGCAGTTGGCACGCCATCGCTCCCGGATGGCAAAGCTAATTTGAGCTATTTGCATCAGGCGGCAAAATCTATTGCCCAACACCTGGGCGAAACCTTTACACTCATCGTGAACAAATCCACCGTACCTATTGGCGCGGGCAACTGGGTTGAGGGTATCATCCATGCTTACTATCAGGAATGCCATCCTGCCGAGAAAAACCATAATTTTAATGTCGTTTCAAGCCCTGAATTTTTGTCCCAAGGCTCTGCCTTGCGCGATTCCTTTTTCCCTAACCGAATTATTTTAGGCTCTGAGCATAAGCCCAGCATTGAGCGCTTTGGCAAGCTTTTTGAGCCGATCCAAAAGCAAAACTTTCAAGTTCCAGCGGGATTAGTCCGTCCTGAAGGCTTAAAAGAAGTGCCCTTTTTTGTTTGTGATCTTATTTCTGCGGAAATGATTAAATACGCTGCCAACGCATTTTTGGCGACTAAGATTTCATTTATCAATGAAATCGGACACCTGGCAGATAAGGTTGGCGCTAATGTGGATGCTATCTCCAAAGGCATTGGCTTGGATCCGCGCATTGGGCAACACTTTTTGAATGCGGGTATCGGCTGGGGCGGTTCTTGTTTTGGAAAAGACACCGCCGCCTTGGTTGCCATCGCACAGGATTATGACCTTGAGATGCCAATTGTCAGGGCTGCCCGCAAGGTTAATTATGAGCAACGCACCTGGGTTGTGCAAACCCTGGCAGAAAGAATGGGCAGCCTCGAAGGCAAACACATTAGTTTGCTTGGTTTTAGTTTTAAACCCAATACGGATGACCTGCGTGACGCGCCTTCTATTGATATCTCACGCGAGCTCATCAAACGTGGCGCTATTGTCACCGCGCATGACCCCATCGCGCTCAAAAACGCCCGCTTGCAGTTTCCCGATCTAGGCGTGATTTATGAAGACGATTTCTACACCTCACTGGAAAAGGCAGAAGCAATCGTTTTGCTCACCGAATGGCAAGAATACGCCCATATGGATTGGTCACGCGTTCCCAAAGCCCTTGTTCTGGATGGACGCAATCACTTGGACCACCAAATGTTGCGCACATTGGGCTTTGAAATAATCCGTTTTGGCAGGCCTTTTGGTTTACATTAGCATTGAAGCCTTTGGTTAATTGTTCTATAATCATTTTATGAGCCAACGTCAAACATCCCCTTTGAGTGTCGTTATTACCGAGCCCCATCGATGTTCGCAAGACATGCGCTCTCGCATTTTAAGCCGCCTGCCCATCTTTAAAGAGCTTGATGAACAATTGATGAGCACGCTTTTTGAATATTTTTTGCACAAGGGTTACGAACCCGGTGAAACCTTACATTGGGAGGGCGATCCGGGCGAAAAGCTCTTTGTTTTAGCGCAGGGCAAGGCTAAATTAACCCACAACGATGGTCAAAACCGAGGCGTTTTAATAGACATTCTGGACAGAGGCGAAATTTTTGGCAACCTTTCCCTGGATCCTCAGGTTAAGTATGCCAACACCGCCCAAGCTTTAACACGATGTTGCGCTTTAGCAATTGATGTGGATGAATTTAAATGGGTGCTGGACCTCTCACCAAAACTGGCACTCAAAACCCTGCAAGTGCTCGCCGATCGTGCGCAGCTCGCCAATCAACGCTTTTTGCAGGCGGGTACAATGCCTGTGGAGCAACGTGTGGCGCGGACTTTGGTTAGTTTGGCGCGCAAACTGGGTAAACAAAACCAGGATTATCTGTTGATTGATGTGCCCTTAACCCGTTCGGATCTTGCCGATATGGTTGGCGCCACGCAAGAATCGGTCAGCCGCGTGCTTAGCCAATTTCACGCGGATGGCATTATCTTTAGCGGCAGACAATGGGTGGGCATTCGCGATTTGGAAAAACTCATCGCATTAAACGCACAAAGTTAAGCTTTTTGACTTAAAAAGACAAGCGCCAGCGAGTACTGTCAATGCTGGCGCTTGTGCATCGGTTTTGTTCTATTATACTATTTTCCAGCCATCATGAGGTCAACATCAACCTGAACCTCGCCAATGGGTTTGAGGTCATAGGCATCGACAATCACTTTGGCAACATTGGGTGAAAGGAACGCGGGCAGTGTTGGGCCAAGTCGGATGTTTTTCACGCCGAGGCTCAGGAGCGCCAAGAGCACGATAACCGCTTTTTGCTCATACCAGGCAATATCAAAGCTGAGGGGCAGTTCGTTGATGCCCACGCCAAAGGCTTCAGCCAATGCCATAGCAATCAAGACCAACGAGTAGCTGTCATTACATTGTCCTGCGTCAAGCACACGGGGAATACCACCAATATCGCCCAGGTTAAGCTTGTTGTAGCGATATTTCGCGCAACCAGCAGTGAGGATCACCGCGTCCTTGGGCAGTGCCAAAGCAACATCGGTGAAGTATTGGCGTTCTTTATGGCGTCCATCACAGCCACCCATCACCACAAAGCGTTTGATTGCACCGCTCTTGACAGCATCAATCACTTTGTCTGCCAGTCCAATGACCGTGTTATGAGCGAAACCGATGGGCAGGGTGCCAGTTTCGAGTTCCTGGGGTTCAGCACAGGTTTTGGCTTGTTCGATAATCGCCGAGAAGTCTTTTTGTCCGCCGTTGACGCGGTCAGCAATGTGGGGCACGCCCGGATAACCAGCCATACCAGTGGTATAGATGCGATCTTTGTATCCTTCTTTTAGCGGAATGATACAGTTGGTGGTCATCAGGATGGGACCGCCAAAGCTATCAAATTCGGTGCCCTGAAGCCACCAGGAACCACCATAGTTACCCACCAGGTGCTTGTACTTCTTGAGCGCGGGGTAGGCGTTGGTAGGGAGCATCTCGCCGTGGGTGTAAATGTTGATGCCAGTGCCCTCGGTTTGTTGGAGCAATTCTTCAAGGTCCAAAAGGTCGTGACCACTCACCAAAATGCCAGGACCGGGTTGCACGCCGATATTCACATGGGTGATTTCAGGATGACCAAAGCGGGATGTATTGGCACCGTCCAAAAGTGCCATGGCTTTTACGCCAAATTCGCCGGTTTTTTGCACCAAAGCGATAAGATCATCAATGCTGAGCTCATCATTAGTGGTGGCATCAAGCGCTTCTTGCACAAAAACCAGGATGCTGTCATCTTTTGCGCCGAGCACATAAGCGTGGTCTGTATAGGCAGCAATACCCTTGAGCCCGTAAATAATGAGCTCACGCAAGGAGCGCACATCTTCGTTTAGATCTGGATCGTCCATAATGCCCACCGTGTTGGCTTTGGCGAGCAAGGTTTCCATCTCGTAGTTTTCTGGTACCCAGGATGCCTGGTCAGGTCCGGGGTTTTCACAGGCTTTGCCGTGTTTTTCAACGCAGGCGATTTTGACTTTCTCTTTCAAGGCGTCACGTTTTTGGATGGCTTCTTTGATGAGGGCAACAAAGCGTTCGCCGTCAAAGTTGGCATTGGTGATGGTGGCAAACAAAGATTGGATGACAAAAAGCTCGGTTTCGTCGTCCCAGGTATCATGATTTTTGCGTCCACGCACGCCCCAATAAGAGATGCCCTTGCAAAGGTAGACCAAAAGGTCTTGCAATCGGGCGACATCACTGGGCTTGCCGCACATGCCCCGGCGGGTACAGCCAGTGTTTTTCATCGTTTCTTGACATTGGTAACAGAACATTTCCATTTTTAGAATCTCCTTTTATCTATTGTAGTAATCATACTTAATTTCACAAAAGACTCTATGATTAAAATCAATTAACTGCAGGGTATTTTCCTTTTTGCGAACCAAACCCATACTTCGTTTTAAAGCCAAGCGGATAGTTTTTAGAAAGAGCTTGGTATAATCGGTGGAAGCAGTTGAGCACGTCATTATTAAAAAACCTTTTAGAAAGCCGTCAAAACTATGCTCTATCAAACCTATGCAAAAATTCATCTGGACAACATACGGGATAACTTACTTGCCATCCGCGAAAAGGTGGGACCCAATGTAAAAATATGCCCGGCTTTAAAAGGCAATGGCTACGGACACGGTTCTATTGCCTTAGCGCACCTCGCTGAAGAAGCCGGAATGGATTGGATCGGCGTTGCTACGGTGCCAGAAGGCATGGACATCCGTAAAGCGGGTATAAAACTGCCCATCCTCAAGTTTTCACCTGCGTTTCCGGATGAAATGAGTGCTGCTCTTGAAAATGATCTCACATTAGCTGTAATCGAACGTGAAAATATACAACTGTTGCAAGAAACGGCTAAAAATATGGGTAAACAGGCCAGGGTTCACCTCAAAGTGGATACCGGCATGGGACGCATTGGCGTGCAACCTGAAGGAGCACCTGATCTAGCGACCTTTATTGAAAAGCAATGCCCTAATCTCCATCTGGAAGGGCTTTTTACCCATATGCCTGTTGCTGACCTTGCTGATTTGGATCCTTTCCTTTACACCGAAAATGAAATTATCGAGTTCAAGGAGATTCTTTCTCAAGTAAACCAAGCCATTGGTCGCGATATTGAAATTGCCCATTGCGCAAACTCTGGCGATGTGCTCGCGCATCCAAACTCATGGATGGATATGGTGCGCCCGGGCATTATGATTTATGGTTACTATCCAGATACCAGCACCTCCAAAACGCTTTACCTTAAACCCGGTATGAGCTTCTATAGTCGTGTGAGCTTTGTCAAAAAGGTTAAAGAGGGCACCCCTATCAGCTATGGCCAAACTTGGGTTGCACCGCGTGATACCTATATTGCAACTGTCCCAGTCGGATACGCGGATGGCTATAACCGCCTGTTTAGCAGCCGTGGACGAATGCTGATTAATGGTCGCTCTTATCAGGTGGCAGGGCGGGTGTGTATGGACCAAACTATGCTCGACTTGGGTCCCGAAACCGATGTTAAGGCTGGCGATCAAGTCGTTCTGTTGGGTCAAAGTGGTGACCAGGTGATTAGCGCTTACGAATGGGCTGAAAAGCTGGGTACAATCACCTATGAAGTTACCACTCAAATCAACCCTCGGGTGAAGCGCTACTACGAATAGTATGGCTGTTTTTTAAGTTTGGTCTTACAGCTTCTATCATCCTGGCGGGGAATATTCTATAATAAAACATGATGCTACATTTAACCGTCAATGGCAAAGATTATCAGCTGGATGAAGTGCCCGGCGAAAAACTGAGCACTTTGTTACGCGAGCGCCTGGGCTTGACCGGCACAAAAATTGGCTGTGGCGAGGGTCCTTGCGGCATTTGCACAGTTATTCTCAATGGCAAAGCCACGCGCTCTTGCATAACGCCAGCCAACAAGGCGCATCAAGGGCATATCCTAACCGTTGAGGGTTTGCGCCACCTGCGCCCGGAACACTTACAAAGCCATCGCGAAGATTTACGCGCTTTGCACCCTTTGCAACACGCCTTTATCACCCACGGGGCAATCCAATGTGGTTTTTGTACGCCCGGGCAGCTGATGCAGGCGTTCGCGCTTTTACAAGAGAACCCTAATCCCAGTCGCGAAGAAATCCAAAAGGCGATGAACGCGGTTTTGTGCCGTTGTGGCTCCTATGAGGGGATTATCAGTGCTGTGCAAGCGGCTGCTTTAGCTATGCGTGAGGATGTAAACGTTCCCGAGCGCATTGTATCGCTTGGCGCGCAGGATTTAAAGCATGTGGGCAAGAGTTACTATCGACCGGATGCCATCGCCAAAGCCATGGGCAGTGCGAAGTTTAGTGACGACCTCAGCTTTGAGGGCATGCTTTATGCGCGCGTTTTACGTGCAAACACGCCATCGGGCATTTTGCGGGAGCTGTTTATTGAGGACGCGCTAAAAATCAAAGGTGTGCACGCCGTTTTAAGCGCGGCAGACTTAAAACACGAAAAACGCCATGGGCTTTACACAAAAGATTGGCCTATCCTGGTGGGTATCGGAGAGCGCGTTCGTTATGTGGGCGACGCCATTGCCCTGGTGGCTGCCGAAAGCCAAAGCATCGCCGATGAAGCGATAAGCAAAATACGCTTTGACATTGAGGCATTAGCGGTTGTTACTGACCCCAACCAGGCGCAACAAGCCGAAACCGAAGTGCTGCATGAGAAAGGCAATTTGCTCAAACATATTCACACCAGCAAGGGTAATTTTTCTGCTGCTTATGAAGACGCTGACCATAAACTTGAAGCCAACTTTAGCACGCCTTTTATGGAACAACTCTTTATGGAACCCGAATGTTCTATTGCGGTTCCGCGTGAAGATGGCGGTTTTGACCTCTATGTTGGCTCGCAAATTCCTTTTGAGGACCGCCGTCAAGTTGCCGAAGCGCTGGGTTTGCCTCAGGAAATGGTTCGTGTCAAGGGACAAAGAACGGGTGGCGCTTTTGGCGGAAAAGAAGATATCGCCGGGCAAATTCATGCCGCATTGTTGGCACAAGCCACTAATCGACCGGTCAAATTGCGCTTTACCCGGCGCGAAAGCATGCTTGTTCACCCCAAACGCCATGCAACCCAAATAAAACTGCGCCTCGCCGCCAATGAGGATGGCACCCTGGCTGCTGTTCAAAGCGAAATCTATGGCGATTCGGGTGCCTATGCCAGTTTGAGCGCGCCAGTGATGACCAGAGCAACCACCCATTCCTGCGGGCCTTACATCGTGCCCCATGCTCACTCAGACTGTTGGACGCTTTACACCAACAATCCTCCCGCGGGTGCTTTTCGCGGTTTTGGTGTCATGCAAGTGGCTTTTGCCATTGAAAGCGCCATGGATATGCTGGCAGAAAAAGCGGGCATTGACCCCTTGCAATTCCGCAAAATAAACGCTTTGCGTGAAGGCACAGAAACCAACACCGGACATTTGCTTGAAGAAAGCGTTGGTTTGCTTGAATGTCTGGAGGCGATTGAAACAGAATTTAAAGCCCGCGGTATCAAGACGCCTTTTAAGGCAAGCCCTGTGCTTATGGATGACAAGGAATGGCTCAGCGTCTGGGGCTTTGCAGCCGCTTATAAAAACAGCGGTCTGGGCACAGGCGCCACGGATATCGGCGCGGCAACGGTCAGCCTGATGCCACATGGGCGAATGCAAATCAAGACCGGTGCCGCTGAAGTAGGGCAGGGCATGCTTTCGGTGCTTCAGCTTATTGGCGCAGAGGTGATGGGAATCGCCGTGGATAACGTCAACGTCTATGTGATGGACACCGATCTGACCCCGGACAGTGGCCCCACAACAGCCAGCCGTCAGAGCATGGTTACCGGCAAAGCGGTGCAACTCGCCGCTGAGATGCTAAGAGATCGCGTCTTGGCTTTTCTTGCTAGTCATTTTGCCACATCCGCAGCGTTAATCACCCTGGATGAGACCGGCGCGCACTACCAGTCCCAAGAGATTAATTGGCAAGACATTTACCTGGCACTCAAGGCAAGCCCAGAAGGATTGATGGCTGAAGCGCAATATATCAGTCCGGCAACATTCGAGCTCGACGTTGGCGGTGCTATTCACTTGGCTTATGGTTTTGGCGCACAGGCAGTACAGGTTTTACTCAACCCAGAAAGTGGCGAGCTGAAAGTTGTGGATGTGATTGTGGCGACGGACGCAGGGCGTGTGCTAAACCCGCTCGGTTTGCAAGCCCAGGTTGAAGGCGGTGTGGTGATGGGCATCGGCCACGCGCTGATGGAAGCGTTTATTGTTGAGAATGGCATCATCAAAACCGACCGTATTGGGCGTTACCGGGTGCCACGCTTTGTAGACAGTCCTCATATCAAAAGTTTGTTTGTTGAAGCGCCAACCAGCCACGGGCCCTATGGCGCTAAAGGCATTGGCGAGTTGGTTTGTGTGCCCACGGCACCAGCCATCGCCAACGCGATTTATCATGCCATTGGTTTTAGGGCGCACAGTTTGCCCATCAAAACTGAACAGATAAAAGCCTGGCTCGCCAATAAAGAATCAGGCACTCAAAACCCCTATATATAAGGTAGACTATGCTTTACGTAAACACCGGCAACAGCCACGACCCCAGTATAAATCTCGCTGCAGAGGAGTATGTTATTCGGCATATTGCGCCTGAGGAAGAGATTTTGCTTTTCTACATCAACGGACCTTCCATCATTATTGGACGCAACCAAAACACCATTCAGGAAATCAACACAGATTATGTGGAGGCAAACAACATCAAGGTTGTGCGCCGTCTTTCCGGAGGTGGGGCAGTGTATCATGATGAAGGTAATCTCAACTTCTCGTTCATTGCACCCCATTCCAAGGATAATTTTCATAACTTCAAAAAGTTTACTGAACCGGTTATCAAGGTTCTCAATAATATGGGTGTGCCCGCTGAGCTTCGCGGACGCAATGACATCGTTGTGAATGACCAGAAAATCAGTGGTAACGCGCAATATGTGGCTGGTGAGCGTATGGTGAGCCATGGCACGCTTTTGTGGCAAGCCGATTTGGGCAGAGTGGGAGAAGCACTGCGCGTTAAAGCTGCCAAAATCGAGAGCAAGGGCATCAAATCTATTCGCTCGCGCGTGGCGAATATCACTGAGTTTATTGAAGGCGAGCCCATGTCTGTTGAAGCCTTTCGAGAGCACATTATCGAAAGCGTTTTTGAGGGGAAAGAAGTCAGAAGCTACCAATTAACCGCTTCTGATTGGGAAGCGGTTGAACAATTGGCTGATGAACGCTATCGGAATTGGGATTGGAATTATGGACGCTCGCCAGCTTTTGACATCCAACGCGAAACACGCTACGCGGGTGGCGAAATTGAAGTTTACCTGGACGTTGCCCAGGGAGAAATTAAAGATGTAAAATTTTATGGTGATTTTTTTGGGCAACGCGGGGTCGATGAGCTTGAAACCCTGCTAGTGGGCACACGTTACGCGCCCGAGTCACTCGCCAAAGCGCTTGAAAAAATCAACATTAGCGACTATTTTGTGAATTACAGTTTAGATGAGCTTATTGCCTTGCTCTACTAGGGTAGGGCGGCAGGAGAGTAGTATGGACCAAAAACCAGACCCAAATGAAAAAGAGTTTGACCCCAATTGGGCAAAAAACCTTATGGCGGAATTAAAAGAAAGCCTGTCTGATGTTGGCGACTCTTTTGAGAAAGCCTGGCATGAAGGTAAAAACGATCCAAAAATTAAAAAGTTTGGTGAGGATATGAAAGAAACCTTCTCCAAAATGGCAAGAGACATCGACGATCTCTTTAGCAAACGCAAAGACGACTAATTATTAGCGCTACAAACAGTCGCTTTTAAGTCCCTTTGAAGGGAGATTGCAGTTTTTGGGCTGCCGCGCGTTTGCTTTCATCACCGCGTTTATCATATCGCCTGGTAGTGTCAGCGCTGGCATGCCCGGCAATCGCTGAAACAGTAAGCACATCCACATCCGCGCTGAGCATATCGGTGATGGTGGTGCGGCGAATATCGTGGGGGCTAAAAGCTGCCAGTCCGGCTTGTTTTTGTCTGTTTTGCAGGATTAGATAAACCGCCTGGGGACTTAAACGCTTGAGCGATACTTTCCCACCTTTTGAAATCCGTGTAAAAAGCGGTCCAAGCTGTTTGCCGCGATATGAAAGCCAGGCTTCAATGGCTGCAATGACATCCTCCGAAATGAAGACCTCGCGTTGTTTGGAGCCTTTGCCAATCACCCGCAATTTGGCTTCGCGCACGTCAAAATCTGCCAGGTTGAGCGCAACCAGCTCCTGGCGGCGCATGCCGGTGGCGTACAGGACGCTGATGATGGTTGCATCGCGCGTTGCCAGTGGTGGATTGTTTTTTTGATCAAGACAAACGCGTACAAGCGCTTCTAATTCGCTTTGCTCGAGTTTTCTGCCGCGCGGGATGCTTTCGTGGCGTAGCGAACGCACAGAAACGGCTCTGTAATAGTCATTATGGTCGATGAAGAGCTCTAAACGGTAAGCTTCTGCCAAAACACGACGTAAAGCGACCAAGTGTTTGTTGACGCTGGCTTGGGCATAGCCAATGTCCAACATGTGGGCAGGTAGACTGTTGCTGTGTTCGTAGCGCAAGTTGTGCCAGGGGAACTTTTTGGCATCGCTTGTTTTGCCATCCGAAAACATATAAGCCAGGTTGTTGAGTGCGGTGGCTTGGGTGCGCGCGCCGGATGGACTAAGCGAGGCAAGATAGGCGCTGGTAGGGCAGGGTAAGCCGTCTTCCAGGATGAGTTCTTCTGGGCTTAAGGTGTGAAATAGGGGTTTAGCCATTGTGTTCCTTTGGAGAATATTATTCTCGTAAGTTATTATACTGTAAAGCAATGACAAAGAGGTCTGGGATTTTCGGGATGTGGGCTGTTCTTCCAGTTTTTGCCGGGTGTTTTCGTTTGGCACAGGAAAGCGCATGGCAAGGATGCCACGCGCCAGTAGAATAGATCGCGCAGAGTGGGATGTGGGGTATTTTTCCAGCTGGTGCCAGGTGTTTTCATTTGGCATAGGATTGCGCATGGCAAGGATGCCACGCGCCAGTAGATCAGATAACACGCAGCAGAATGTTAGTTGAATGATGTTGGGCAAATCACCATCAAAAGCCGGTGGGGTGTGCAGACTACATCTCGCTATTCATAAAAAAGCGATTCTCGCCCAAATTCTATTACTTATGAGAATATCACTTCTCGATAGTCATAAGACTGTCTAATCCAAATCGCGATAATCCTCAATAAATAAAAAATCAGTTTCTGACTTCTCTCATTCTCCAAAACAAATAAGATATAATCCTAATCATCTTGATAAGCATTGTGGGAGGTTTGGATGTGTAAGTCAAAATCGAAGATTAAAGCAGAAATTACCGAGCGCGAAGAAAAATGTTCCAGCAATCGAGCCACCAAATACCGTGAACTGTCGCAGGAATACAAGCTTGTTAGCAAGGAAAGCCTTCAGCTACCGGATCATGACTGTGCCATTACAGAACTCGCCGTAGACGAAAGTAAAGGCGTGCTTGTACTTTTCTCTTTGGACTATGAAAGCCACCGGACATTCAAAGCTGAAACGCTTGTAGATGCGGAACTGCTCCTCAATGATGGCCCTCGGGCTCAACCCGAGTGGTTAGAAAAACTTTCCCCAGCTATTGTGAAAATACTTAGCTATTTTTATTCATTGGCAGGGTTGCTTTTCGGTTTTCTAATTGAATTGTTTGTGAAAAACAAGAAAATGGTCAATACCCTCGTCGTACGAGTTAAAACCAAAAACGCTGCCGACCCCATCTATGACTATGTGCTCATCGACCCAGCGCATCCGGTAAAAAGAAACTCAATAAAATTCTTGAAAATTGACTCTTACGCCAAAAAAGTGGTGGATATTATTGACAATCTGAGCACGATGCAAGCCGAGGAAACCCCAACGGTCAGGAATTCCCAATATGTGGACACCAACTATGGGCATGTGGTTTACAACTATTATGAAGCCCACCAACAAGAGCCTGCCCCACCCCAGGCTGAGTACACGCCTCAGGAAAATTATCGGAAATTTGATTCAATGAGCCTGAGAGAGCGTTTTGAAAAAAGATACGAGAACAAAGACCCGCGCCAAGGCAATTAAGGTCGGCTTTGCTCCAAAAATAATACCGAACAAAAAATGCCCTTCTGATTGCAGATGGGCATCTTCTTTTTATCTGAGCTGCGTTTAGATGAAACAACCTTTGCGCAACAAATAGCCGTTGCTGTCTTTTGAAGTTCCGGCGATGATCTTGATCATATCAATCAGAATGCCAATACCAAAAAGTCCCGCGGTAAAGATGTACAAAATACCCATGCCGGTTTTGCCGACATAGAAACGATGTCCACCAATGACGCCTAATAACAAGGCTAATACGAGCGCAGTGGTGCGGTTTTTATCGCTGTAAACCGCGTTTGGATCGGTGGCTGAATAACATTTTTCGCAAGTCGTGGTTCCAGGCGGGTTCATCGCGCCACAAACCTGGCAATTGACGGGCATGCGTCGATATCCCGCATATTGCTGTGCGGGTGGTGGCTGGTTGTAAACAGGTTGTTGGGTAATCACTAGAGGCGTGCCACATTGGACACAATGGTTTGTGCCAGGGGCATTTTCAAACTGACAATTATTACACTTCATTTTATTCTCCTTATTAATCCATCACTTAATTAATGTAATCCTATTATACAAGCCTTTTCTTCAGATTTTGTAAAGCTGCTTTAAACTTCTGGCTTGACAAGCTTTCGTCGTGGAAAATCATGCACACGTAACATCAGTACCGTGCTCAAAACGGTAAAGACCAAAGCCACCACAAACATGGTGATGTAACCATAGCTATTCACCAACCAGCCTGCCAAAACTGGCGCGACCAGGAAAAAAGCTCCGGTGAGTGTGCGTGCCATGCCCAGATAGGTTGGGCGCAATTTTTCATCACTCAGCTCCATAATCAGCATCGAGTCCCCTACTCCAATGCCAGCCGAGTAAATGCCAAAGAAAACAAAAACAAGGTAATAAATCCAAATGGTCTTCGTGAGGATGGCAATAGCTAAAGCAAGCGCCCATGCCACAAAAGAAAGCGCCACAATTTTCTTAGGCCCTATGCGGTCACCAATAGCTCCCCAAAGCGCATAACCCACAATGCCCGAAGCAAAGATCAAAGCAGTAAAGATTGCTGCCTGTTCGTCATTCAGGCTAAAAGCGCGAATGGCATACACCGCAATGAATGCCGTGCCCATGTTGCCAATAAAGGAAAGCGCGCGGGCAAGGATGTAGAGCCGGAAGTTCCCGTCCTTGCGCAAGATTTCCCCTGCGTTGGCAAGCACATTTGATTTGGTTCCGCTTTTTGCCTTAGTCTCAGGCTCTGGCTGGGGTAAGATTTGTTCTTCAGCAGCTTGACCTGCAAGAAGAGAGTCTTCAGGATCGATTTCTGGGTCACGATTTTGGCGATAAAAAGCGTAGGAAATCCACTGGATGATCACCGCTAACCCAAAACCCATCGCGTAATTGTAAGGGTATTTGAGCCACGCCAAAATCAGCCCCAATATCGCCGCGCCAGCAACGCCAAAACCTTGCCCCACCATGCGTGAAAAACCAAAAAAGCGTGCGCGATGCGTTAGTGGAATAACACGCGCCATCATTTCCTGCCAGGGTAAACCCGCCATGCCGCCACTTAAGCCCCGCCAAATCATCAGAATAATGAGTACCGCGAGACCCATTTGGTTGCCAATAAGGGGTAACAAAAGTGCCAAAACGACCAAAAGTAAATAGGGAATACGTTCAAGCACCGCCATTTTGCGGGCGTAAGGCACAATTTGGGGCATGTTTGAGATGCGTTTTGCCAGGAACATCTGTGGCAAAAACCATCCCGCGTTGACAATCGCCGGTATCAAGCCGATGATAAATGGCGAGTCAGTCATTGTGGCAGCAAAAACAGGCATGATCGTATTGATTGACCAAAAACTATCCGCCATAAAGAAAAAGCTAATATCAAGGGTATTGATAATAGCGTTATGCCTGAAGTTTTTGGCTACTGCGGGGTGCACGTTATCTTCAGGTCGGATGCTAAATTGCGCCTCTAAAAAATCTTTAATGCGTTGAAACATCATAAACACTGTAAATTATACGCCAATAGCGCTTTAGAAAAAGCTTTAATAACAGCCTTTGGTCAAACTGTTCTCCAAAATATATGGCGGCTTAAGGTTTTGGTCCTGAAAAACAAAACTCCTGACAGCTGCCAGGAGTTTTATAGACACAATAATTGGGTAGCAAAGCGCTTACTTAATCGTGGTCAAGTAGCGTTGCAATCCCATCTGTTCAATTTGATCCATTTGTTCGGCAAAGAGGTCGATGTGACCTTCTTCATCTTTCAAAATAGCATCCAAAAGCTCTTTGGTGCCGTTATCACCTTGCGCAACAACTTCTTTAATCGCGTCGTTGTAGAGTTGAACAGCATGGCTTTCAAGTTTGAAGTCGTTTTCGAGCATTTCGGTAACGGTTTTGCCGATGCGGATTTCGTCCATCTCGCTAACCATGGGACGACCGCCCAAATAGAGGATGCGCCCAATCAGCTTTTCGGCATGTTTCATTTCTTCAATAGCGGCGTGTTCTTCAGCCTCGCCCATCTTGGCATAGCCCCAATCCTCAAACATTTCGGCATGCACCATGTATTGGTTGATGGCGGTTAATTCTTCTCTGAGGAGTCGGTTTAGAATGTCAATAACTTTTTGATTTGCTTCCATGGTTTACTCCTTATGCGCCTTTGAGTGTGCTCAGATAGTTTTCAATGCCCATCTGTTCAATTTGGTCCAATTGCTCTTCCAAGAAGTCGAGGTGTTCCTCTTCATCCTGCAGGATTTTTTCAAGCAATCGACGAGAGCCAAAATCTTTCTTCTCGCCAACATATTTAATCACCTCGTTGTAGGCTTCATAGGCTTCGACCTCGGCTTGGTGATCGTTTTTCAGGATTTCTTCAATGTTAGAACCAATGTGAATGGGGTTTAACTTGTCGACTTCTGGAGAGCCGCCAAGGAAAAGAATGCGCGAAATAAGTTTTTCAGCGTGTTTCATCTCTTTTATGGCACGCGCTTTAACAACGCCGTACAGCGAGCTGTAACCCCAGTCCTCGCACATTTCGGCGTGAACCATGTATTGATTGATGGCAGTCAGTTCGTCAGCCAACAATTTGTTGAGAATTTTGATGACTTCTGGATGTCCTTTCATACTAATCTCCTTTTTGGTATTTGCTATTCTTATTATACATCCTAGACCGGTCAGCGCAAAACAGCTTAGCCTATATTTATGCTTATTGCCCTAACAATCCAGCTAATGTTTGACTGATTTGTGTTTCAAGCGCCTTAAAAAGAGCTCTTGTAAACTCAGGCACGCTTAAATCATCGTTGTGGATTAATGGGCTAAGATCCATGGCAATGCTGATGCGACTGGCTTGGTCAGGTTGGTATGGGTCTTGAAAAGTTGCATTGGCGATGCGGCGCCCTATCACCGCCTGCTCGTAGTTTTTTCCTCCGGCGATTTGCGATTCATAAACCGTGAGTAGCGCGGATTGCAAGTCGGGCTCAGCAGAAACGTCAAAAAGCACTTTCTTCTCATCCGGCAAAAAGTCAAGCGCGCGCCAAACTTCACAGCCATACAGCTTTTCAGGGCGCGTTTCGGGCGACATGCGCCGAATGGCTTCAATCACCCGCAAGGCAACCGCAACGTGGCTGCTGTGTTTGTCAAAAAGATTATGCGTGTACACGATTTTAGGGCGTGTAAGGCTAAAGAGCTGGTCGAGGGAATCGGCAAGCCCTTTAAAGTCTGGCTGTCGTACCTGATGGCTTTGAAAGCCAAGCTGAACCTGCGCCGCGTATTTTCCGATTTCCGCGGCTTTATTCTGCTCATTTGCACGTATTTCTGCCATTTCTGCGTCAGAAACGTTCTCAAACGCGCCAGCACGGGGCGTGCCTCGCCCATCAGTCACTGTGCAAGCCGTAAAATGCTGGTCTGCGTTTTGGTAACACGCCAAAATGCCATCAATGGCCATGATTTCGATGTCATCCTGATGCGCGCCCACAGCAAGGTGAGTTGTCTTCGACAAAGCTACCAAGGGGTCTTCATGGTCGGGGACGTAAATAGCTTTTAACAGATTGTTTAACATGGCACTCACCCATTAATTGTAACTTGGTTTTAGGGCAGCAAATGATAAAAGGAAAAAGTGTCATCAGACAACAAGAAAAACCAGGTCTGGACTTTTAACCCGGCTTATTTTTCAAGACTTTATACACTTTGTCCGCAATCACTTTGCCAATTTCCCACACCGGCACTTGTTTTGTCGCTGCGCGGGCTAAAAATGCTTCCTTGGCGTCTGCGGGCACGGACATTAACAAACCACCGCTGGTTTGTGGGTCAAAGATCAGCATTTGTTGGTTTTCAGTCAAGGCAGGGTCAAAAGTTACATTTTTGCCAAAATAATCCCGGTTATTAAACGCACCGCCCGGATAGGTGAAAGCATCGATGCAAGGCAGCGCGCATTCATGAACGGGCAATTGTTCATACCAAAGCTCTAAACCCAGATCAGAGGCACTTGCCATTTCTGAGGCGTGTCCCAGCAAGCCAAACCCTGTGATGTCGGTTGCCGATGCCAAACCACTCGCCAATGCCAGTTCTGCGGCATCCTTGTTCAAGCGAGACATCCAATCCGTAATAATGCCCAAGGCTTCCTCACCCAAAAGACCCCGCTTCAAGGCGGTTGTTGCCAAGCCAATGCCCAAAGGCTTGCTCAGGAACAAACTGTCGCCTGGCTGCAAACCTTCCTTGGTGAGCATCTGATTTGGGTCCAGCAAACCCATCACCACCAAACCGAACTTGGGTTCGGCATCGGTGACGGTATGTCCGCCAGCGATAACCACGCCGGCTTCACGGGATTTTTCTGCTGCGCCACGCATAATCTCGCGCGAGACTTCCAAGGGCAAATCGGCAGGCAACGCGGCAACATTGAGCGCCAAAACCGGCTTACCACCCATGGCATACACGTCCGACATGCTGTTGGCAGCCGCAATGGCACCATAGGCGTAGGGGTCATCCACAACCGGCGTGAAAAAGTCGGTGGTTAAGACCACCGCGCGATCTTCGTCCAGTTTCCAGACGGCGGCATCATCCGGTGAACCAAGTCCCACGAGCAAATCGGGGAAATCCAGCCCGGCGTATGTTTCTTTGATTGGCTGCAGAACCTGCGCCAACGCTTCTGCGCTTAGTTTAGATGCTCAACCAGCACAGCTTGAAAGCGCGGTTAAACGGATTTCTTTGTTTTCCATGCGCATAATTGTAGCCTATTATTCTTTAATACGAGAAAAGTTGTATTCTTTATAAAAACAAAATCTGAGTGATTAGATGAAAGCATTAGCCTGCAAGCTTGCGGATTTTTCTTTTCCCTGTTTGCCTTTAGCAGAGGCTACTTAGCAGCCGGCAATGGCCGTTGTGCAAAAACAAAAGGCTGTTCACCAATCATCCTTGAACCATTGAACTAAGAAACCCACAATCGTTTTATCAGTGCCTTTGCTACAAACACCTGGCAAAATACCTCCTATAATGATGCGCTCTACCTTAATAGAGGCAGTACAGGTATAATGTAAAGGCTTCGGTCGAGCATTATAAAAGCCGAAACTGCCGCGAATAATAACTAAACGAGTAAGCATTCGAGCTCGATAGTTTTATTTGTGCATAAATAAAAAATTCGGCAGTTCTTCAATCCATCCTTGCCGGATTATTCAATAGAAATAAACGCGTTTCTAAGCGCGATACAACAATCTAAAGGAGTTTTTTCAATGAAACAAATTCGTGTGCTTCAATGGGGATTAGGCGCGATGGGCAGCGGTATGGCACGCCTGGCGCTCAAAAAATCCGGGCTCAAAATCGTTGCTGCGGTAGACGGCTACGAAGGCTATAACGGCAAGGACCTGGGTGAAATCCTGGGCGTCGAAAACACCGGCGTCATCGTCACCAATCAACCCGAAACCGTCCTTGACAAAGAAAAAGTCGACCTTGTGGTCATCGCCACAACCTCATGGACCGTAAAACAAATGCCCGACTTGCGAAAGATCCTCAAAGCCGGCATCAACTGCATTTCCATCGCTGAAGAAATGTCCACTCCCGAGGCGCAAAGCCCCGAACTTGCCAAGGAACTTGATGAGCTCGCCAAAGCTAATGGCGTGAGCATCCTTGGCACCGGCGTCAACCCCGGTTACGTGCTCGACCTGATGGTGGTCATGCTCAGTGGCGGTTGCCATGACGTGGAACGCATCGAAGCCTCCCGCGTGAACGACCTCAGCCCCTATGGCCCCACCGTCATGGAAACCCAAGGCGTGGGCACCAGCCCCGAAGCTTTCCGCGCTGGCGTAGAAGCTGGCACCATCGTGGGACATGTTGGCTTCCCTGAATCGATTCGCATGATTAGTGACGCGATTGGTTTGGGTGTTGACCGCATAGAAGAAATCCGCGAACCCATCGTCAGCAAAGTGCGCCGTGAGACCCCACATGTGGTCATCGAACCCGGTATGGTGGCTGGTTGCGCGCATATTGGCATCGGATACCGTGGTGACAAAGAAGTCATCCGCCTCATCCACCCTCAGCAGGTTCATCCCCAACTCGAGGGACAGGATACCGGCGACTACATCAACATTTACGGCACCCCCGAAGTGCACATGGCCATCACGCCTGAATACGCTGGCGGTATCGCCACCCAAGGCATCGCTGTGAACATGATCCCCCACGTTTTTGCTGCTTCACCCGGTCTCAAACGCATGATCGACCTACCCACCCCAGCCGCGTTGATGGGTGAAACCGCTTACACCCGAAGGGTTTAGTTTATGGCTAAGATAGAAAAAGGAAGCTGGGTCGAAATCAAGCAGGTTGTGCTCCAACCCGAAGAGCGCGCCCGAAACCTGCCTGAAGACACCAAACAAACCCCCTATGTCATGCGCATGAGCGGCTTTTTAACCGCGGACGCTGAGCTTGGTGATACCGTTACCATTCGCTCTTTAATCGGTCGCGAGCATGAAGGCACACTGGTCACCCTCAACCCCAGTTACAGCCACAGCTTTGGTCCAACCATGGCAGAGCTGCTCCATATTGGTATTGATGAGGAGGCGAAATGAGCCAGCATGATAACAGCTATGCTGCCGTCATGGCACGCAGTAACGAAATCATGAAAGCCTCCGTGGGCATGGATTATGACGATTATGTCATCAGCCCAATTGCTTTCGATTACGAGCGCATGATGCGCGATACCGGCTATACCCACGCCGAAATCGTTAAAATTCAAAGCGAAACCAAAGTGGGCAACACACCACTTTTTGAACTCAAACGCCTCACCGAAGCCGTGCGTAAAATCTCAGAGCCTGGCAAAGGCGCGCGCATTCTTTTAAAGGATGAAGCCGCCAATGCTTCTGGCAGTTTTAAGGCTCGCCGCGCCGCGCTTTCTGTTTTTGAAGCCGCCAGAAAAGGTTTCAAAGGCGTTGTGGCAGCCACCAGCGGCAACTATGGCGCCGCAGTTGCCAGCCAGGCTAACCAGCGCGACCTAAAATGCATCGTCATTCAAGAAGTGTTTGACTCGCGTGGCGTTGGTCAACCCGAAATTATCGAAAAAGGCCGCAAATGTGAAGCTTATGGCGCGGAAGTCATCAAACTAACCGTTGGACCCGAGCTTTTTTACATTCACCTGCTTACCCTTGAGCAGACCGGCTTTTTTAACGCCAGTCTTTACACGCCTTTTGGCATCCGTGGTGTAGAGACCCTGGGCACAGAAATCGCCGAAGAAGTGCGCATTCGCTACGGTAAAGACCCCGATGCTGTCATCATCACCCATGCTGGTGGTGGTAACCTAACCGGCACCGCGCGTGGTCTTTTGGCAGCAGGCGCAGATAAAACCCGCATCGTAGCATGCTCGGTAGACCTGAGTGGTTTGCACATGGCTTCGGACACCGACTTCAACAAAAAATCTTTCACCACCGGTCACACCGGTTTTGGTGTGCCTTTTGCCACCTGGCCAGATCGCGCTGATGTGCCGCGCAATGCCGCGCGCAGTATGCGCTACATGGACGAATACCAACTGGTCACTCAAGGCGAGGTCTTCTTCGTTACCGAACTGCTCACCAAGCTTGAGGGCATTGAACGCGGTCCCGCGGGTAACACCAGCCTGACCGCCGCGATTACCATGGCACGTCAAATGGACCGGGACCAAATCGTTGTTGTCCAGGAAACCGAATACACCGGCGCGGGTAAGCACCACAACAGCCAGCTGAGCTTCGCGCGTGAGAATGGCATCAAGGTTTACGTGGGCGATCCTGCTGAAAACGTACCGGGTAAAACCATCGTTTTGCCCGAGAGACTCGACCAGGTTCGCGGCAAAGCCCAGGATCTTGAAAGCCTCAAACTTTCCTACTTGCGGAACGCCGCCCGGCGTCATCCAGTGCAAGCCTGGACTGATGCAGACATTAGCTTTTTGGCACAAGACATTAAGAGCACACCCGAATGGGTGCGTGCTAACTTGCCGACTGATTAATTTAAGGAGACAAAATGACAGATGAACGAATTAAACAATTTGAGATCCGTCATGAGCGTTTAAAAGAGCTCTCTGACGATGAACTCAAAGCCCATTTTTGGGATCTGTGTTACAAGGTGGTTGACCCCATCGTTGAACTAGCCCGCACCCACACTTCACCCTCGATTGAGCGCTCTATTCTGCTGAGAATGGGCATCAACAGCCACAAATCGCATGGCATCGTGGACGCCATTCACCAAGCCGGTTTGCTTGGCAAAGGTGCTGGTCATGTGTTGTTAAAACTCAGCGAAAAACTTGGCATGGATGTCAAAGCTGCTGGCGACGCTATTCTTGAGGACAAAGAAGTCCTGAATGGTCTTTTTGCGGAGGTGAAATAATGGCTAAGAAAATGAAACCCCTGGATCCTAATGAAAAACTAGACATCGAAGCTATCCTCGAGGACCTCGAAGATTACCGCCCACCCCGCAAGGGTTGGACCTGGCGCGTGGTGCCCGAAGAGGGCGTGGATATGGGACCATTCCACTATCGCAACATGGCAGAACCGCTCAAACGTAGCATCGGCTTGCCCGCCTCGAAATATTTCGACAACATCGACCCGCAACCCCAACCAGTTGTCACCACCGAAATCGCTTCTGGCCGTTTCGAAGATGACATCCGCCGCATGCGCATGGGTGCCTGGCATGGTGCTGACCACCTGATGGTCATTCGCCATACCGGTCAAAGCCATATCGACGGTTTGATGGAGGGTACGCCAGAAGGCGTGGGTGGTGTGCCTATCACCCGTAAGCAAATCCGCGCTTCTCGTAAAGCGATTGACTTGATCGAGGAAGAAGTCGGCCGCCCGATTAACTTCCACAGTTATGTTTCTGGTGTGGCTGGACCCGAAGTGGCGGTGCTCTTCGCTGAAGAAGGCATCAATGGTGCCCACCAAGACCCGCAATACAACATTTTGTATCGCAACATCAACATGTATCGCTCCTTTGTGGACGCTGCCGAAGCCAAAAAGGTCATGGCCGCGGGTGGCATCTTCCAGATTGATGGCGCGCACAACGCCAACGCTACCGCCAAAGCCGGTTGGCTGGTGATGCCCGAATTGCTTGTACAACACGGTATCAACTGTGCTTTTAGCATCATGGCGGGCATGCCCAAAGAGCTGATTGGCCTTTCAACCGTTCCGCCAAACTCACCGCCTGCTCCCAAGTTCTGGTATGACTTGCCCTACGCGGTCGCTTTGCGCGAAATCTTCTCGGATTTCAAAATGCGCGCCCAACAGAACACACGCTACATCGAAAGCTCGATTGAAGAAGCTATTCGTACGCATACCATCGACACGCTCATTTCAATGTTGACCAGTGCCGACATCCAAAGCACGATTACGCCTGACGAAGGCCGCAACGTGCCCTGGCACTACAACAACATCCGCGGTGTGCAAACCGTGAAGCAAACCTGGGCTGCCTTGGATGGCATCAATGAAATGATCCAAATCAAGCGTGATGGTCCTCTTGGCGAGATGGTTCGTGACATCAAAGAACGCGCAGTGGCATTCCTTGAAGAAATTCTTGAGGTAGGTGGCTACTTTGCTGCGGTTCAAAAAGGTTTCTTTGTTGACTCGGCACAATATCCCGAACGAACTGGTGACGGTATCGCTCGCCAGGGCGACGGTGGCGTTGCCGCGGGCAGCATTATCGAACGTGAGCCTGACTATATGGCACCGGTGTGCGCCCACTTTGGCAACAACACCATGCCGGCAGAACTCGAACCTTGCCAGGCATCCGGCGGTTGTACTCTGTGTGACCCCAGCCTGATTACCTACATTGACGAGTTTGATGAGGAAGACAACGTTCACAAACGCCTTGAAAAGACCTGGGATTACCGCAAGGGTCATCTCATTCGCCCAGAAGTTGAATGGGCGGGTGATGGCACGGTCTTGCTTGAAATGATGATTCCCGAAAATGAAGACTACGCCCGCGAGGCTGGTCTTGAAATCGCACGCCGTTTGGGCTTGGAAGACCCGCAGGTCATCAACTTGATGGTTTTACATCCTGCTGAAGGTTGCTTCCTGGAAGTCAAGGGTAATGTGACCTTTGATATCGATCGCCGTGATCTGAAAATCCCCGAGAAAGTCGTTTTACTCTCTGAAGATGAGATTAAAGACGCCATCAAGAAAACCGGTCTTACCGTTGTGGCAGGCACGGTTGGCGAAGACGAGCACAGCGTTGGTCTGCGCGAAATATTGGACATCAAACATGGTGGTATTGAAAAGTACGGTGTGAAATATCACTACCTGGGCACTTCTGTACCCATTGAAAAGATGGTGGATGCTGCCATTGAAACCGGCGCGCAAGCCATCTTGATTTCGACCATCATCAGCCATAACGACGTGCACCGCATGAACATGCGCAAGCTGGATGAGCTTTGTCGTGAAAAAGGCATCCGTGATAAGGTCATCTTAATCGCTGGTGGCACGCAAGTGAGCCCAGAAATGGCAGAAGAAACCGGCGTGGATGCCACCTTTGGCAGAGGTTGTAAAGGTATTGACGTTGTGGATGCCATTGTCAAACAGATGAAGGAACGCGGAGTCCTCTAAACGCCAATGGACATTTTGACGATTGAGGTTGGTTCAACCATAACCAAAGCCAACGCCTTTGCCCTGCTTCCTGAAGGTCGTTTTGAGCAGTGGGCGCAAGGCTTTGCGGAAACCTCTATCCAAGAGGGTGACGTTTGTATTGGTGTGGAGAACGCGCTTAGTGCCCTAAAAGCCAATGCGCCACGCGCCTTGGAAAACCCTCAGTATTTTGTAAACAGTTCAGCCGCGGGCGGTCTGCGAATGACCGTCCACGGCTTGACCTTTAATATGACAGCCCGTGCGGCGCGTGAAGCCGCCCTGGGTGCTGGCGCAATTATCAAGCAAGTTACGGCTGGCGAATTGGATGACTATGACCTCAAGGAGATTTTGGACATTCAACCCAATATCATCCTTTTGGCGGGCGGTGTGGATTACGGCGAGAAGAAAATCGTGCTCAAGAACGCTGAGGCGATTGCCTCTTTAGGCAAAATTGCGCCGGTGATTTATGCCGGAAACCGTGCCATACGCACGCAAATCCGCGAAATATTTGAAAACGCTGGCGTGGAATTAATGCTTGCTGATAATGTCTTCCCAGCGGTGGATCAGCTTAATATTGAGCCGGTACGCCTGATTATTCACGAACTTTTCAACAAACACATCATTCACGCTCCGGGCATGAGCCGTTTGCGCGAATTGACCGATGCCCAGGTTTTACCAACTCCTGGCGCAGTTTTACTTGGCGCGAAACTCTTTGCCGAGGTGCTTGGGGATGTTTTGGTGATTGATGTGGGTGGCGCAACCACGGATGTGCATAGCGTTAGCGAAGGCAGCCTTGAATGGAATAAGCGCATGGTCGATCCTGAACCAGTCGCTAAACGCACTGTGGAAGGCGACCTGGGCGTCTTTGTGAACGCACAAAACATTCTCGCCCTGGCTGAAGATCCCGCCTGGGAAGAGGAAATGCAACATCTTATGGCAATGCCTGCCACCGAGCAAGAGATGAACCTGACCCGTTGGCTGACCCAACGCGCTGTTGAAACGGCAATACGGCGTCATGCAGGCGTTGTAACAGATTTGTACACGCCATCGGGCAAGATCAAAATTGTGCGTGGCAAAGACCTAACTGCCGTGAATTGGTTGGTGGGTACCGGTGGTGCGCTGACTCGGGTGAGTGGTGGCGAAGCGATATTGAAAACCATTTGCCTTGGCGCTGGTGCCTATCTTTTGCCGAAGCCGGAAACAACTGTGCTGATTGACGCGTTTTATCGCTTTTCAGCCTTAGGCACCCTTGCCCACACCTACCCTGAAGAAGTCAAAGCGACTTTTGTGCATTGGGTCAACGAAACAACAGAACAGAAAAAGGACTAAACCATGTTTGAAACAAGCCCAAGATTAGAAATTTACCTGGAGAGGATCAAACAAAACGCACAGAGTGTGGCAAAGCTGTGCCATGAAAATGGTATTCAGCTTGCCATGGTATCCAAAGTTTTACGTGGCAATCCCGAAGTAGCGCGCGTCTTTTTGGAAGCCGGCGCGGATATGATTGCCGACTCGCGCGTGCCCAACTTGCGCCTGGTTGGTGAGCATCATCCAGGCGTCCAGCGCCTTTTGCTGCGCATGCCCGCCCAAAAACAAGCCGATGACGTGGTCATGTTTACCGAATATTCGCTCAACTCTTCCTTGCAAACCTTAAAAGCGCTCTCTGAAGCCGCGGTGAGGTTGGGCAAGGTGCATAAACCCATTATCATGGTGGATGTTGGCGATCTTCGCGAAGGGGTTTGGCCGGATGATTTGGTGGACTTGGTTAAAGAAGCGGCCTTGTTGCCTGGCTTGGACCTTGTGGGTCTTGGCGCGAACCTGGCATGCTATGGCGGCGTTATGCCCAGTGTTGAGAACATGCAAACCCTGATTGACGTGCGCGATGAAGCCCGCCGGGTAACCGGATTGGAACTTGGTTTGCTTTCGGGTGGCAACAGTAGCGGTTTGCCCCTTTTGGCGAGTGGCAAAATGCCCAAGGGTATCAACCACTTTAGGGTTGGTGAAGCAATTGTTTTGGGACGCAACGTTTTGGATCGCAGCCCATGGCAAGGCACACGCCAGGACACTTTGCAGCTTGTTGCAGAGGTTATTGAGCTCTTAGAAAAGCCATCCGTGCCGATTGGTGACACAGGGCAAGACGCTTTTGGCAATGAGCCGGAGTTTGAAGACCGTGGCATTCGCCAACGTGCCATTTTGAACCTTGGCCGTCAGGATGTGGTCATTGAGGGACTTGAGCCAGTTGATCCGGGTATTATCGTTTTGGGCGGTTCAAGCGACCATGCTATTTTGGATGTGAGCGACGCCCACACGCAATTGAAACTGGGTGATGAAGTTGCTTTTTATCCTGGCTATGGCGCAACCCTCGCCGCTGCCACTTCTGAGTATGTCAAGAAAGTTACGATTGCTTAGTTAATTACTGTAATCAGATACGAACAGAAGCATTTCTAATGAAAGGGGTAGCTTTATTAGCTACCCCTCTTGCATACTCCTCTTTCAGTACATTTTGGCACAGAAGCTTAAGGCATCAGAATGAGCCTTTTTTATCTCAAATCTCTCATTGTAGTGACCTGATATTCACCCCATCCTTTGGAGGCTGACTAAGGGGTAGGTCTTTCAGCTTTTAAGCTATGCGCATTATTATGCAGAGGGATTTAATCCCGTTTCCTCAGTTTTCGCGCTTGTAAACACATCCGTAAAACATAAAGCGCCAGTAAAACAAAAATAAGCGCGTATGCGATGATGAAGTATTGGCTATTTTCAGGCATTATTGCTCCTCTCCACGGGCATCAAACTTGGCTACTTGGTGCTTTGCTGTGCCCTCTTCCGGCTCACTTTCGAGCATCCTTTGTGCCATTTCCAGGCGCACACGGTGCCACAAAAGCACCACAAACAATAGCGTAAATGCCACAATACTCGCCGCCATGGTTTGATACATCGGGGATGTCATGACCATTTTCTCGCCGGTATTGCCAAAAATGGTGGGATGGATGGTGCGCAAGAGGCGTGCGGAGAAAAAAGTGAGTGGCACGCTCACAAAGCCAACAATGGCGTAAATCGCCCCAAGACGAGCCGCGCGCGTCGGCGAATCAATCGCGCGGCGCAAGAGCAAATAACCTAAATAGGTAAAGCCCATAATGGTCATGGTGGTCAGGCGTGGGTCCCAGGTCCAGTATGTGTTCCAAACCGGACGCGCCCAAAGCATGCCAGTCACCGTGCCCAGCACAGAAAAAAGCAAGCCCAGCTCTACGCCCGCCAATGAAAGCGAGTCATAAACTTCTTTGCCTCGAGCCAGATATAAGATGCCGCCTATCGCCGCCACAAAAAAGGAGACCATACCTAACCATGCCGAACTAACGTGGAAGTAAAAGATTTTTTGTGGCAAGCCCATGGTCAGCTCCAAAGGCGCGTAAAAAATAACCAGCGCCAATGCCCCCAAAACTGCCAATACGGCGAGCACGCTTAAAACAGAGAGCCATTTATTCTTTGATAACATATTCAAACACCATACTCGAAATAGTTGTGATAATGACGGCATACGCCGCTAAAAGGGTAAACCAAATGCTAATGTCTGCGAATGGAAGCCCCTCAAGTATTCCCGCGCCTGCTTTGACGACGGCGATATTGACCGGTATCAGCAAGGGGAAAAGCAAAACCGGCAAAAGCATGTCCCGCATGCGGGTTTGCACGCTAAGCCCCGCCAAAAGGGTTGCCATAGCACTATAAGCCCAGGCACCAAGCAAGATTAAGCCTACAAAAAGCCCATTAAACAGAGAATAATTGTAAAGCAGGCTGTAAACGGGCAGTAAAAAGAGCGCCAAAAGTGCCATAATCAAGAAATTGCTGAGCATTTTGGCTAAATAGACCAGTGAAAGATCGGGCGAGCCCAACAAGAGTGCATCAAAACAACCTTGATCTTGCTCAGCCGAAAAACTGCGGTTGATGCCCAGTGTGCCCGCAAAAACGACCAAAACCCAAACGATACCTGTGGCAATGCTGGCTTGTGCTTGCGGAGACAGAGAAAGCGCGTAATTGAAAATGAAAAGCGTGAGCACCGCAAAAGCGAGCATGGCACTGATGATGTCTTTACTACGCCATTCCTGGATGAGGTCTTTTTTAATGAGTGCCCAGAGACTTGCCATATATTGCCTCATGCCAGCACCTCAGTAGGACTTGCGGCTAAAACTTTTCCTGCTTCAACGCGTAAATAGCCGTCTGCAATGGTGCCAAGCTGGCTCAGTTCGTGCGTGCTAGCCAGAATGATGTGGTCCTTGGCGTGCTCTTCCTGCAAAACCTGCAACAGCATTTGGCTGCCATCGTCATCCAAACCGGTGAAAGGTTCATCCATCAGCAAGATCTTGGGCTGATGTAGCAAACAACGGGCGATGGCAAGGCGTTGTTTCATGCCCCGCGAAAAGCCACGCACAACTTGCCGGGCATTGGCTTCAAGACCAACCTTAGCTAATAATTGTCTTAAGGCTGTTTCACCAAGCTGACAATGATAAAGCTGATCATAAAATCGGAGGTTTTCAATGGCGGTGAGATTTTCGTAAAGCCAAGGTTGATGGGCGAGCATGGCGATCATGCGCCTGTTTTCGTTTTTAGAGGCATGCCAGGGTTGTCCATCCAAGTAAAAATCGCCACTTTCCGCGCGGCTGATCCCCGCCAGCAACCTCAAAAGCGTTGTTTTTCCGGCGCCATTTTTTCCCAAAAGGCCAATGATTTCACCAGATTGCAGGCTAAATTCTGCGCTGTTGAGGACTTTGGTTTTGCCAAAGCGCTTGCTAAGTCCGCGAACTTCAAGCTTCATGTGGGTCCTCAGGTGTTTGTTCTAATTGCGCCTCGTCTTCATTTAAAGCAGTGGCGGGTTTGCTTAGCGCCAACACCCCACCCAGAACCAGGAATATGGAACCGAGCCACAGGAAGTTGACCATGCCGTTTTCAATCAACTGAATAGTAGCGGTACCCATCTTGGCGTTGTATTCCAAAAGCAAGGTGTAATGATCGCCTCTGATTGTGGCGTGTTTGGAAGGATTGCTAATCCATTGATTGCGTTCGTAATAAACATCTTGGCCTGGATTGAGCTCTTTAATGAAGCGCTCGCCTTTATAGAGATTCAATTGTACATTAACCCGCAAATATTCCGGGTGGGAATCGTCTTGCTTCAGCTCAAGAAATTCAACGCTGTATTGCCCTAAAGGCATCCTATCCCCGGGAATCATCAGCCCTTGAATGCGGTCGGTAAAGTGAGCCATGCCCAAAACGCCGAGTGCGATAAACAAAATGCCAGCATGCACCAGCCAAGCCGCGTAGCGCGCACGCTGATGCCAGAAGCGCTTCCAATCTCGCCAATCGACCAGACTTTGGACAACTAAAACCACTATACCGAGCAGTATAATAAAGATCACTGCCAACACGATCGCCTTTTTGCTCAGGAACACAGCTGTTGCAAGCACGCCAATCAAAGGCAACACCAAAACCAACCATAGCCATTTGCTTGGTTTCTTAAACGCGCTCAAACTCCAGCCGATGATCGGGCAAACGGCCATCAAAAACACCAACAAAATGAATAGCGGTGTTGTGGTGCGGTCAAAAAAGCTGCGGTCAAAGGTGATCGCGGTGCCACCAAAACCCTCGCTAAGCATGGGAAAAAGAAGACCATACAAGCAAATGACCAATAATCCCAGCAAGAGAATGTTGGTATAAAGGATAAGTGATTCGCGGGTAAAGAAAGACTTAAATGCCCAGCCGCTGCCCAAATCTTTCCATCGTTTTATCATCCCCCAGATGGATATCAGCAGGGTTGCCAGCATAAAATAGCCCAATGGCGCTGAAATCTGGCTCTCGCCAAAGGCATGCACGGAGCTAATCAAACCCGTGCGCGTGATGAAAATGGCAAAAAGGGTCATCAGCCAACTCAGCAAAGCCAAAGCAAAATTGAAGCGCCTAAAGACCTGTTTGTGTTTTTCGATGAAGAGGCTATGCAACAAGGCGGTGCTGGTGAGCCAGGGCAAGAGCGATGCGGTTTCAACCGGATCCCAAGCCCAATAACCACCCCAGCCAAGCACCTCATATGCCCACCAACTGCCCAGGGCAATGCCAGCTGTTAAAAACAGCCATGCGCCCAGTAGCCATGCGCGGGTTTTGACCAGCAAGTCGCCGAGCTCTTCGCCACGAATGAGTTTTGAAACAGCCAGCGCAAAAGGCGGTAAGAAAAGCGCGAAACCCAAATAGAGGATAGGCGGATGAATAACCATGCCCGGATGGCGTAGCAAGGGATTGAGCCCAAAGCCATCCAGCCAGCCATAAAGATGCGCTCCCTTTGCCGGCGCGAAAAGCGCTTCAGCGAGCTCATCACTGGGTAAAAGCCAAACCCGCTTGAAAGGATTCTCAACAAAAAAGGACAATCCAGCAAAAAAGACGGTGTTAATGGCGAGCACGAGGTATGCCCAGGCATCCAAAGCTTGTTTTTTGCGCATCAAGGCGATAAACAAGACCAGGTTAACAATCCAACTCCAAATGAGCAATGATCCTGCCTGCCCACCCCAAATGGCAGTCATTTGCAGCACTTTTGGCATGGCTTCATGGATAACCGAAACAACATAGGCGTTGGTGTAATCTTGCGTGAGCTGCAGAATCAACAGCGAAAGCACCGCCAGGCTGTGCAAGACAAACGCGCTAAGACTCAAGGTCTTAACCGACACAGGAATGGTATGCTTTTGACGGAAAAGCTGCGAAAGCGTGATGCCAATGCCCGCTAAAAGGCAAAGAAGCGCCAAGGCAAAGCTGATAAGACCACTATAAAAGAAGAACATAAGGCTCCATTTCTTTAGCTGCCTGGCTCATTCTGGGTTTGTCCGGGCAATTCAGCTTCATATTTTGAGGGACATTTGAGCAAAAGTTCACTGGCTTGAAAAACACCGCTCGCGTCCAGCTTGCCGGTAACGATGGCTTGGGCTTCATGTTGCAAGAGATCCGGGCGCACACCTTCATAATAAACGCTGATTTTTGGCAAGCTGGGATTTGCGGCAGCATCGGCTAGCACCTTTGCCATGCCACCCATTTCTTTTATCACCTTGTGATCGCCGGGAATTTGCACGATATCAAAGCTTAATTGCAACTTTTTAGCATCATACACAATGCTATCGCCAAGCACTGCCCCGCTCAGTCGCAAACTTTTACCTTCAAGCTCAGCCGAACGCACTTGAATTTCTTCAACCGTCATAAAATACTGTGAGCTTGAGCGCGTTGCAGAAATAATGAGCCACACCAATGCCGCAAAAATGATTACAGCACCGATGATGAGTTTGAGGTTTACCTTCTTTTTGGGTTCTTCTTGAGACATGTCTTCACTTTTTTTGATTGATTGTTTGTCAGGCACGGCATGTTTCACTCAGAAGCCTGCGCTTGGTGCCTATTTTAACCTAAATTGGGAGGCTTTGCTCAAGTGTGAATGGGTTCAATACATGTGAGACAGTATTGGTATCAACTCCAGGTGATATCTT
>ENA-UOOH01000492-UOOH01000492.1-fermentation-metagenome-genome-assembly--contig:-NODE-492-length-44513-cov-19.403887_pt1 | contig 44513 bp, 44 predicted proteins | sample MGYA00245778_ERZ724025 | MGnify/ENA primary metagenome ERZ724025 (study PRJEB28704, sample SAMN03018313) | fermentation metagenome | biome: anthropogenic terrestrial biome; feature: soil; material...
AAGAATTTGATATGGCGTATGATGTTTTAAATGAAATTAAAAAGAATAGAATAATCGATGTAGCGTATATGAAAGCGCTTTGTTCAAGATTGCGGTTATTATTTACATAATCTTCTTTATAAAATTGATATATGAAGCAAGTATATTTACAATTTGCAGAGTTGAAGAAAAGAAAGAATGGAGAATATATAATAATTTATATTAGTGGAGAAGCGGGAAAATGGGCAAGTACGAGCAAGTATGAAGAAGGGTTAAAATAAATCGAAGAGAAAATTGGTAACGGTAAAGACAATGAGTTTTACGTTTAAAAAATAGGTTAAAATCATCCTACTTTATGATATAATATACCCAGGAGGTGATTTTGTGCTACTTAACACAAAAAAAATAGTCACAATCACTGATGCCAATCAAAACTTTTCAAAAGTTGCTCGTTTGGTTGATGAGGAAAAATCGGTTGTAATTTTAAAGAATAACAGACCCAAATACGTATTAATTGAGTATGAGGAGTTTGCAAAAGAAGCTAAATCAGAAGAGGATAAACTTCAGGATATAGCAAACAGAGTTTTGGAAAATAATATTGGAGCTTTTAGGGAGTTAGCAAAATGAAGCTAATAACTGTTGAACAGGTAATCAAGTTTCATTATAAAATGGCTGAAGCAACTGGTGGTATGGTTGGAGTAAGAGACTTGAATTTACTAAAATCAGCAAAAATGTGTTGGATGCTGTTTTTATTTTTCCAAATTGTCGAAAGATGACTGGTACAGTCTATTATCTTTAATAGAAAAAGAATATGAAGCAAGCAATCCTGCTGTGTGAGTATAATATTTTTCGTATGTGAGGTAAGAAATGTGGAATGAAGTTGAGACATCATGGATGTTTTTAACTCCCTTTGAGATTCATGAGGAATATAAAAGAAATGGTTAATGTCTATAAGTGAATTGATGAACATAAAAAACTAAGTGTAAATCTCTAAGGGTGAATCATTCATGATGGTGAATAATGCTTAAAGGGAAGTGGTGTGATATGTCTAAAAATATAGTCATTTACGATTTAAAAAAAGATGATGATATATCTGGATTGGTTTCCTTGTCAAAAGATTTTTTTCTTGAGTATCAATCGCATCATAAGGAATTTTTTCTAATAGATGACTTAAAAGATAGTGATATTATTAAATATTTCAATGGATTTATTGATGTCGAGGAACGTAAGGTGTTTATTGCTGTCCTGTCAGGACGGGTTATAGGGTATATAGCCGTTTATGTTAAAGCTCAGCCTTCTTTCTGGGAAATAAAAAAAGTTGGAGATATTTCGGGATTGATGGTTCATAAAGACTATAGACGTAAAGGTATCGCAAGTAAATTGATGTCAAAAGCCATTGATTTCTTTAAGGAAAAAGGAGTGAAGTATTATTCAGTCTTTACAGCAGTTAATAATCATTTAGCAATAGAATTTTACAAACAAAGTGGCATGGAACCACTTCACATTAGAATGCTTGGCGAGATAGACAATATGTGAGGTAAAAAATGTGGAATCACCACACCGCTTCACCGGCTGCAAACACCGCCAGAAAGGAAAATCTTATGAATGAAAAGATTAGATGCTCTTGGGCAGGAAATACCCCTATATACATAGACTATCATGACAATGAATGGGGTCGCCCTGTACATGATGATGTCAAGCTGTTTGAAATGCTTATTTTAGAAAGCATGCAGGCAGGGTTGACATGGATAACCGTGCTTAAAAAGAGAGAAGCATTCAGGGAGTCTTTCGATGGGTTTGACCCATATAAGGTGGCTCTGTATGACGATGGGAAAATCCAAGAACTTATGGCAAACGAAAAGATCATAAGAAATCGCTTAAAAATCAATGCAGCCGTGAGCAATGCTAAGGCATTTTTAAGGGTTATAGAAGAGTACGGGAGCTTTGACAAATTCATATGGGGATATGTGGATTATACACCTATCACATGCCATTGGGAGAAACACAGCGATTTACCCGCAAATACCCCACTTTCCGATAAGATTAGCAAAGACTTAAAAAAAATGGGCTTTAAATTTGTAGGTTCGACCATAGTTTATGCATTTATGCAAGCCATAGGTATTGTCAATGATCATATTACGGAGTGTTTTGTCTATAAGGAGATATCTGAAATTACAGCTTGCTACGCAAGCACATAAATTTAAGTACGTTATTTTGCCTATGAAAAAAAGGGTCTAAGCAATTTCTTCCGTTATTTTAAGCATAATCCCAAAAGCGGTTAATCCTAGGTTTTACATAGTACGAAAAAAATTCGAATTGAAAATAAGCATAAGGTTGTTTATTGATAATGAATTAGGGGGAAAATTTGTGACTGGACTTGTTATTCGGAAAGCAACAATGAATGATATCAAAGGCATCCAGAATATACACCGCAATTGTAATGATCCATGGGATAATGAAACTGAGTGTAGAAGCTGGGTTGAAAAACGGCTGGATAGAGGATTCTATATACAAGTTGCTGTTCTTAACAATAGAATTGTAGGGCATGGGGAATGGATTGTTTCAGATGAACCTACTAATAAGTTTCTTTACTTAGGTCTGCTTCAAATTGATAGTGATTATCAAAAGCAGGGTATAGGGCGTGCTATGCTTAATGATGGTCAATATTATGCAAGACAAAACGGATGCAAATCAATTGTAACTATACCGGATAAAGAGACAGGCTCCATCTCTTTTTATAGAAAATGCGGATTTACTCATGGAAGAAACATCAAACAAATTAAAATTCCTACAATTAAACATACAGACTATAATTCTAACAACAAAAGAATAGATCATGTTCCATTCTCTATAATTAAGGAATTGCCTTTTATTTTTGGTTTATCACAAATATCATCCAGGCATATGTGGGAGGTATGCAACGAACCCCCGAAAAGTGATGATCGATTAACGCCAGCTATAAGAACGGCTGAAGGTGATTTCGTTCAATTTAGTTATTACAAACCCTCTGATACCGGATTAGTATTATGCTGGTCTCCATCAAATGATATAGATAGACTACTGAAAAACATTTTATGTTTTGGTTATGAATGTGGGCTTAAGCAAGCTAAATTTAGCTTTTTTGAGCAGTATGAACACTTTTTTAGCGGGTTAAGTACAACCATTGTTAATGATCCAGATATTGAACTTCTAAAATGCATATAGATATAGGTATAGTTTTATGAATTATGAAGCAGGTTATTACCTTGTATTTAAATGAAGAGAAGACAAATAACGAAAGTGATATAATTAAATTTACCTTAAGCCAAATAGTCCAGATTGGAAAGCTACCGCACCCTGCAGCGGATAGCACAAGAAAGGAATCAACATGAAAACACTTATTATAAATGGTTCTCCAAGAAAGAGCGGAGGAACATCAGTATTAGTAAACAGGCTTAAAGATCTTTTGGATGGAAATATTTCAGTTGTTGATACATACTATTGCAAAATATCTCCGTGTGTAGATTGCAGATTCTGTTGGACCCATTCCGAATGTGCAATAAAAGACGATATGCAGCAGGTTTACCAAACCATTAATGATGCTGACAACATTGTGATTGCATCTCCTATCTATTTTGGTGAACTTACAGGTTCCTTGCTACAATGGGCTAGCAGGCTTCAATATTTTTGGGTTTCAAAGACCTTTCGTAAAGAAACTGTTTTAATAAAAAAAGAGCGGTATGGCGGGGTTATACTTGTCGATGGTGGTGACGGTTATACAGATACATCGTTAGCTATGGCAAAACGGCTTTTGCGCAATATGGGGGCTGAATATAAAGATTGGGTTTACTTTTTGGGTACTGACAGGATTGAACCAAGCCTTCCGGGTGAACCGATCATGGAGAAGCTTCGTAATCTTTCTGACATATTAAATAGAAAAACCCAATAAATAGTCGGTATATGTACTGCTAAATGTCCATCAACACACTGCTGTTGTGTTTGATATGACATGACGAAAACAATCATAAATAGGAGGCGAAAGGTTGAAACAATGCAAAAATAGCAAAAAACTAAAAAAGAGTACAAAAAACATAGCCCTTATTTGGACTGATTTTTTGCACTCTATTCCACCTGATATTGTACGATAGACCAAAGCACCTGCACACTGACAGCAAGTAGGTGGTCACCGTGATGTCAATGCCGGGAGGACACTATCTAAATCTATTATATTGTGCTACGCAAAAGGAGTCAACAGTTTCATTACGTTTTGTGCCTTGAGCGAAGCGAAAGGAATGAATATAATAATGATAAAGATGATAATAACGGATTTAGATAATACACTTCTGCGAAGTGATAAATCTATTTCTGAATATACTATTTCCACACTTATGAAATATCAAGACAAAGGAATTAAGATTGGCTTTGCAACTGCGAGGTCAAAACAATCCTCGTCAAGATTTCTTAACCAGTTTACTCCTGATGTATTTATCGGTTATGGAGGAGCGGTCTCGTTTGCAGGGGAAGAAGTAATCTCTCGTTTTGATATTCCTGCGGATATATCTTCCCAACTGATAAATAAATGCTTACAGGAGCCTGATATTTTATATGTGCATGCAACAAACGAATCTGTTGCTTATACCAATAGGGTAGATACATCAGATGCAGATTTATCCCATTATAAATATGTCGATTTTACACTAAATGACAATATAAGCTACTTGAAAATATCAATAGTCACCTCTAACCCTCACGTTGTTGAGCGTATAGCTTCAAATTTCCCAATGCTCGACTTGTTGCGTTATACTGGCGAAAATTTATATAGATTTGCTAACCGTAACGCTGTAAAGTGGAAAGCGGTTAAGGCTGTCGCTGAATATTATAATATTAATACAGACATGGTTGTAGCTTTCGGTGACGATATTAATGATTTAGAAATGATTAAAAATTGCGGTGTTGGCGTTGCAGTGGAAAATGGCATTGAAGAGGTTAAGTCGGTTGCCAAGTTCATCTGTGACATTAGCGACAATGACGGTGTTGCAAAATGGTTAGAAGAATGCGTATTATAAATATACTAAGGAATGGAGTTGATGAGGTTTATGAATTATGAAGCGGGTTATTACCTTGTATTTAAATGGGTAATGATTATTTTTATACTTTTATCTATGGGTTTTGTTGGATGGATTTATGTAAAAAGGGCAATAAAACGTGATATTAAGCTTATTTGGTTTTGGTTAAGTGCTATGTCTTTACATGGTACAGTGATTTTTCTCATCCAGCTTCTAAGACCCATAACCGATTTAGAAGTGAATGCTATGCAATCAGAAAGAAATACGTTATTGCTATTCATGTTTTGTATCTCTTTCATTGTTACTAATATTTTATGGATAATTGGAGCGGTTTTAATTGCAAAAAACAGTGCAAAGGCAGAGAACAATAAAATTGAAAGTAATGTTTGAAGGTAACTTTCTTTAAAAAAGCGTTGAGCTTGAATTTCATCCATAATTATATTTAGCATTGAAATTCCTAGTATCTTAATACTAATTGGTATTACAGGGCTTCGTGTATGTTGATAGAGTTCTATATGCAAAGAGAGATTATATAAGAATTTTGTTTGGCAACCTATGATAAATTATTTATATACTGGTCGATTGGAGAAAACTAAATGAATGAAATAGAATTGGTATTTCCCACAAAAGCCCATGAAATAGATGCGAAGGAATACTTTGAAGAACATATCCTAAATGGCGAAAACAATCTTCATGGGGATAGTGGCTTGGATAGTGCGGAAAGTTATGACGAGTGGCTAAAAAAAATTAATGACGCCCTGACTCGTGAAATTCATTCCATTATTTTTTTCGCAATACGGAAAAGAGATAACAAGCTGATAGGTACAATCAATGTCAGATATCCTTATCTGGGATATGTGAAAATACATGGGCATATCGGTTATGGCATACGACCAAGTGAGCGTAAAAAAGGATATGCAACAATGATGCTAAAACTGGCTCTTGAGCATTGTAAAAAAGTTGGACTAGAAAAAGTTCTTTTAACTTGTGATAAATCGAATCTTGCTTCTGCAAAAACGATAATGAAGTGTTCAGGTGTGTTTGAAAACGAGGAAAAGCAAAATGACGGAGATTTTCTACAAAGATATTGGATTGAACTTATCTAAAGCTGAAAGCCGTCGTTAGTGTAGGACATTATCGGAAACCGGGTGCAAAGGACGCTGCGTCCTGCAGGTAAGCGTCAAATAGAACCCGTCTACAACTATTGGTATACCTAATTGTTCGATACAGGAGATAATAATAGAATAGCTTTTATACATAAAAAGAAATTAAGGTAGCAACATCATGTTGCATTATATTTCTATAAACTATGGAGGTATGGATGAAAAAGAGAATATTATTATTTATTGGTGTAATAACATTCATACTTTTATTTACAGTCTTATTATTTAGTGATATAATTTTCCAAGAGGGAAATCCTATACTAGTTATTAAGGGAATTCAGCAATTGCAAAAAAAGGATGTTGTTATTGTCCAATTTTCAAATAACCCAATAAAATATATAATAAAAAACGATAAAAAAGATTCGAAAAAGTATCCTTTACTAATGCCTGGAACAGGACATGAAGTTTACATTGACAATAAAATAAAACAAGGTTGGGAAATTGAAAGTACACATGGATCAAGTTTTATTCTTACTAAAGACAACACTACACTAAATGTATTTTTAAGAATGTTTACACAGGAATATATAATAATAGAGGAAAAATATAATTAAAAATAATATGGTTATCACCCAGAAAGTCACAAAGTGACTTTCTGGGTGACCTATTTAAGTGAAAATGAAGCGATTGGAATTGGAAATCTAGGGGATCAAAAATTAATACATTACTGCGTAATTGTTTAAAAATGTGAATCAACAAAGAGGGTAATCTTTTGAAAAGAATAGCCAGTACGATAATTTCAGTTCTGATATGATATTGATGATGAGATATAAAACAATAGTTTGGACAACTAAAGACTATATTGTAAACCGAAATTTGTTTTTAGGAGCTGCATATGAAAAAGACATTAATACCGATACTTATAATATTATTGTTCTTAGCGGCCTGCAATAATGACAGTGTTGTTAGCAGTGACAGCCAGTCTGATAACTCTGGCAAGGCCGCTATAAACCAAAAGAATACAGATAATGCCATTAAACCCGATGTCATGCAGATTTCGAAGATTCGAATAAAAAATTTGTATGACGATAGTGAAGCTGAGTATACGGATAGCAGTTTTATTAGTGAATTCTGCACTTTGCTTGCCGGACAGACTTTTTCACAAACCAGCAGCAAATGGAATGGTGATTACCGGGTTGAACTGTTTGGTGCGGATGACAATATAGCGGTCATGATGACCATATATGGTTCAGTTGTGACTTTCGATAGCGATATAACGATAAATGGGAGGTTCATTAAAAAAGGGAGTTATAATGCCAGCCAGTGGATATCTGACTATGCGAGAAAGTATTTAGAAGGAATGGTTGTTGATCCTGTTTACATACAATATCCTGCTGTCATAAGCATTCCGGATAACATAAACTATCAGGAAATAGTGGATAAGGGAAGCATCAAGGTCAATACTTATGAAACCATTGAGCAGACATACGAGTTATTGTATAGTTCCTTTGCCAATAACGAGTTTAACATTCTGAATGTCAGGAGACTGTTCGACAATGAGGAAGTGGAGGCCGAGGCAGAAAAAGCAAAAGCAAATGGCAGGTGCATATTGATTGAGTTTAATACCAGCGAAACCTATCTGGAAATAAAATCTGAAAACAGCAACAGGCAGGGTGCGAAAGCTTATATTGTTACTCTTGCTGCCAACCCTGGCAAGCCTGGTACATATAAGCTGATCACGAATTCAATGATATTCGAAATAGAAGCCGACAGGGAATTTAATGCAAAATTCAATGACATTTTCGAAGGCAACAGAAGCATTTCAAAAGACTTAACCCCTGACGACATCAAAAAGTTATACGTAGAGAATAAAACCTTCTATGAAGAGAATAAACCTTCATATATGGAGTATGTGTGCAAAAATCTTGGTATTGAGAGGTGGTTTGGAAACCCGCCAGAAAAGATTGAAATTACCAGACAGAAGCTTGGCAAAGGTGGAGATATGTATACGGTAGTGGCCCTCAGCAATCCCTATGATATTAGGCTGCATGTATTCAAAGGAGGAAATGGCCATCCCTGGGACTTTATCGATTACATCGGCTTTGGCGGAAGGTTAGCAGGTACAGAATACCGCCTGGAATCCTGGGCTGATCATGTATGGATAGTGGGAAACAGCTGCAGAGGGCATGGAACGGGTGAAGCCAGGTATTATCAAGACTGGTATGAGTTGACGAGTGAAGGCAAAAAAATAGTGTTAAGCTTACCCTATGATGAGTATTTTGAGCATCATTTAGGTGGGCATTCTGTCATCGCTGACACTGTAAGCATTGAAACCAATGGGGAAATGAGGGTTTCAGTTGATTATACAATTACAAAAATATATCCGCTGAATCTGGACATTGCAGATAAATATGGCAGGGTTTGCATAAACACGAAGAAGCATGTGGAATTTATATGGGATGAAGCTCTGGAGAAATTTGTGTCGGAGTATGATGTTGATGAATTAGGGTTGACTGTGGTGGAGGCGGATAGTCCGGAAATAACAAGGCAGTGCGATGATATACTGGAGAAGTATTATGATGAGCTGCTAAAGGGGTTGACCGAGGCAGAAACTGAGGAAAATGAATTCGTCAGAGATACTAAGGTTGAAGGCTTAATGAGATTTTTGGAAGATTGCAGCGATGGCGGAAAGAAGAGGAAGCTAACAAATATAGCAGAGAGCATGACAAAATAGGAAAATGCACTTCACTAATTATCTCTAATAACTCCCCACAACGCTATCTCAAATTAGCTAGCCAACAAATTGATTTAAGTAAAATATATAAAGAAAATAGGGTCACCACACATCGCCTAGCAACTCATTTGCGTAAAGTACAAACAGGCAGAATGCCTTTGTAAGCAGGGCATAAGGTCATGAGGTGTAGTATGAATAAAAATATACATAAGTTAATTTCAAGAAAAGTGAAAGAAATCGAGAACGACATTATCAATATACGAAGACATTTTCATATGTATCCTGAATTACCGGGTGAAGAAAAAGAAACAAGTCGTTTAGTCGCTGAGAAACTTATATCATTAGGAATGGAAGTGCAGACTAATATTGGTGGATATGGAGTTGTCGGAATATTAAAAGGTGCTAAACCGGGTACTACATTAGCTTGGCGTGCAGACATGGACGCATATGCTATGCAGGAAAAAACTGATATACCATACAAGTCAAAAATAGACGGTGTAATGCATTTATGCGGTCATGATGCGCATACAGCTATTGGATTAGGCATAGCCCAAACGTTATCCTCTTTTAAAGACGATTTGAGTGGTACAATCAAGTTTATTTTTCAACCGTTTGAAGAGGGCTCAGAAGGCGCAAAGAGAATGATTAATGATGGTGTTTTGGAAAATCCCCGTCCATCGGCGATTTATGGATTACACCAGGGGAGTCTTGGTGCAAACCAAAGTTACATGGAAGCAGGGGAGCTGAGTATTATTTACGGGGCTGCTCTTTATGGCCGGGAAATATTAAATATTGATATCAAGGTTAAGCGTGAAAGATTCAATTCTTGGGCGGAGCAGGAGATTTTCCTTAATAGAATAAGCAAAATTAACCGTTGCACCAATAAATACGGAACAAAGGATTCTGATAATTTAGTAGAGTTGAAAATACTTAAAAAAGAAGGTAATGACGAAACCGGAGAAATTCATATTAAAGCTCAATTCAGATATGCCATGCAACAATACCGGGATGATATCAGGCAAGAGTTAGCAAAAATAATCGATGAATATGCAGCGCAGCCAAATATTGAGGTGAAAGTCGATTACGAAGATTCACTTCCACCGGTATACAATGATGAAAAGCAGTGTAAAGAAGCTGAAGAGATTTTGAGGTCACTTATTGGCGACTCTGTGAAACCAATCTATGAAGTACCTATACATGGAACAGATGATTTTTCTCGTTTTCAAAATGAAGTGTCGGGATTATTTTTCTTTTTAGGTTCAGCCGATTTAGAAAGAGGTATAAAAGCCTGGAACCATACGCCAACATTTGATATTGATGAACGATGTCTGGCATTTGGAGTAAAAACCATGTCATCTTTTCTTTTCGAAATGCTGGAATGTAGAAAAAAGGATTTATAGGTGCAGCATCCAAATGAGATAAAATGTTTTAAAATTAGGAGGTATCATGCTAGAGCTAATTATTGTAAGACATGGTCAATCTGTTGCGGATATTGAAAACCGATATGAAGGGAGAGCTGATTTCCCACTTACGAATTTGGGATATGAACAAGCTGTAAAACTTGCTTTATGGATAAAGCGAAATTACCCTCCAGACTTAATTGTGAGTAGCCCGCTAAAAAGAACATCGGAAACTGCTAAGATTATTGGTAAAGAAGTAAATATGGAAGTAAAATATGACAACGATTTGATGGAACTAGATTCCGGACTCTTGGCCGGCCTTTTAAAATCAGAAGCGGATTTAAAATTCCCAAAGCCTGAAGGTGGTCATAAAGCCCACGAAGCAATCCTGGGAGGCGAATCATTAATTGAATTCAGAGCACGGGCAGAGAGGTTTTGGTCAAAATTAATCTGTACGCATTACAATAAAGAAACAATAAACAAGCGAATTCTGATTGTCTCACATGGAGGTATTATAAACATGTTATTTAGATGTTTTTTATGTTTGCCTATGAATGATGAATTTGTCATTCATACAGGTGATACATGCGTACATTTATGGAAAATTGCTAAAGGCAAGAAAATAATCGAATTTATAAATTGCCAGGAGCATTTACTACAAGCATGAAGCAGCCAGAATAGGATGGATTGAAATAAAAAATAATCCATTAAAGTACTTAAATGCCCAATGGACACCTGAGAATGAAGATACTCAAATATTTAATCCCAAAGGTTACAATGTGATTAGTGGATGGCCTATATAGAGGTAAAGGCGGGTAGGGCTCCACTGGTCTGGTTTACCGGCGTCGTGAAAATGGAACAGTAGCAGAAAGAATGCGCATTATCATCTGAGTAGACGCCAAGAAAGTATGTATTTTCAGAATGCTTAACAAATAAATATGTGATACAATTTAAGTCAGAAGAATAAAGAAAAGAGGTGCATATATTATGAGCGTAATAAAAGAAGAAGCAAGAAAAATTATCGATAATATGCCTGAACAAGCTACATGGGATGATATTATGTACCAATTCTATGTAAAGAAAAAAGTAATGGTTTCATTAGAAGCAGCAGAAGATGGGAACATAATCTCTCATGAAGAAGCAAAAAAGAGGTTATTGATGAAATGAGAATTCATTGGGCAGAACCAGCAGTATTAGATTTAGAAAGTATTAGAGATTATATTGCAAGAGATTCCGAGTATTATGCTGCTGAGTTTGTTGGAAGGATAATAAATGCTGTTGAAAATCTATGTGTTCTACCAAATATGGGAAGAAGAGTGCCGGAAATTGATGATCTAAAAATAAGAGAGATAATCTTTAAAAGTTATCGGATAATATACCGGTTGGATGAACAGAAAGAAATACTATTAGTGTTAGCTATAATTCATGCAGCAAGAGATATGAGCAATATTAAACCGCGACCTTGGGAAGTAATCTAGTTCCTAAAGGTCGTTTTTGACAAGGTCATCTCTCACAACAAGTGCGAAGCCAAAATATTACTGATCGGCTAATCGGAGCATTTTTAGTGGGAAATAAAAACACTCGTGTAATTTTACAGCAATTAAAGGATGGGTTATAATGTATATTATTCGTTATGCTGATGTCGAGGATGCTAAAGTACTGGGTGAAATTCACTCGAGGTCATGGAAGATAGCATACAAAGACATAGTTCCGGATTCAATATTGGATAAGATAAGTGCTGAAAATAGATGTAAATGCTTTGAAAAGGCATTATCAGAAAAATTTGAAACAGATGTATTAATATATTTGGATAATAAAGCGGTTGGCTTAATGGCATTTGGAAAGTGCAGGGACGAAGATCAAGATAACACTTGTGGTGAGATATGGGGTATTTATCTACTGCCTGAGTATTGGAACAGAGGAATAGGGGCTTACCTCATTAATTGGGGTCTAAAAGAGTTGAAAAATAAAAATTATAAAAAGGTCACACTGTGGGTGCTTGAAGAGAATTTAAACGCAAGAAAATTCTATGAAAAAATGGGATTTAAGCATGATGGCACAATAAAAGAAATTGTTCTTGGGAAAAAACTAAATGAGTATCGTTATGAAAAATCTATTACTTAACACAGTATGAAAGACTTGGAAGAGAGCGCCTATCCGGGGGGCGGAGTTTAAGATTACTCATAAGAAGAAAGGAACAACACGGTAAAACAAGACGATATGTCCAATGTGTGTATCGAAAACAGAACAAATGTTTTAAATTCATTGTACATTGACAAAGTATGTTATATAATGGATGTGCGAGCGACTCATGTTATAGTGGAGTGTATGTTTTTAGGCTCCTTGCTTTGTATTCCCAACTCATAGGGGTGGCGACGTTATAGAAAGTTGTTGCAGGGAATTTACAAAGGAAGGAGGTGGTTGATTTGGATTGTGATTTCTATGCCAACATTGGCTATGCTATTGTATGGTGTGTGAGATACATATTCATACCTATTGGGGTAGGTGTATCTGTGAGGTTAATTACAGTGAAACTACTTCAGCCACAGCCTGACAAACAAAGAAAAAAACGGTTTAAATAACCGTTTTAAATTAATCACTCAATTATAACCTGACAGCAACAAGCGTCGCCATCCCTACTATTATTATAACAGATTTTGGGGTAATGTAAACTACATTTTTTACATGATAAATGTATAGTAAGCGTTTTGGTGATGCGAATTACATAAAGTGCATGTATAAAGAATGGCTTTTTTAGTTGGGGTATATACGTTCCAGATAAAACTGCAGCTGCATTACATACTAATACAGAACAAAATACTATTTCTACAGAGGATATTTTATTGATATAATTTATATTCAGGAGGAGAAAAATGATATTATCGGATAAAACGATTATTACAATGTTGAAAGAGGGAACTCTTAAAATTACGCCATTAGATAACGATCAAATACAACCTGCCAGTGTGGATATCAGACTTGGTGACACCTTTAGTATTGTAGAAGACTCACATACAGGTATTCTTACATTAGAAAATGAAATAAAATACAAGACCATAAAAACGGATACATATGTTATACTTCCGGGGCAATTTGTACTTGCTACTACAATGGAGTATATTGGCTTGCCAAATGATTTAACTGCATTTGTTGAGGGTAGAAGTTCCTTGGGAAGAATGGGGCTTTTTATTCAAAATGCTGGATGGGTAGACCCGGGATTCAATGGAGAGATTACTCTTGAATTATATAATGCCAATCGTTGCGCAATAGAATTAAAAACTGGTCGTAGAATAGGCCAGCTTGTTTTTGCAAAAATGGACAACGCTGCATTGAACCCTTATAGTGGTAAATATCAAGGACAAAAAGGAGCAACAGGTTCAAAAGTGTTTATGGATAGTGATGTTAAATAGATGAAAAATTTCACAAATTGAAGAAATCCTTGTTGAAAGAAGCCGTGAACAAAGAACTATCTATTTTCAAGAGCAAGATATAATGAACAAAGAATTATATACAAAAATTTTAGATTATCGGTTATAATTCAGGAGGGAATATGAAAAAAAACTCTATCCAAGCAATAACCGTAGGAATTATCAGTGTTCTAATCGGAATTTTGTTTTTTCGATATGGCGGAATCAATTATAATCCAGGTGGTGTTACCGGGGAAACAAGCTCTTTGGACCTTTTATTATCAATTATATACATACTTTTAGTTTTTTCTGTTGCTTTTGTTGCGGGACTTTTTAACCTTCGGGGAATTATATGGGGTTTGTTCGGTTATTGCATTGTTATAATTATATTATTTTTCATAGGGGGCTTAGGTGTAGGTTCAATAATTGCAGTATTAGTGCTTCCTATGTATATACTTGTTGCTCCTTTTGCACCTGTTATAGATACTTTAAGTCGCTTAACAATTTCACCGTATATTAATGACAAAGCTGTAATTTTCATACCCATTTGCTTTTATTTGCTTTCATTGCTAATATACTATTTAGGGAGAAAAATAAAGGCAACTAAAAATGATTTGTTTTAAGAAATGGATTTTATATAGAGGCAACAAGATAGAAATGGTGGAAGGCGAGTATGCAGTGCAGTCACCTCACTGCTATGCCTACATCAGAGGAAGCAAAGGAGTAAATTAAGATGAAAAAGAAATATGAATATTTATTATTTGATATTGGTGGTGTTTTACTTGAGCACTCCAGTGGACAGAGAATTATTGAATGGATGGATAATCCAGTTAGCAATGAAGAAATGAGTAATATATGGTTGTTTTCAGAGACTGTAAGGAAATATGAAAGAGGTTTAATTAAATCAAAAGAATTCGCTGAAGGTATTGTTAAAGAGCTTCAGTTAAATATTGATGCAGAAGCCTTTCTTGAAGAATTCGCTTACTTTCCCAAAGGTCTTTTTCCTGGGGTTGAAGAACTGATAAAAGATTTATCGAACAATTATTCTATAGCGTGTTTTTCTAATACAAATGAGTTGCATTGGAGTAGGTTATGTGACGATTTCTATCTTGATAAAATAGTAGATCGGAGCTTTCTTTCGTTTAAAATAGGATTTATGAAGCCAGACCCAGAAGCCTACAATTATGTTATTAATGCTCTATCGTGTGAACCTTGTAAAATAATTTTCTTTGATGATAACAAAGTTAATGTTGAAGCAGCTAAAAGTGCTGGAATGGATGCAGTGCATGTATTAGATTTTTCAGACATGAAAAAGCAATTGTTAAGCATTGGTATTTTAGAAAATAAGTAGACAACGGATACGGGTGTGAAATTTGCTAAAGGCTTGTTTGTCGAGCATGCAAAACACTCTGTGGACTTTATCATTTACTGCAGTCCATTCCGTATAGTTTTTTAACAGTTTCTTCGATATCCGGTTCTTTTACGCTTAAATCTCTTATAGGCATACGAGAAGATAATTCTGAAATTAGCGAAGCTGCGGTTATTTCATTTCTGTCAAAGCTGTATGTCACCTTAAGTGTCTCTTGGCTTATCACTCTGGCATGTGCATGCTGTACATCCTCACATGGATGGGCAAGCTCTACCGAAAGTATTCTATGCGGTGCTAACTTCCGTATCAGGACATCAAGAGGACCATCTTCTACGATAATCCCATGATTTATAACCATTAATCTGCTGCATAGCTGCTCAACATCATCCAGGTCATGTGTTGTCAAGATTACTGTTACTTGGTTAAGCTTGTTTATGTCCCTGATAAAATTTCTTATTGAGTGCTTGGCTTCAATGTCCAGGCCGATGGTGGGTTCATCCAGGAAAAGAATATCCGGAGAATGTAGAACTGCTGCAGCCAGATCCCCTCTCATCCTCTGCCCCAGAGAAAGCTGCCGGACGGGTTTATCAATAAGCTCGTTGATTTTTAATACATCATTGACTATTTCCATATTTCTGCGATAAGTTGAATTGTCTATTTTATAGACTCGCTTTAAAAGCTCAAAGGATTCACCAAGTCTCACATCCCAGTATAGTTGGGTTCTTTGTCCAAAAACAACACCAAGCCTTTTAACTACAGCTTTTCTATCTTCATGAGGCGATATTCCGTAAATTGATACTCTACCGGAAGTAGGATGCAAAATTCCTGAAAGCATTTTCACAGTAGTACTTTTTCCTGCTCCATTTGGTCCGATGTAGCCAACTATTTCGCCCTTTTTCACGGAGAAGCTGATGTCGTCTACCGCACGAATTTTCTTCCTGTCAGGTTTAAACAGGTTTATGAAAGCACCTTTAATACCCGGTTTCTTTTTATTTGCTTTAAATTCTTTAATAAGATTTTCAACTCTGATAATCTCCATTATACTTCTCCACTCCACTTCTTTAGCTCTCATCAAAATTCTTATAGGCTACTTCTTTATTCTGATTTCCAAGTTTTCATCAATGACTTTGAGCTCGTATTTTAACTGGTTTTCATCAATGACTCTGGGCTTTCGTTTTTATCTGTTTTCATCGATGACTTTGAGCTCGTATTTTAACAGGTTTTCATCAATAACTCTGGGCTCTCATTTTATCTGTTTTCATCAATGACTCCGAACTCTAATTTTACCGGTTTTCAACAATGCCTCTGAGCTTTCATATTTATCAAATTCCATCCATGCCCCTAAGCCTCATGTTTATCGTTTCCATCTATGACCCTGAGCTCTCGTAGCTTTTCAATCCTATTTTAAAGAATATCTGGCTTGCTGCAAAAAACGTAATTCCGATTAATAAGGTGAGAAGCGACGGCTTCAAAGGTAAATTAAAGCTTCCGCGCATTCCCAAAAACTCGCTGGCAGGATAGAATGATATAAAGCCTATAGGAATTAAAAATGTGAATAATGTCTGTATAAAGTATGGATAAATTGAAAGCGGATATGTAGTGCCGTATTGCATCAGCTTAATCCCCATATCGATTAAAGCATAGTTCTTTTTAGTCCAAAAGGAGATTGTACCAACAAAAACATAAAAAGCAGTTCTAATCAAAACTCCGCCTATTATCACCATAATTATTGATAATATGTTTTTAAAACTGAATTCATAAGATACACTTCTGCAACCATATATAAAAATTATCAGTCCCGGGATAATGTCTATAACTCCTATCAAATTGATGTTATGTACGGTCATTTGAAAAAATATATTTAATGGTTGCAAAAACATGCGGTCAAATTCTCCATGAATAATCATGCTTTCCATATGCCATGTTCTAATGAAAAATGTGACCATAAGGCCATGGCTAATAACGCTCAAGCCATATAAAAATGCGAGTTGCGGGAACCCCCAGCCCTGAAGCTCATGAAACCTGTGAACCAGAAGCCTCAACATAAATATGCCGGCGAACCACTGGAGTGGGACCATAATCATCCAGCTTACAAGAAAAAGAGGATACTCCATCTGCCCTTGTAATGACAGCTTTGCACGATATAATCCAACAGATATATAGTGCTTTACGTTTTTAAACATGTATCATCCTCCTTGCACAAGCAGTTTTCTTTTTGCTCTTTTCCACATAATAAAAGTCAAACCTGAGAGTATAATCACCCACGTCATTTGTAGCAAAATTGAAGGAATGGCATCTCGAATTGTAATCTTACCGATATAAATGCCCAGAGGCGTTTGATACGTATATTGAAAAGGTAAAAAACGAGATAGGTCTTGTATGTTTTTTGGAAAGAACCAAAGCGGTACCATGCTTCCGGATAGAATAGTTATAATAATGTTTTTAACGATTCGCATGTTTCCAAGCTCGATTATCCAGAAAGCTAAGAGCCCTGTAATGGCACTGATAAGCCACAATATGGAATAGCTTAAAATGCAGCTTGGAACAAACAGCATTGCCGCTTCGATACTGCCGGGAAGCGAGAAACGGAATATCGGAGCTGAAACCAGAAGCAGAGGTACAAACCGAAGGATTGTTGCATTGAAAGCTTCCCCAATGTCCTCCATCAGCCAGCAAAAGAAAGGGTTAAGCGGACGTATGAAGTCTGATACAATATCCCCTTTTCGTATTTTATAATTAATACTGTTATCGACATTACAGACAAAGATAGAGCTAAGAAAAAACGAAATTATTATGTATGTTACCATTTGGCTTTCATTTACACCCTCTACCGAAGATGGTATTCCGACATAAGCTGCTTTCCAGACAAAAACCCCGGCAACCATAATAATAAAACTCGTGATAAATGACGAAAACACATCAAAGCTATATGACAAAGAGGTTAACAGGTTCATCTTAATTATGAAAATATAAGCTGACATTTTAACACCTCATATAATGTCAATTTTTATAACGAGTTGTTACAGAATACCTATCCCAACACTTCCCAGAGCTCATCTGTGTCGGAGGCAATAAAATCCGCACCGGCTTCTTCAAGTTCTTCACGGCTTCCATACCCATACAGAACGCCAATTGATTTCATGCAAAGCTTTTTAGCACCTAAGATATCGTACTTCCTGTCTCCAATCATAATTGCTTTTGATAAATCTTTTATGCCGCAGCTATCTATTGCAAATTTTAAAATATCATCTTTTTTTACCATAGTTCCGTCAAGATTACTTCCTACAATGTAAGAAAAATATTTATCAATGCCAAAATATTCTAAAATCTTTTCTGCAAATACCTTTGGCTTTGATGTTGCAAGAATAATACTGCCACCGCAATCCTTAATTTTCTTAAGTAAGGTCTCAATCCCATCATAAAGCAGGTTCTCGAATATACCCTTTTCAGTGTAGTACTCCCTGTAGTATTTTATTGCGGTTATTGTCTCTTCATTAGAAAGCCCATAAAATTCCTGGAATGAATCGCCCAATGGAGGCCCGACAAACTTTTTAAGCTCATTTCTGTCTTCAACAATTATTCCGTACTTGTTCAAGGCATACAATACTGAGTTTACAATTCCCTCTCCTGAGTCGGTTATAGTTCCGTCAAGATCAAATAAAACATATTGGTATTTGATAATATCCCTCCTATTTTTCCGCTTTCATTTTCTTCCGAAAGAGCGATGATTATTTAAAATTCGGTGTTTAATACATCATGCACAGTATTGTTACTCAAAAAACCGGAATCTGAATAAGGTTTCAATTTAATGGGTATTAAGTCTAAAATCCGGTTCACTCTGAAAGACTCTTTAATAATGATTATAATAGTGAGTCCCTTAAAGAGGAAGTATAGCAACTGCCCTGCTTTAACAAATTATAGCATATCGTAACAAAGCTGCAAAGAGTCCGAAATCAGAATTATAGCAATTACTATTTTAAGACACAAAAAAACAAAGCGGGGTTAGTAATATTCTGCATTTGACTGTATAATTAGGATAAGAAATAGTGACTTTTATTAACGAAGGGGTTGGACATTTATGAAACGGACAATTGGATTATTTATTCTATTCGCAGTACTCTTAAGCATCATACCGCAGCCTGCATATGCACAGGAAAAAGCATGGTTCAAAACAATAAAGGTTGATATAGGAAACGAAACACGGGATGTTAAGGTTGTCTGGATTGACATGAAGGATCCAATGTACCGTGCAGAGGTTGCTCTTGCTAATGGCCAAGCGGGACAAGTAGATTCTTTTATAAATATAGCAGAACAGCTCTCAGATAACGAAACAGAAGTCGTAGCGGCGATTAACGGAACCTTTTTCAACGCAAATTCCGATCTGCAGCCAACAGGAACTATTCGGCTGCAAGGACGGACTGCATTTTTCAGTAATTTGGGAACTTGTATTGGTTTTACCGGCAATAACGAAATTGAGTTTGCACATTTATATACCAGCGTCTCCGGCTCTATAAACGGCAACTGGGAATATCCATATAACTGGAGTGTATGGGGGATAAACCAGAATTACACTCAGGAGAATGCAGATATTATGTATACACCTGATTTCGGAAAAGAGGTGGATGCAGGTTCAAAGTCTGCAATTATCATCCGAAATGGCAGTGTTACAGCTATTCAAAAAGGAATTAGCCCCATCTACAGCGACGGATACACGCTGGTTATTGGATCGCCTACTTATTCTGTGATGTTTAAAGTTGGTGACAAGATTGATTGCAGGGTGAATACCAATCATATTGATCATAAAATAGCAGAAAAAAAGGGGGCAGAATTAGATTGGTCACATATAAGAACGGCTCTTGGTGCAGGGCCTATGCTGGTGAATAATGGCGTGATTGTTTTGAATTCGCAGCAAGAAGGTTTCACCGATGTTAAGTTCACCACAAACCGCGCACAAAGAAGCTTTATCGGTGAAATGGAAAACGGGATACTTGTGATTGGAACTGTTTCAAGCGTTACTTTTTACGAGTTGGCGACTGCTTTAAAGAACATGAATATTATAAACGGAATGAATTTAGATGGAGGAGCCTCTTCAGGCTTATACTATGGAGGGGAGCTTCTGACAGCCCCTTCAAGAAAGCTTAGTAACGCTATAGTTATCACAAAAAAGAAGACAAGGCCTGCTCGCTTACAGCTAAACGGCAAAGAATTGTTTTTTGACACAGATCCATACTTTGAAAACAATACCACAATGGTTCCAATGCGTGGCATTGCTGAAGCTTTAGGAGCAGAAGCCGGATGGGATTCGGAAACCGGAACTCTATGGATGGTAAAGGGAGACACAAAGGTTGAGATGTGGAACAATTCCAAGCTGATTAAGGTAAATGGTGTTGAACAGGAATTACTGGCTCCGGTAAAGGTGGTCTATAATCGTACCCATGTTCCTGCAAGGTTTATGACAGAGATATTCGGGGGGAGTATTTATTTTGATTACGACAATTACATGGTTGTCATGAGTATGGATAATCTTGATGCTAATGAAACATACATTAGGGCTGTTAGTAAGCTTGACAGTGGTAATACAGATGAAGCTTTGAAGCTGTTTTCCAAGGTGCTGGAGTTAGACCCCGCTCATGCAGGGGCTATGCTTAAGCTTGCAAGGCATTATGGCTCAACATGGGAAAACGAAAAGGCAAAAACCTACTATGAGCAATTTCTGGTTATTCAGCCTGATGACCTGAACGTCTGGAATTCACTCGGCTGGACTTATGCAAATTTAGGCGATGTTCCAAAAGCATTACAGGTATTCGAAACCTTGACCCAAAAAAATCCGCAAACAGCAGCCTATTGGTCCGCCCTTGGTGATATGTATGCGCATTATCAGCTTCAGGATGTGGCAAACGCAAGGATATGCTATGAAAAAGCACTTACCTGCAACCTGAGCGACAGTATGAAAGCCAACCTGAATGAAAAATTGAAAAAGCTCGCAGAATAACAGAAATGTGAAGTAATTTGTATACAGCTATTTGATGTAAAAATCTAATACCTTTTCGTGCATTTAAGTGTGATTATTTCAGTTATTTCATTGATTTTTTCGGGCAATATGATATGCTTATGTCGTAATCATCCATTGGAGGTGTTCGCTTGTATCGAAAAATAATGGAATATTTAGTTGAATGGAAAAACAGCCCTTATCGGAAACCCCTGATTTTACAAGGAGCAAGGCAAGTGGGAAAGACCTATTCTATCCTTGAATTTGGGCGGGAGCAATATGAAAATGTTGCCTACTTTAACTTTGAAACAGCTCCTATTCTGATTCGAACCTTTGATGAAAGCATTGATCCGGGGTATTTAATACCTGTTTTATCCCGTATATCAGGACAAACAATCATTCGTGAAAAGACATTAATTGTACTGGATGAAATACAGCTTTGTGAACGTGCTCTCACCTCCTTGAAATATTTTTGCGAGACTGCGCCGGAGTACCATATTGTTGCTGCCGGCAGTTTATTGGGAGTAGCAGTGAATCGGGAAATGTTTGCTTTCCCAGTCGGAAAAGTTGACATGAAAACCCTTTATCCGATGGATATGGAAGAGTTTTTATTGGCTTGCGATGAAGGTGAATTAGTTGAGCAAATTAAAATGTGCTTTCAAAATAATCAACCGATGCCCATCGCATTGCATGAGGCGGCACTCGCTTACTACCGTCAATATCTTGTGGTAGGTGGAATGCCGGACTGTGTGAGCAAATATCTTCAGACCAAAGATTTTATTTTGGTAAGGCATACACAAAATATGGTGCTTGCAAGTTATTTGAACGACATGAGTAAATATAATTCGCAGAACGAAATAAAAAAAACACGGCTTGTTTATGATAACATCACCGTCCAGCTTTCCAAAAAGAATACAAGATTTCAGTATAAGTTGATTAAAAAGGGCGCTCGCGCCGCAGAGTTTGAGAATGCGATTGAGTGGCTGGTACTCTCAGGCATTACCACTCGTATTTACCGTGTGGAACATCCAAAAAAACCACTGGAAAACTATAAAGACATCGACTCATTTAAAACATATGTTTCTGATGTCGGCTTGCTTTGCGCTAAAAAAGATATTGTTGCTGAAGATGTACTTTACCTTTCAAGTGAACTGGATGATTTCAAGGGCGGTATGGTTGAAAATTATGTATGCTGTCAGCTTATTGTCAATGGATATAAATGCTATTATTGGACATCAGACCGAGGTGCGGAAGTGGATTTTATTATCCAGCGTGAGGGGAAAATAATTCCCGTTGAGGTGAAATCTGCTGACAACACAAAAGCCAAGAGCCTGAATATCTATATAGGTTCACATAAACCGGAATATGCCATAAAACTTTCTTCCAAGAATTTTGGATTTGCGGATGGGAAAAAGACAATCCCGCTTTATGCTGCATTTTGTATTTGAAACCCCACTTCTTCGCATATTTTCAACCTATATGGTTGAAAAAAGCATAGTGGCTTAAAAAGCCACATATTAATGAAGTGTATTTTAGCCCGATGGTAAAAACATGTAGTGGTGGGATCCGGTTCTAAACTTCAGGTGGAGTAGAGTCTTCATCTGAAGCCCTTAGGTGTATTTTACAAGTAAAACGCTGATGTTCAGCTTTGCTGAGCGAGTTCACTACTATGGGGAACGTTGTGTTGTAATGGATTAACGCGGTAAGTGCCACCCTTTCATGCCATTGCGCATTATAGCCCCAAACAGGTTATCTTTTGTATTGGGGTTTTCCTCCATCAAGGCTTCGATATGATCCTTTATAAATTGCCTTTTTGTCATTCCGTCTACTCTACACCCGCTTTTTACGGGCGTAATGCCTTCACTCCGGACAAAGGATTGAATCATTTTTTCTTCAGTGTATATTAGAGGGCGGATTAATGTAATATCAGTTCTGTCAAGGTATGTTACCGGGGAAAACGTATTAATCCGCCCTTCATAGAATAGCGACAGCAAAAGTGTTTCAATCACATCATCCTTATGGTGACCAAAAGCTGCTTTATTACATCCAAGATTTTTTGCTGTGCTGTAAAGAATACCCCTCTTCATGTTTGAACAAAGAGAGCAGGGGTTTTTTTCTTTTCTTATATCAAATACAATCTCCGCAATATTTGTATTTTCGATATGGTACTCAACACCAATCTTTTTATACAGTTCAACAAGCGAATTTATATCAAAGTCAGGATTGCCTAAAGATAAGGTTATGGCTACGATATCAAACTTTTCGGGATAAAAACGTCGCAAAGCATTCAGGCAGTATAGCAAAGCGATACTGTCCTTTCCACCTGATACACCGACGGCGATTTTATCACCCTTTTGTATCATGTCATAATCTGTAACAGCTTTTCTTACACGAGATAAAAGTTTTTGAAGCATAATAGTTCTCTCCGTATTCTATTTAAGTACTCACTTTCCCACCTAAGCTTGCGATTAGTGTTTTGAGGCGCTGGTACCGACATGCTGGCGTGTGGTATCAACGTCGTCGGTAGCTTGCTATGGAGGTAAGCTACCGAAATATTGTAGGAAAGTTAAATTTAGTACTATATTAAGTAAAATTAGTTACAGGTTCTGTATTAAGCCAAACTAATTATAGACCCTGTCTCATCCCTATGACTTTACCGGTAAATACCGTATGGGCTTACATGGATTATGTCACCCTGCATATGTACATAAAGATTATAGCAGTGGAATTAGCTGCATGCAATTGCAATGCAAATATTTAAAACTATTTCGCCGTCTTGTAACGTTTTTGTAATGAAAGAATTTTTCTTTGTATTTTAAGTCAAGTATCCAATAATAAACGCAAAGAATACTTTGTGTGTTTATGATAAAATGATATTGAAGATAAAGGATCGATATTTAAGTACGGGATTTATAATTAAGAATTAGTAAATTTATATTTCACAAGGAATTAAACTTCAAAAACTATCTATACGAGGAGGAAAAAAAATGAGCAGTAAACTGGCGATTTTTGGAGGAGAAAAGGCAATAAAAACTGATCCTGGCAATATGTTTACATGGCCAATCATTACCCACGAGGATGAAGAAGCAGTGTTGGAAGTCTTAAGAAGAGGCGCTATGTCCAATACGGATGTAACAAAAAAGTTTGAAGAGGAATTTGCAGCCTGGCAGGGAACAAAATATGCTTTGGGGTTCTGTAACGGAACATCAGCACTTCAGGCAGCTATGTTTGCATGTAATATCGGAGCCGGGGATGAGTTAATTTGCCCCAGCGTTACTTACTGGGCATCAGCTATACAAGTTTTTTCTCTGAGCGGCACTGTAGTGTTTGCTGACGTTGATCCTAAAAGTCTGTGTATTGATCCTAAGGATATTGAAAAACGAATCACTGATAGAACAAAAGCAATCATGGTTGTGCATTACCTGGGTCACCCCGCTGACATGGATTCGATAATGGAAATTGCTAAAAAGCATAATCTAAAGGTTATTGAGGATGTTTCACATGCACAGGGCGGATTATACAAGGGAAGAAAGCTCGGAACCTTTGGCGATGTAGCAGCTATGTCATTGATGAGCGGAAAGTCCTTTGCTACCGGTGAAGCTGGAATAATGGTCACCAATAATATTGAAATCTATGAAAGAGCAATTGCTTTTGGACATTATGACAGATATCATGAAAACAGTATAGAAACAGATTACTTAAAGCCATATGCAGGGCTGCCTCTTGGAGGTTACAAGTATAGAATGCATCAGTTGAGTTCTGCGGTAGGTCGCGTACAGTTAAAATATTATGATGCACGCACAGAAGAAATCAGAAAAGCAATGAACTATTTCTGGGATCTCCTTGAAGGTGTTCCGGGACTACGTGCACATCGTCCGGCTAAAGATTCCGGCAGTAATATGGCAGGTTGGTATGCTGCAAGGGGTATATATGTAGAAGAAGAGCTGGGTGGCTTATCGGTATCAAGATTTGCTGAAGCTGTAAGGGCAGAAGGTTTTGAAGGCTGTTATCCCGGTTGTAACTTACCTCTCCATACACATCCTTTATTCAAGACCTGTGATGTTTATGGACATGGCAAACCAACAAGAATTGCACATTCAACTCATGACGTAAGAGAATTTGACAAGGATTTACCGGTTAGTGAGAAGTTTGGATTTATGACATATGTAATTCCATGGTTCAAACATTATACACCAGCTATCATTGAGGAATATGCAAATGCATTCCGCAAGGTGGCTGAAAATTACAAGGAGCTGCTTGATGGAGATAAGGGTAATCCTGCGAGCTTGGGCGGCTGGTCCACTTTCTTTAAAAAACACTAATTACACATAATGATTTTCCTCCGAGGCAGGTGCGTTCTAACAAGATGCACCTGTCTCTATGCATTTTTTGTAGTTGCGCTCCTTTGTGTTCCTGCGGTTATGCGGGTCGAACCTTGTGGTGCGTTCCAGTAGGTACTTCCTTTGTAGAGGAGAAAAAAGCGAAAAAAGTTGAAAAAAGGCTAACAAAATACGTTTGACAGTATTTTGTTGTTATGATATATTAGTTGAGTTGTAGTGTACCTATATATAAAAAAACGGTGTAAAAATAGTTTGTAGCGGAAGGAGGCATTGGAACGATGTCAGATCCAAGAAAACGAGACAGAAACAGCAGAGACGATAGAGAAGCGAACGACAAAAGAGGCGGAAGACCGCTCAGAAGAAGAACAAGAAGAAAAGTTTGTCAATATTGCGTCGATAAGGTTGAACATATTGAATATAAAGATATTGGGAAGCTAAGGAAATTCCTTTCTGAGAAGGGCAAGATTCTTCCTCGAAGGATAAGCGGAAACTGTGCAAAACATCAACGCCAGATGACCACCGCTATCAAGCGGGCCAGACATATTGCACTGCTGCCATACACCACAGATTAATTGGTTACAGCCTATAGATAATGTCTATAGGCTGTATTTGAATAGTTGTTAAATAAATTAAAATTTGATTTATCAGTATCAAATCTAGTAGAATGAAATTGAAAGCATTGCGGGAAATTGGAAGCACATGACCACCGATGTTATAATCATATTACATAACGACATCTGCTCAGGGAGTATTTGAACGATTTGCAGATTTTTAGAGCAGGCTTAAAAGTAATATGGAAAGCGGTGGAAATATGGATAAAGGTCTGGATATAGGCAGAAACCTTAGAATTGTTGAAAATTTAAAGAGTGAGTTGCTGGAGGATATTGCAGCACTGTACAGACATCTTGCAGATCCTGTTCTGGAGGACACAAGAGAGGTAGCGGCAGAAAATCTCTCTGATATGATTGTAATAGCTTACCTTCTTGGGAAAAGGCTTGGGGTTGATTATTGCGTCATGGACAGGCATATATCTAAAAAAATCCGGCTTGGTCTCATTAATGATAATGAGATTGAAAAGTATTTTGGGGATTTATCGGAATTGTCCAGAATGCGCTCAGGAGAGGCCAAGGGTGCTTAAGGTGTATTCAACGGTTTTTCCTGTGATTGCTTCTTAATTAAAATAACGGAAGAAATTGATTGCTCAGTTTTTTGCAAAGCAAAATAATGTACTTTGATTTATGCGATTGCGTAGCAAGCTATATTTTCAACACATCCAGGTTGCATGGGCGAGCAGCAAACGAAGTTTGCGACCAGCCATTTCAACGATATGGGGGGCATCTGAGCCTCGTTAAATTTGCAATGCTGATCCTGCTTTAAGCTGCAGGAATTAAAATATGGAAAAACCGGAGGGATGAAAATGAAAGTTATCTTAAAGCAAGATGTCCATAATTTGGGCAAAAAGAACGACTTGGTTAACGTCAATGATGGATATGCGAGAAATTTTTTGATACCAAAGGGTATGGCGATGGAAGCAAGTTCAATGGCTGTTAATGAGATGAAAATGCGTCAAAATGCCGAGAAATCAAGAAAAGAAAATGAGCTTGCAAATGCAAAGAAGATCCAGGGTAAAATAAACGACATTTCTCTGACATTTATATCAAAGGCAGGAGAAAACGGTAAGTTGTTTGGTTCAATAACAAGTAAAGATATCTCTGAAAAGCTTGAAAGAGAACATAAAATTTCTATAGACAAAAGGAAGATAAATCTACCGGAGGCAATAAAAGCTCTTGGTACTCATGAAATAGAAATTAAGCTGCATCAAGGTGTATCCTCCACATTAAAAGTTATTGTTGTAAACGGAGAATAATGAAACATAGGTGCAATGAACACTATACATGCAACAGTGGCAGACGGTAACAGTCTGTTAGCCTGAGCCGCTATATATGCGCTGGCTCAGGATGGGTAATGGCATCATTATCAACACAGAATGTAATGGTTTTGGAAACATCATAATAGAAGTATTCCCCGATGTCTTTCAAGTTTAGGGGAGAGAGGTGGTTGAAAAACGCCCAGTTGCAGGTAGTTCACTACTCAAGAATCCCATCGTTTAGCTATGGGAGTGTCAATACATGCGGAAATCCCAAAAACAAGAGGTATAATAATGGAAATTGGTCTAATAGACAAGGTACCGCCTCACAGCACGGAGGCTGAGCAGTCGGTGCTGGGGTCTCTCCTTTTGGATAAGGAAATATTACCGGATATTGCCGTAAAGCTTAAAAGCGAAGACTTTTACATGGAGCAGCACAGGGAGATCTACGAAGCCATCCTGGACTTATTTGATGACAACAAGCCTGTAGATCTTGTTACTGTATCCGAACAATTAACAAAAAGAGGCACACTTCAAAAAGTGGGTGATTTTGAGTATCTTTCAAATTTGGCTACCGCTGTTCCCACTACTGCCAATGCACCTCATTATGCGCAGATTATTGAAGATAAATCTCTTTTGAGAAAGCTGATTCAAGCAGCGGTGCAGATTCAAAAGAAGGGCTATGAAGCTACGGATGATGCACTAAATGTTTTAAATGATGCTGAAAAATACATATATGATATAGTACAAAATCGTAATCAAACAGGACTTATTTCAATCAGCGATGTTTTAGAAGTAACATTTTCACGCCTTGAAGAACTATATAACCATGCGGGAGAATTTACAGGTGTTCCAAGCGGTTTTACTGATCTTGACAGAAAGACTGCAGGGTTCCAGAAATCGGATTTAATACTTGTAGCCGCAAGACCTGCCATGGGTAAGACTTCGTTTGCCCTTAATATAGCCGCTTATGCTGCAATTCAACGGCAGATACCGGTAGCTCTGTTTAGTTTAGAAATGAGCAAGGAACAGCTGGTAACACGCATAATTTCCTCAGAGTCATTAGTTGAGTTGGAAAGAATGCGAAGCGGAAAGCTTGAGGATGAGGATTGGAAAAAGATGGCACACTCGTTGAGTCCTATGTCGAGAGCGCCGATATACATAGATGATAATGCCGGTATAAGTGTTATGGAAATTTTGTCAAAGTGCCGCAGACTGAAAATGAGAAGAGGGTTGGGGCTGATCGTGATAGATTATCTCCAATTGATGCAGGGGCGAAAACGGACGGAAAATCGTCAGCAGGAAATTTCAGAGATTTCTAGGTCACTAAAGATAATGGCAAAAGAACTGGAAGTGCCCGTTATAGCCCTATCACAGCTAAGTCGCGCACCGGAAATGAGGACTTCAAACCATAGGCCCATATTGTCTGACTTGCGTGAATCCGGTGCAATAGAGCAGGATGCAGACCTGGTCATGTTTTTGTACCGTGATGATTATTATAATGAAGACAGTGAAAAGAAAAACATTTCTGAAGTTATAATTGCAAAGCATAGAAACGGCTCAATAGGCACTGTTGAATTGGCATGGGTGCCACAGTATACTAAGTTCGGAAATTTAGATAGAGGAATATAGGAGCGCACTCCTAGCATAAAAAATGGATAAACTTGTTGAGAAAGTACGCCTGTGGGCTGAAAAAAATAAAGCATTACAATCCGGAACGGTGGTTGTTACCGGTGTTTCTGGGGGTGCTGATTCGGTATGCCTTCTTCATGTTTTAAAGCAGCTTGCAAAAGAGATATCGTTTTCCATAACTGCAGTTCATGTTAACCACATGCTTAGGGGTTGTGAAGCTGATAAGGATGAGAGCTTTGTTTCAGCTCTTTGTGATGAGTGGGAAATTCCAATAAGGATTTTTAGGGAGGATGTTAAAGCCTTATCTGAAAAGGAAAGAATCTCGATAGAGGAAGCGGGAAGGCTTGTCAGGTATGATTGCTTTCAACGGGTATTGCAAGAAACATGTGGAAATCATATAGCGGTAGCACATCATGCCCAGGATCAAGCGGAGACTATTTTTTTAAATTTGCTTCGTGGGAGTGGCTTAGATGGGCTTTGCGGCATGGAGCAAATACAAGGGCATATAATACGTCCTTTTCTCACAATGAATAAAGACGAAATATATGAGTATATTGAAAGAAACGGTCTTTTATATCGAACGGACAGCAGCAATCTTGAAAACTCATATGCGAGAAACACAATTAGAAATAGTGTTTTTCCACAGATTAAAAAAGAAACCGGAATCTCGATTGTATCTTCGCTGCTACGGGCTTCACAGCTTTTAAGGACAGACAGAGATTATCTTAGCCAAATGGCTTTAAGCTGTTTTGATAAAATAAAAATTTCTGAAGAATCGGAAACTATAATATTAAACCGTAAGGAATTTTTAGATCTGCATCAGGCAATGGCAGCAAGAGTATTGCGTATTGCCTGGGGAAAAATCACAGGCAGCACAAAAGGCCTTGAGGCTAAGCATGTTGAAATGACTTTTGGGATTGCTCGGAAGAAGAATTCCGGGAAATCAATTGATATGCCCGGAGGGATAAGGGTTAAAACCGATTATAACCGGCTTATAATATCAAAAAAAGAAACAAGCACAGCCTTACCTTTTAACATAGATGTGCACATACCCTGCATTGATGAGCCAGTTCTGGATAAGCTTAGAATAACTGCCATAGCTTATTCGAAAGAAGAATATATTAAAGCTTTTGGAGACACTTCAAAACAACCGGAAAAAAGCTTGGTACAGTTATTTGATTACAATAAAATAAAGAGGGGAATAAATATAAGGAACAGGCTCCCCGGAGATGTTTTTTTCCCTTTTGGAAGTCCGGGAAAAAAGAAGCTGAAGGATTTTTTTATTGATGAGAAAATTTCTAAAGACAAGAGGGATGAGCTGCCTTTGCTGGTAGATGGCGAGGGTATTATATGGGTCATTGGAAAAAGAACAGCAGAGGATTACAAAATTTCAAAAGACACAGAAGCGATAATATATGTTAAAATAACTGGTATCAATATTTAGTCACCGCGGAGGAAACACAATGAAATTTAGAGTTTTGGTTACAAAAGAGCAGCTGGACGAGAAAACCGCAGAGCTTGCAAAAGCAATAGAACGTGATTATAAAGGGAAAGATCTACTTCTTGTAGGGGTATTGAAGGGCGGTTTTATATTTCTTGCAGATTTAGTCAGAAAACTGTCTATGGACTTAGCGATTGATTTTATTTCCGTATCAAGCTATGGGAATTCAACAGAGTCTTCAGGCGTTGTGCGAATCATAAAAGATATTGATTCCGATATAACAGGTAAGCATGTGCTTCTTGTAGAGGATCTTATTGATACCGGGCTTACTTTGAATTACCTGAAAGAGCTGTTTAATACAAAAGGATGTGCCAGCGTAAAGCTTGCTGCAATATTAGATAAGCCTGAAAGGCGAAAGGTTGATTTAACGGTTGATTATGCCGGGATAACTATACCTGATGAATTCGTAGTAGGCTATGGTCTCGACTGGGCAGGGAAATACAGAAACCTACCCGATGTATGTGTTGTAGAAGAAACATAGACGTTGTTTTTTAGGGGTAATTGTGCTAATATATCATATGAAAATAACGAGGCTAAAATGTCCCCCACCTCATCGCATATTTTCACCCATTCTGGCTGAAAACGCTTGGTGGCGGGGACCGATTTCACAAAACAGGTGGCGAGTCAAAATCTCCCACCTCGTTGAAATGGCTGGTCGCAAACTTTGTTTGCTGCTCGCCCATGCAACCTGGGTGTGTTGAAATTGCTAAGCAATTTCTTCCGTTATTTTAACACATTTACGAATGTTAAGCATATAAAATTATAGCTTTAGAGAAAAATAAAAGTATCGCAAGACGGTGCAGATATTTTTCAAGCGGGAGGTTGACTCATTGAAGAATTTACGGGGAATCAGTTTTTATATTATACTTTTTGTTATTATATTGATTATTATTGCAATGTGGAGCGATATCAATGATCCTCTGGAGATGAAATATAGTCAGTTCATACAAGAGCTAAACACAAATAATATTAAAAGCCTTCAGGTTCAAGGCCTAGGCGCACAGGTAACTCTAAGAAGCTCATCCGGGGAATTTAAAGAAAATGTTCCGTACAAAACAAACTTCCTTTCCACTGACCATATTACGGGAGTTATAGACGAAGCAATAGATAAAGGCCTTTTAAGTGATGTTGCTTTTCCACCTGAGGCAACGGTTCCTTGGTGGCTTTCCATACTGCCTACCTTGGTTATAGTCGCATTGTTTATTTTATTCTGGGTTTTCTTTATACAGCAATCCCAGGGCGGTGGCGGCAGCCGTGTTATGTCTTTTGGTAAAAGCAAGGCTAGAATGGCATCAGAGGACAAAATCAAAGTCAAGTTTGACGATGTGGCAGGTGCTGACGAAGAAAAAGAAGAGCTTATGGAAATTGTAGAGTTTTTAAAGGAGCCCAAAAAGTTTGTGGAATTAGGCGCAAGAATTCCAAAAGGTGTTCTTCTCGTGGGACCTCCTGGTACAGGTAAAACTCTTTTGGCAAAAGCTGTTTCCGGAGAAGCCGGTGTTCCGTTTTTCTCAATTAGTGGCTCTGACTTTGTTGAAATGTTTGTAGGTGTTGGTGCTTCCCGTGTTCGTGACCTGTTTGAGCAGGCTAAAAAGAATGCACCCTGTATTATTTTCATAGACGAGATAGATGCGGTTGGACGCCATCGTGGAGCAGGCTTAGGCGGAGGCCATGACGAAAGAGAGCAGACTCTTAACCAGCTGCTGGTTGAAATGGACGGGTTTGGTATTAACGAAGGCGTTATAATTCTTGCAGCCACAAACAGACCGGACATACTTGACCCTGCGCTACTTAGACCGGGACGCTTTGATCGCCGTGTTGTAGTTGGGTATCCCGACATAAAAGGCCGCGAGGAAATATTAAAGGTTCATTCCAGAGGAAAGCCGTTGGGCTCTGATGTAGACTTAAAGGATCTTGCCAAAAGCACTCCAGGGTTTACCGGTGCAGATTTGGAAAACCTGTTAAATGAGTCGGCTTTGCTTGCTGCCCGTAAAGGTAGAAAAGAAATTACAATGGAAGAGATAAAAGAAGCAACATTTAAGGTTGTTGTCGGTCCCGAAAAGAAAAGCCGTGTAATGAGCGATAAGGAAAAGAAGCTTACAGCTTACCACGAAGCCGGTCATGCTATTGCAGTCAGGGTTGTTTCCAGCACTGACAAGGTTGACAGGGTTTCCATAATACCATCTGGTCGCGCAGGAGGTTATACAGCACATAAACCTGATGAAGATATTTCCTACAGAACTAAGACACAATTAATTGAGGAAATTATCATTTCTCTGGGGGGGCGTGCTGCTGAAGAGATTGTGCTTGGCGAAATCAGCACCGGTGCGTACGGCGATTTGAAAAATGCTAACAATGTAGCCCGAAACATGATAACAAAATATGGAATGAGTGAGAATCTTGAAAACATGTTTTTTGGAGACGATAATGATGAGGTTTTCCTTGGAAAATCATACGGTCATGCAAAAAACTTCAGTGAGGAAATGTCCTCTAAAATTGATATCGAGGTTAAGAAGATTATAGATGATGCATATGGCAGGATGAAAAACGTTTTAAATGAAAATATGCAGCGTTTGCATAATGTAGCTCAAGCTTTGTTGGAGAAAGAACGTCTGGAAGGGTTTGAGTTTGAAAAAATATTTAGTGAAGGCTTTACACCTGAGCTAAAAGAGCCGGAACCAACACCGGTATAAAAGCAGCTACTAGCCAATGGGTTACAAAGTAAAATGGTTAAAAGTAAAAAGCCTTGGAGCTTGAGCGGTCGAGGAAAGAACGAGCTGAAGCGTGTTGGCAGGTTACAAAAGTTAAAAAGCCTTGCTTGGTAGCAAGGCTTTCACCTTAATTAGGAACCGTTACACAGGAGAGTACAAGGGGAGTTTATATGACAAGAAATCAATTCAAAGAATGGGTATTAAAAAAGGTACGGATATTAGATGGTGCCACTGGGACTTTTCTGCAACTAAATGGAATGCCCACAGGGGTATGCCCTGAAAAATGGGTGCTTGAAAACCCGAACTCGCTCTGTGAGGTTCAGACGGAATATATAAAAAACGGCTCGGATATTATTTACACCTTTACTTTTGGTGCGAATGAATTAAAACTGAGAGAATATGGCATTGACGATGTTGAAGGATACAATCGTGAGCTTGCAAAGCTTTCAAAAAAAGCGGCAAACGGTAGAGCTTTAGTAGCGGGGGATATAGCACCTACAGGTCAGATGATGGAGCCCTTTGGAGTGTATTCATTTGAGGATATTGTAAATGCATATAAAAGACAGGTCCGAGGTCTTTTGGATGGTGGGGTGGATCTGTTTGTCATTGAAACAATGATGGACATTCAGGAAGCCAGAGCTGCAGTTTTGGCTGTTAAGGAAAGCTGCGACCTTCCTGTAATGGCGACACTAACCTTCACTTCCGGAGGACATACCATAAATGGTATCGATCCCCTTACAGCACTTACTACACTGCAAAGCCTTGGCGTTGACGCTTTTGGTTGCAACTGCTCAACAGGACCTGTAGAAATGCTTGAAATAATACGTAGCATAAAACCCTATTCCAAAGTACCCTTAATTGCAAAACCAAATGCGGGAGTGCCGAAGCTGATTGATGGACAAACGGTGTTTGATATGGAAGCAGTTGAGTTTTCGGGGTATACCGGTGACTATATAAAAGCTGGTGTAAATCTAATCGGAGGATGCTGTGGGACGTCACCGGAATATATAAGAAGGGTTTATGAGGCGGCAAAAGGGCAAAATTGTGAAGGAATCCGGGCGGATAACGATATACAGTTTATTTCGTCTTCCCGTAAATCTGTATCAATAAGTGATGAGCTGCCAGAGGGGGCTATTGGAAAACGTATTGACGCAAAAGCAGATGAAAAACTCAAAAAGGATCTATTAGAGGATTCCATGGAATTGGTCGCAGAATATGCGATGGATCAAATTGACGACGGAGCATTAATACTGAATATTAATGCCGGGTCTCCGGAGCTTGACGAAACAAAAACCCTTGTTGAGATTGTAAAAACATTGAGCCAAATGATTCAAGTCCCGATTTGCCTTGAAACTCAGTCAACAGAAGCCTTGGAGCAAGCATTAAGAATTTACCCCGGGAGGGCGCTTGTCCTGGCAGAAGAAAGATCAATGGATAAGCTGCGCCCAGCAATCTTAAAATACGGAGCAAAAGTTACCTGCAAACAGTAACTGGTGCAACGTGGTATTTAAAAAAATTCATAAAGGATCTTGACGAAATCAAGGGTGCATGCTACAATAAAAAAGCGTCTTAAAAGAGCATTTGTATGGCGGTGTAGCTCAGCTGGCCAGAGCATGCGGTTCATACCCGCAGAGTCGGTGGTTCAAATCCACTCGCCGCTACCAAACAAGCTTTGAAGTGAGAAGTGTATCACACTTCTCACTTCTTGCGTAATATATGGCCCATTGGTCAAGCGGTTAAGACACCGCCCTTTCACGGCGGCTACAGGGGTTCGAGTCCCCTATGGGTCACCATATTTTGTAAAAAAATGAGAAGTGCAGATATGTCACTTCTCATTTTTATTGTTGTGATTGCACCGGGTTGCAGTAATTTATTATGCATGTATTATGCTCACAGATTCTCGTTATTATAATAACGTACCTTTTCTTTTACAATCATAGTGCCAATTCCTTTATTCGTGAAGATCTCGAGCAGCAAGCAATGCGGGATCCGGCCATCTATAATATGAGTACGTCTGACGCCGTTATGAAGGGCTTGAACGCATCCTAATACCTTTGGAATCATACCTCCTGAGATTACATTTTCATTGATAAGAGAATAAACCTCGTCAACTGTCAGAGCAGCAGATATTTTTTCATCTTCATTCGAGGATTTCACTCCCTCGACGTCGGTCAGTAATATAAGCTTTTCTGCTTTTAGGGCGGTGGCCAGCTCGCCTGCTACCGTGTCGGCGTTTATGTTATAGCTCTGACCGTTTTTGTCAACGCCTATGGGGGAAACAACCGGTATATAATCTCCACTGGCAAGAAAATTTAAAACATGGGGATTGATATTAATAATATTCCCCACAAAACCTAGATCGGCTTCCTGACCATTATCTAATTTTGTTAGTTTTTCACACTCTATCATGTTGTCGTCAATACCGCTTATACCAATAGCTTTTCCACCCTTTTGATTTAGTAAAGAAACAATTTCCTTATTGGTTTTCCCAATAAGAACCATCTGAGCGACTCCCATTGTGGCAGCATCAGTTTTTCTGAGGCCGTGAACAAACTCGGACTCAATGTTAAGCTTCTTTAACGTGTTTGTTATATCGGGGCCTCCTCCATGCACTATTACGGGGTTCACACCAATATACTTTAATAGGGTTATATCCTCCATGACATAGTTTTTTAATTCCTCATTAATCATGGCATTTCCACCGTATTTAATGACAACAGTTTTTCCGTTTAGTGCCTGAATATAAGGCAGTGCTTCCACTAAAATTTCTGCTTTTTTAATAATATCTTTCATCTCTTCACCTCAAGTTTAACCATAATTTCATAGACGATTATTCAAGTAATTTCATTTAAAGCAACTCAACTTTCCAACCTCAGCTTGCTGCAACTTCCTGCAGGTAATCCTGCAGGAAAAAGTCGTTTTACGACTTTCCGGGAAGTAATCATAAAGTGAACTCGTTCAGCTGAAGCTGAACATCATGCGTTTTTACGAAGTAAAATACGCATTGGGCTTCGGTGGGGGACTCTACCCCCACCGAAGAAGGAACAAGGAACCCCCCCACTTATAGAAGTGGGTTTCTCGGGAATTTGACAAAAATCTTCATAACATGACCTACAAATACATTGCAGGATGTTTAAGCCCTGTTGTTTCTTCAAGACACAGCATAATATTTAAGCATTGAACAGCCTGTGCCGACGCCCCTTTTCCAAGGTTGTCAATAGCGCTGATAACTACAGCCCTATTTAGCCTTTTATCAACATTAACACTTATATCAATAAAGTTAGATCCTGCTACATTCTTTACTTCCGGAAAGATTCCCGGTTTTAAAACCCTTACAAAAAACTCATCCTTATAATACTCGCAATAAAAATCATAAAGCTTTTCTGAAGTCCATCCTCCGTCTTTTAAATTTACGTAAGAGGTACACATCATTCCTCGCTTAATAGGCATTAGATGAGGAGTAAATGAAACTAAAACATCCTCACCGGCAAGATTTGAAAGCTCTTGCTCAATTTCAGGAGTATGACGGTGGTTTGTAACGCCATAAGCCTTGAAATTCTCATGTGTTTCACAAAAAGAATAAGCAAGATCAGATTTTCTTCCGGCTCCGGATACCCCGGATACCGCGTCTATAATTATATTAGTGTTATGGGCAAGCTTCCCGGCAATAAGAGGTGCTATACCAAGAATTGTACAGGTGGGATAACATCCAGGGTTTGCCACAAGCTGAGCGGAGTTTATTTTATCACGATATAACTCAGGAAGTCCATAAACAGCATCTTTTAATAAATCCTCCATACCATGGGCAGATTTGTACCAAGTTTCATATGTGTTTTTATTTTTGAAACGGAAAGCGGCACTGTGATCAATTATACGCTTACCCTTTTTAGCAAGAGCCGGGATTATTTCATTGGAAGCTTCATGTGGCAGCGCAGTTATAAAAACATCATTATTTTCGCATAAAGCGTCTATATCAATCTCGTCCATTGTCATATCAAAAATTTTGCCAAAATTAGGGTATACATCCGAAAAGGATTTTCCGGTAAAGCTGCGGGAAACAACAGCACCGATTTTAACCTCAGGATGCTGTGTTAGAAGCCGGATTATTTCAGTACCAACATACCCGGTTGCACCAATAACAGCTATTTGAGACATATATAAAACCTCCATAAAATTTCTTTTCATAATTATACATTCGAATGTATAAAAATGCAACATCAAAATAATTATTCGATAGCAAGCAGTTTTATATGCAAAGTCACTAAAACGAAAAAAAACTTTTTGGTTAAAAAGGTAGTAGTAAGATTACGCTGATCATGTTAAAGTATTTATATACCTTATAAACTAAAGAATCTATTTTTTTGGGAGGGAATTAAATGGCAGGCGTAAAATTAGCAAACGTCTTCAAAACCTACCCCGGTGGCGTAACAGCAGTTAGTGATTTTAGTATTGACATCGAAGACAAAGAATTTATTATTCTCGTTGGGCCTTCCGGCTGTGGAAAGACAACAACACTCAGAATGATAGCCGGGCTTGAAGAAATTACTGAAGGAGAACTGTACATAGGGGACAAGCTTATGAATGATGTCGCACCGAAGGACAGAGACATAGCGATGGTTTTCCAGAACTATGCTTTGTATCCTCATATGACGGTATTCGACAACATGGCATTTGGTCTTAAGCTTCGTAAAACACCTAAAGATGAAATAAAAAGAAGAGTACATGAAGCAGCAAGAATTCTTGATATTGAGCATCTGCTTGATAGAAAACCGAAAGCATTGTCCGGTGGTCAAAGGCAGCGTGTTGCTTTAGGACGTGCAATTGTCCGTGAACCAAAAGTATTCCTCATGGACGAGCCTCTTTCAAACCTGGACGCAAAGCTTAGAGTTCAGATGAGAACAGAAATCAGCAAGTTGCATCAGAACCTTCAAACAACATTTATCTACGTTACCCATGACCAGACAGAGGCTTTGACAATGGGTACCCGTATCGTTGTTATGAAAGATGGTTTCATTCAACAGGTTGACAGTCCTCAAGAATTGTATGATAACCCTGTTAATTTGTTTGTTGCAGGATTTATTGGAAGTCCTCAAATGAACTTTGCCAATGTTACGGTTATCAGTGAAAACGATAAAGTATACCTGCAGTTTGGTGATTCCAAGCTTGAGGTAACAGCTGACAAAGCAAAGATTATTGAAAAATCAGGTTATATCGGAAAAGAAGCCGTATTTGGAATTCGTCCTGAAAACACACATGACGAACCACAAAATCTTGAAAAATGGCCAAACGCGTTAGCAGATGCTAAGGTTGAAGTTACAGAAATGCTCGGTTCCGAAACCTACTTGTATATGATTATCAATGGCATTAACTTTACAGCAAGAGTTCATCCGAAATCCACAACAAAACCGGGTGATAAGATCAAAATTGCTTTTGATATGAACGCTATGCACCTGTTTGATAAAGAAACTGAAAATGCTATTGTTCATTAATTGGCTGTGGTAGTTTTAGATTTTTCTATTATGTAACAGGGTAAAAGAGCAAGAATATAAAGATATAAATTAAAAGCGGAGAACACTAATGTTTTCCGCTTTTTTCCATGTGGTACGCTACACATTGTGCATTGTTTTTTTGTGAGTAAATCCTGTATAATAGGTATACATGATTTACTGCGGAAAAGCATGTATTCACAATGTTAGCTATAATGTTTAATGACTCGTAAAAAGGTAATGAAAGTTTAGGAGGAGCTATATGAGGGTCGTTGGGTTTATTGGCCCCAGTGGTACAGGGAAAAGCTATCGTGCTTTTTGGGTTGCAAAGGAGCGGGACATCGATTATATAATTGATGACGGGCTTTTTATTTGTCAGAATCGTGTTATAGCTGGGAAATCAGCCAAAAAGGAGCTGACTAAAATAAGCTCCGTCAAAACAGCACTGTTTCATGAGCCTAATCACCGGGATTTAGTTATAGAATCCATAGAAAAAAGCAAACCGGAATCTGTACTTGTTTTAGGCACATCCGATGCTATGGTTGATAAAATAGCCGAAACGCTGAAGCTGGGTGTTGTTAGCGAGCGGGTTTATATAAACGATGTAGCTACACAATTTGAAATAGAGCAGGCTATTAAAACACGAACGAACCAAGGAAAGCATGTAATTCCTGTTCCAAGCCTTGAACTAAAGAAGGATTTTTCGGGTTTTTTCCTGGATCCTTTGCAAATTTTTAAACGAAAAGCCAAAGGACACTTCCAAAACCTTGGTGAGAAATCCGTTGTACGTCCACCCTTTAGCTACAATGGGAAATATACCATCTCCGATTATGCGATTTATCAGGTCACGAATTACATTATTTCCGGGATGGATGAAATGGACAAGATAACGCGCTTCAGGTTAAACAAAGGCGAAGACGGATTTGTTCTGGATATGGACATCGTTATGGTTTATGGTCACAATCTCATCCGAGCAATAAAAATAGCTCAGGAAATGATAAAAAATGAATTGGACAGATTTGCAGCTTTAAATATTAGTGAAATTTTTATTAATGTAAAAGGACTTGTGATGGAAAAGAGCGCTGTCTTGACAGCTCAGCCGTAATAATATATAATTTTTTGGTAGAGATTGTTTTTTATTGCATGGAAAATTATATTCTCGTATGTAAGAAACAATTGCAGCATTTTTTAGCGATTAAGTAGCGGAGCCCAATTTTGCAGGGTTATAAATTTCCTAGGAGGACATAAAAATGGTATCAGCAGCAGAGAAATCTACAAATTATTATTTGGACATGCAGGATGAAGAGATTGTCCTTCTTGTCAAGGATGGTGATAAGGATGCCATGGAATTTTTGATCCATAAATATAAAAACCTGGTCAGGTTAAAAGCCCGAACATATTTTTTGGTTGGTGCTGATCGGGAAGATATAGTTCAGGAAGGCATGATCGGATTATATAAGTCCATCCGTGATTATCAGCCTGATAGGGCTATGGCCTTTAAAACATTTGCAGAGCTATGTATTACAAGGCAAATGATAACTGCGGTTAAAAATGCGACACGTCAAAAGCACATTCCGCTTAATTCATATATATCACTGAACCGCAAGGCATTTGATGATGATTCGGACAGGACATATATTGACATGGTTTGTGATGAAATAGTATCTGATCCGGAGCAGCTTTTAATAAAAAAAGAAGAAGTCATAGGGATTGAAAATAAAATGGGCGAAATACTGTCTTCCTTTGAATGGCAAGTGTTATCTCTCTATTTAAACGGGAAATCATATATAGAAATCGCTAAACAGGTGAAAAGACCTATCAAATCTATTGACAATGCCCTTCAGCGCGTGAAAAAGAAGGCAGAGAAGTATGTATTCACCAAAGGCTGAAAAACATTTAACTACATAAAGTTGAGGAGTATATGATCGGCAAGGGTTGTGAAACATGTAATTACCAATGCCTAGGGAATATGAATAAAGTAATAGAAATCTTTAATCGGAGGAAGCAACTTGGATATTCAAGCAATTTTACAAAAGGAGTTTCAATTAAAACCTACACAGATAAAAAATACAATCGAACTTATTGATTCAGGGAACACAATTCCATTTATCGCAAGATATCGTAAAGAGATGACAGGCTCTTTAGATGATCAGGTACTTCGCGAGCTTAATGAACGGTACGAATATTTAAAGAATCTGCGTGATCGCAAGCAGGATGTATACCGATTAATTGAAGAACAGGGGAAAATGACTGATGAAATTTCCGCTTCAATAGAAAAGTCGTTAACAATTCAGGAAATTGAGGATATATACAGGCCATTTAAGCCAAAGCGCAGAACAAGAGCAATGATAGCCAGAGAAAAAGGTCTGGAATCACTGGCTGCTATAATTATGTCCGGATTGGTTAAAGATTTGGAAATTGATAAAAAGGCAGTTGAATTTATCGATCCGGAAAAAGAGCTTAACACTACTGAAGATGTCTTACAGGGTGCCAGAGACATTGTAGCTGAGGAAATATCTGATAATGCCGAATTCCGTAAGGATATAAGGGAAATGTTCCATCGCTCCGGGATCGTCGAAACCAAGGCAAAAAAGGAAGAGGATTCGGTTTACCGCATGTATTATGATTTTAAGGAACCGGTTAACTCCATGGCAAGCCATAGAGCTTTAGCTATTAACAGAGGTGAAAAAGAGGATTTCTTACGAGTTGAAGTGATTATACCTGAAGAGAAAGTGTTATCATACCTTTCAGGTAGATACAACATAACCGGTGACAAAAACAGCAGAAAACACATGCTTGCGGCCATAGAAGATGCTTGGAAGAGGCTCTTGTATCCCTCGATAGAACGGGAAATAAGAAATGAGCTTACGGAAAAAGCTCAAGAACAAGCAATGGTTGTTTTCCGCGAAAATTTAAAGAATTTATTAATGCAGCCACCTGTCCGCAACAGGGTGGTTTTAGGTCTTGACCCGGCATATCGCACGGGATGTAAAATTTGTGTTGTTGACGGCACGGGAAAGGTTTTGGCGACAACCGTTGTTTATCCTACACCTCCTCAAAACAAAACGGAAGAAGCAAAAAAAGTTTTAAAAGCTTTAATCGAAAAGTTTAATGTGGATATTATCTCAATAGGAAACGGAACCGCCAGCAGAGAATCTGAAATGTTTGTTGCGGATATGCTTAAGGAAGTAAAAAGAGATGTTAAATATATGGTGGTCAGTGAAGCCGGAGCATCGGTTTATTCCGCATCAAAGCTTGCTGCAAGCGAATTCCCGGAATTTGATGTTTCTTTACGAAGTGCAGTATCCATTGCAAGACGTTTACAGGATCCTTTAGCAGAGCTTGTTAAAATTGATCCAAAAGCCATTGGAGTCGGTCAGTATCAGCATGACATGAACCAGAAACGACTGAGTGAATCCCTTGGTGGAGTAGTTGAGGACGTTGTAAACAGAGTGGGAGTGGATCTGAACACGGCTTCGCCGTCACTTCTGTCATATGTTTCAGGAGTAAGTGCAACTTTGTCAAAAAATATCGTGGAATACAGAGAAAAAGAAGGAAGCTTTAAAAATCGTGCAACACTAAAGAAGGTTCCTAAGTTAGGACCAAAAGCATTTGAGCAATGTGCCGGTTTTTTAAGAATTCATGAAGGGGACAATGTTCTGGACAAGACCGCCGTTCACCCTGAGTCTTATAAAGCCTGCGAAATGCTGCTCGAAAAGCTTGGAGCATCGGTCGATGAAATTGAAAGCAGTCTTCCTTTATTGGATTTGCTGGTAAAAAAAGTTGGTCTAAAAAATTTGGCAGAGGAGCTTGGCATCGGGGAGCCTACCTTGGCTGATATCATAGAGGAGTTAAAAAAGCCCGGACGTGATCCCAGAGAGGAACTGCCTCCACCGCTTTTAAAACGTGATGTTCTGGACATTAATGATCTTAAGCCCGGTATGGTATTAAGCGGAACAGTTCGCAACGTTGCAGATTTCGGAGCCTTTGTGGATATCGGGGTACATCAGGATGGCCTGGTCCACATATCACAGCTTGCCGACAGGTTCGTGAAAAATCCCATGGAGGTCGTTTCAGTAGGAGATATTGTGAATGTTAGAGTTATAGATATTGACCCGGTAAGAAAGAGAATTTCTCTATCTATGAGAGATGTTAAATGACAGATGCAAAAAACGGTAATATGATTATCTTTCAGAGCGTTTAATAGTGTTTTTTTGGCGAAATTTAAGATACTTCATATATATTATAACGAGGCTAAGATGGGCCCCCGCCCCACCTTTTCGCATATTTTCAACCATTCTGATTGAAAAATCCCCAATTATAGAGGGTATGAACAGAAACCTTTCTAAAACTTCCTGTAGAAAAAATTGTTTTACGACTTTCTGTAAGTGATCATAATATGATATACTTTAGTGTGAAAAGCAAATTTGGTGGAGGTTCGCTGACGTTTAAGTTTTAGATGATATGAACCGATATTATGAGTATCTACCAGAAAGTCAAAAAGTGACTTTCTAATGGAATTTAAAATGTCTTAAATTTCATTAGCCTTAGAAAGAAGGCTGGATAACTATATTGTGATTATCGAAAAGAAATCAATCATACTACGGATATCTCCTGTAAAGTCCCGGTGGCTTAAGAGATACTAAAGAAAAACAGGGAGTTGATAAAGGTGGCTGACAGAAATAGGGTTTGTGTGCGTATAGCTGGAAATGAATATACAATTTGCGGCGGCGAATCTGCTGAATACATTCAAAGGGTTGCGCTCTATGTCGATCGAAAAACCGTTGAAGTTATGAGGGCAAACCATACCCTCAGCACGTCAATGGCCTCTGTTCTGACAGCTGTTAATGTTGCCGATGAAATGTTCAAAGCCAAAGAGAAGAAAGAATCACTTCAGTCTGAACTTGATCAGCTTCAAAAAACTCTTCTTGAATTAAAACAGGACAAGGCAACGTTGACTCAGCAGCTTCAGAAAACCAACGAGGAAAACAGGCAGCTTGTTATTGAGCTCACAAGAAGGGAAGCCGAGCTATCAGAAGTTAGAAATTCATTAGCAAAGGCAACAGGGGATAATACGCCTAAAACCCGGCTACATAATATCAAATAGATTAAGAGATAATATTTGGAGGAAATGGTATGGATAGTGTTGTGACCTGGGGTGAACTGATAAAAATTGTTCTGTTTTTTCTTGGAGCAGGTGTTTTGTTTTATCTGCTTCTTGCAGTGTCTCACTTGGTTGGTATTCTAAAAAACATTAATAAAATGCTGGAACAAAGCCGGGAAAGCATCACCGGTACAATAGAACAATTACCCGGCATCACAGAGAATGTTGCAAAGGTCAGCGATATTGTAAAAGAAGAGATGGAAGGCCTGCAGAAAATTGTTGGTAATATCGGAAAAATTTCGGATACCGCTAAAGATACAGCAGAAATGCTTAAAAATGATATTGTTGTTAAAGCTAAGAATATTCTTGATCTTATAGACTGGATAAGAAAACTCTTTAATGATAAGGGTGGGAAAAAGAAGGATATTGTTTATAAATACAAGTATAAACCAAACCCAGACATAGTAGAAGAAACCGTTGACAATGACAATGATGATGATAATATCGAACAGAATAAAACGGATAGCACAGAAGAGCAAAGTAATCCAGATGTTACCAATGTAAAAGTAAAACCGGATGAAGTGAATGAAAACACAAATTAAAGTCAACGACCGCAAAAAGCAAGCCGGTTACTATGGCTAAACGACCAAACAGGGTATTACAGCCAAACAAAGCAACAGGATACTACAGCCAAACAAAGCAACAGGATACTACAACCAAACAAAGCAACAGGATACTACAGCCAAACAAAGCAACAGGATACTACAGCCAAACAAAGCAACAGGATACTACAACCAAACAAAGCAACAGGATACTACAACCAAACAAAGCAACAGGATACTACAACCA